>Ga0129333_10002889_pt1 | contig 16093 bp, 19 predicted proteins | sample CPB6_08_DNA_FD_94474 | JGI IMG/M metagenome (GOLD analysis project Ga0129333, IMG submission 94474) | Freshwater to marine salinity gradient microbial communities from Chesapeake Bay, USA - CPBay_Sum_0.6_0.8_DNA | ecosystem: Environmental > Aquatic > Marine > Coastal | place: USA: Chesapeake...
CACTACACTGTTGTAGGAAGAAATCAATTTACTGAAGTTGCTGGTGTGATGAAGCACACCACATATGGCGAAGAGTTGGATTGTATTGAAGGTGGCGCTCCATCTGATACAAAGGGAGAAACTTGGAATGAAAAACCAGTAGATTATGCTGGTGATCCTGTTTCTACACAATTTTCCGCTGCAGAAGGTATCAGATTTATTACTGAAAAGGGACTGCAAATGATTGCAGAGAAGACTATGGAAATCAAAGCTAATGGCGATTCCATAGACATCATCTGCGATAACGGAATTTACCTAAATTAACAGAGGGCTTGACATCCTATATAAGGTGTGTTATCCTGGTAGGGACCTCAGAAGACCCTACATGGAAGCGACCTTAGACAAAGTAGTTGTAAACATTCCAGCCCGCCGCCTTACCCTCTTGAGTAGCGAAGGCGATGTAAAAGTGGTAGAATGTCAGACATCAGAGCAATTTGAAAATGTTTTGAGCGTTGTCAGAGAAAAGTGTAACGATGAGGTAATGTATGAGTACTGAAACAATTGTATCAGAAATTCGTTCTATTCTAAAGCAATCTAAAAGAGTTACGAATCAAAAACTTCTAGAGTGTGCAAAACTTGCCATCAAAGAAGTTTTACAGGAAAGAGTTGATGTAGACAAGATTACTGAAGAAGCTTCCTTAATGGAAGATCTTGGGGCAGACTCTCTTGATCTTGTAGAATTGATTATGTTTCTTGAAGAATGCTTTGGAGTTGAAATTGATGATGAAGCAGCAGCAAAAATTGTTACTGTTGGAGATGCATTAGAAGCAATCAAAGAAGCTAAGAAGAACAAAACCAAGAAGAGAAAGGCACCAACTTCAATTCCTCAAGCAAAACCTGGCTTGACATTCCCGAATGCCTCTGCTAGTATACAAGAGAGATCTGAATTGGCATCAATTACCAATGAAAAGATTCAAAATGCCCTTGATGAAGCCCTCAGTGACGACGACACCACAACTAGTTGATGAATCAAATTGGGCACTGTTTCGTGCTAAAATGACAGTGCCCGCAGCAGCTGAACATTGCGGAATGACTCAAAGAGAAATGAAGATGACTTTTAGAGAATTTCTAAAAACTCATCCTCGTGACTTTGAGTAATTTTTTGGGACTGTCGCCTATTGGTTAAGGCCCACTGCTTATAACGGTGTGAACGGGGTTCAATTCCCTGCAGTCCTACCTACGGGAGTATGGTGGAATCGGTAGACACATCAGACTTAAAATCTGCTGGGCATTAGCCCGTGGGAGTTCAAGTCTCCCTACTCCTATTATCAATTAGTTTGTATGAAAAAGGTATACTATCAATATAAAATTGGACCAAATATTTACGAACTGGATGATTGGTCTCATCAACTATTTCCTGCAGACTTTTACGAAAAACCAAAGAAGTCCATATCAGATTCTGATAAAGGATATGCACATGCCAAGTGCCCTGCTTGGAAAGAATGGCATAAGAACACATGGGTAGTTACTCAACAGTTTGATCTTGGATTTGAATACAATTCTCAGGAAAGAAGAATTGAAACGAATCTAAGTCAGGCAATTTTTGATGAATATTTCATGCTAGCTCCCGATTGGTTGGATGCCAAGTATCCAGAAATTCAGTTTAAGTATGCCCACACATTCTGGACAAAAGAGAAAGATGTGTGGATTGAACAAATAGGACATCCAGAAGCTTTCAGATTGGGACTAGATGTTATTCCTGGAACATTTCCTATTTCTGTATGGACTCGTCCAGTTGGATTTGGATTTAAATTATTAGTTACAGATCAAAAGGTTTGGATTCCTAAAGGAACGCCACTGTATTATTTTAAATTGAGATCACGCAAATCTGATTCAAATTTCTCCATAGAACAAAAAGATTTACCAAAAGATATTATACATAAACAAAGGCAGGATCTTGATTTAAAGGAATATCAAAAAAATATTTCTTGGGATCTAATCAAAAAGAGACTGCAAAAGGAAGAAGAAAGTAAATGCCCGTTTAACTTTTTGTGGAAAAGATGAGCTATAGAATCACATCTCAGTATTGTTATTACGAATACGAGGTGGTGATTATGTACTTCATCAATGGTATTCCATTCACATTTGATGAACTTCCTGCAATACTTCAAGATCATCCAGAAATACTTTCTGAGGCAGATCAAAATCTCCAGTATTCTGCAGAAGATCTTTATAAATCTTCTGGGTATCTTATAGATGAATGTGTACACCCATGTTTATTTGAATTAGATGAATTAGAAAACCCAGAAGATATTCCGAGGTGAAATATGCTGTGGGATAATTATAAAAATGTGTTATCTGAACATTTAGATCTCACAGAAGTCTATTGCACAACACATGATAAAGATGATATTCATCTAATATCTAAGTTGTATACTGGAGAATACATCCATAAGTCTAGAGTTACTGACGTATACAGTGAAACTTCTTTCATTTATAACAATATAATCTATCCTAAGACTGGTAAAAATTTACCTTGTTTGGGAATTGATTTGATGGGATTTCACGAAAAGAAAGTCATTATTGTATTTGATTTTCAACATCCCAAAGAGCATTATGACTTTGATCATCCAATAGCTAAAAAATATATTGGAGAGTACCTAGATAATACAGGATCTATCAGATTTTTTGAAAAAGGGAATCATTTTTCTCGCTATATTGTGGTCCGAAAATGCAACATGAATGAGGTTGATAACTACTTGACAGACTTTGAGAAGTATGTTAAAGTATATTCGTTGATGCTTGAGGAAGCAAAACCCACAGAAGAAGATACATCTGAATTTGTTGATTTTGATTCCTACATGCACAAATTGGACCCAGTAAGTCCATTCATGCAAGCAAAGTTCGGTAAAGAATTTGCCAAAGACTATGTGGATAACTTTTTGTTTCCATATTTCATGCCTGAGTAGCTCAGCTGGATAGAGCAACGGTTTTGTAAACCGTAGGTCGTCGGTTCAAGTCCGACCTTGGGCTCTGGTTTAAAGTAACCATCATGTCACTAATTTCAAAGCAAGACCGAGAAATGGTCATTGAAGCATTGGAATATTATGTACTTTCGTTGAAAACTTATCATACTCCAGACGAAAACAAAATACAACAGTATGGAACTTTATTGAATTGGATTAAACTGGAAAACTATAAAAAAGACAGTTGACAAATAGAATAACCTGTGCTATTATTAATCTTGGCGATACTGCCAGAACTAAATCCCTTCCGTGTGACTGACCCCGAAAGGGGTCTTGTCGTTAGTACCTATGGAATTTATTGAATGGTTTAAAGGTCAATTTGATAATTGGCAACAAGCAGCTAGTGATCCCACTAAATTTGCACATATTATAGTTGAACATACACAGGTGGATGATTTTGAGTTCCATATCACTCAAAGGTATAGTTACCAAGATAAACCATACAGAAAACAAAATGCATTCATTTCTATTTTGCCAGATAGAATCATTTTGAAGAATGATTTTTGTGATGTGACATTTGTGAAGCAAGATGAAATATATGTTGGGGAATCAGATCCTGGTGCTAAAGTTAAGGGTGCTAACTTTAAAAGTCTAGTGACTCTCTCAGAGAGCACTTACACAGTCATTGATCAAGCTCATGATGATCAGGGAGTTAAGTTGTGGGGATCTGATCACGGTCCATTTATTTTTAAAAAGGTATAAATAGTCTTGAATCAATATTTGAAGGCTTAGTGTGGCAACTCGGAAGATAACCGATCTGACATTATTGACAAGCGTATCAAGTTCAGATACACTTCTTTTAGTTGATAATTCAGATCCAGTAGACAGAAATAAAAGATCCGCTGTTGGATCCATATTCCAAGCAATTCCTGGTGGTACGGCAGCAGATCCTGGTCTTGCGTTTGAGCTAAAAACTTCTACTGGAATATATTCTACAACGCAGGGGCAAATTGGTCTTGCTTTAGGTGATGCAAAATTAAATCTTCAAAAGTTTGGTAATTCTCTTGTTATTGGTGCTGTTGATACGTCTACAACGAATTTAGACTTAACAATTCAAGCTCAGGGTGCTGGATATATTCGTCTCGCATCTCCTCTTGCTATTGTTGATACTATTTTTGGTATTCCAAACACTAGTGATCAAACAAAAGTTATTAACTTCTCTGCAGCTGCAATTCCTGCAAATACGACAAGAACTTTTGTATTTCCTGGAGACAATTTACCAACTGGTCAGGTAGCAGATTTTGTTGTCACTACATTTGCTACTCAAACTTTAATTAATAAAACTCTTGCCAATCCTGTTTTCACTGGAACCCTAAGCGCAACTAGTTTGAGTCTGAGTGGTAATCTAACAGTTAATGGAAACACCACATTAGGAACTGACGCTGCAGATACTGTTTCAGTAGTCGGAACTGCTTCCTTCTCTCAACCAATTTCTGGAGCATTTGGAGTAGCTGGTGCAGTAACATTAAGTTCTTCACTTGGAGTTACTGGTGCTACTACATTAAGTTCCACCTTAAATGTCACTGGAAACGGTACATTTAGTTCTCAACTAACTTCAGCTGGGGACTTCAAGGTAAATACAAACAAGTTTGTAGTTACTGCTGCTTCTGGAAATACTGCAATTGCTGGTACATTAGGAGTTACTGGAACTTCTACTCTCAGTACTACAAACATTCTTGGTGATTTGGCGGTAGATACTACAACATTAGTTGTCAATTCCTCATCTAATAGAGTTGGAATTAAGAGAGCTCCAACTACATATGACTTTGAAGTTGAGGGAGATATATACTTTACTGGCGATCAAATTATTGGAGGAACACCTGCTGGAAACCTTAATATTCAAAAAGGTGCTCTAGCTATTGAAACAAGGTTTACTAGTTCTACTGGAACTACAGAAATGGTCTTGGATGGCGCTGGTAGATTGGGAGTCGGTATTAGTCCTAGTGTAAAATGTCATGTGAATGGTGATGGTCGTTTTGAGGGTAATTTAACTCTTGTTGAGACAAACCCACAAACTCAAACTGGCGGTACACTTACTGCTGCTCGTATTGTGTTAGTAAACCTAGTTACTGGAACTCAAAGAGTTATCGGTGCTGAAACATCTGGTTCTATTAGTAGAGCTAAAGCATTCTTCCACGCATATTCTTAATTTTTTAAATCCATGGCAAACGGTATACTTGCAACATTTCAATCAAACGTTACTACCTATCTGAATGATAATGCCAGGACTCTGAATCCTGCTGGTTTAACGAGAGCTGATTTTCCAATCTATACTTGTCCTGCTGGATTTTTGACAAGTGGAACACTAAGAGTTTCCAATACTACTGGATCTTCAATTACAGTTGATCTTGCAGTTAAGCAATATTCAGAAGCAATTAAATTGGTTGCTGCTGGTTCTCAGGGAGTTACAGTAAACCCATCCGTTCCATATCCAATCAGCTATCAAGATTTCACTATTCCTACAAATACGGACACTACAAGTTTCCATGTTGATGGAACCGTATGGAACAGTACAAATTTTACAGTAGGTGAAACTGTAACCTGGACAAATGCAACTTTAGGTGTCAGTGGATCTGCAAAAGTTGTTTATTGGGATTCTGGGTCTCCAAAAAGACTTTGGTTAACTAATCTTGTCGCTCCTGAAAGTTTAACACTCAGCTTAACTCTAACTGGTCAAAGTTCTGGCGGAACTCTAAGCATTAATACTATTGTTGTTGGTCCTTGGGGAACAGTTAGCTATTTTGATAAGAGAACAGGAACAATTCTTTTCCACAATAAAACGCTAAAAAATAACATTGATTTTACTAATATTTTAGGAACTGCAGCACAACAAAGAGTTATCAATGGCGTTTCTAGTAATATTAGTTTAACTCATAGAGAGTTAGAATGGCTTCCAGCTGGGGCGACAGTCACCACATATAATTCTGCTAATCCAAGTGGCACTCCAACCACAGCAGAATATATTGGAGCATACACTGGTGGTGGTCAATCTCCAGTATACTATGCACTTGACGTTGCTTCTGTTTCTTATGCAGAACCAGAAACATACATTGCTAAATCATTAAGTGTTTCTAATAATTCTACATTAGAAGTAACTGGTCTTGTTCTGGAACCACTGCAAACTTTACATGTAAATTCCTCTGGTAATGCAGTTTTCAACCTTGTCGGTTTTGAAGAATCCCTGTAAACCATATCTGTAATCAATTAAATGGCATTAACTAGACTTAAGAACGTTTTTACCAGCAAAACGGGTCGTTGCTTATACGTCAACCCAGATGATTTTGATGCGTCAGATTCATTTGAGAACAGGGGCAACTCTCCTAATAGACCATTTAAAACGATTCAGAGAGCTCTTATTGAAGCTGCAAGATTCTCCTATAGAACTGGTCAGTACAATGACAAGTTTGAATCATTTACAATCATGTTATATCCATCGGATTATGTGATTGACAACAGACCTGGCAGAAATACTTCAAACCAAGCATATATTCCAGATGATATTACTGTTTTAGGACCTAGCTCCAATCTAGATCTTCAGAATCCAGATGGATCACCTAACTCTAATAACTTACTTTATAGATTTAATAGTGTACATGGTGGAGTTATAGTACCTAGAGGTACTTCCATCGTTGGAATGGATCTTAGAAAGACTAAGATTCGCCCACTATATGTACCAAACCCATCTTCAGGATCAATTGAAAGAACTGCTATCTTCCGTGTAACTGGTGGATGCTACTTCTGGCAGTTTTCTTTCTTTGATGGTCCTTCTACTGGTGTTTATAGTGACCCAGCTCAACCACTTGCATCTACTCCACCATCATATTCTCACCATAAACTAACATGCTTTGAATATGCTGATGGTAGAAATGTCCAGTCATTAATTAATGGCACTAATAGCAGTGCATTAACCGTAACTGATCTTGACCTTTACTATCAGAAGGTAGCGAAAGCATTTGCTGATATTCCTGATACTACTGGAGTTCTTACTGCTGATGAACTTCAAGCGAGAGTAGAAGAAAATAGAATCGTTGGTCCTAGCACATCGGGTCCAATTTCTATTGCTAACGTTAGAACAGACTTTATCAATGCTGGTGTTTATACTACTACTGCAGAAGTTACAACATCAACACCACATGGTTTCTCAAATGGTACACCAATCTTGGTTGAGGGTGTAACAGGAACTGATGCTAGCAGATTTAATGGATCGTTCTTTATTAGTGAGATTCCAAGCACGACATCATTCCGTTACGTTATTAAGAATCCCAGCACAGGTGCTCCAACTGGTAACCCAACTGCAGCTGGATCAACAGTTAAGGTTGAAGTTGATAACGTAGATTCGGCATCTCCATATATTTTCAACTGCTCCTTGAGATCTACTTGGGGTATTTGTGGAATGTATGCAGATGGATCCAAATCTACTGGATTCAAATCCATGGTTGTGGCGCAATTCACGGGAGTTTCGCTACAAAAAGATGATAATGCATATATTAAGTGGAATGGATCAACTTATATTGCAGGTAATCACACAGATGGTGATTCAATCTATAAGTACACATGGAGACATTATCACATTAAATGCTCTGATGATGCCTTTATTCAGTGTGTCTCTGTGTTCGCGGTTGGATATGCAGATCACTTCATAGCATTAAGTGGTGGTGATATGTCTATCACCAACTCCAACTCTAACTTTGGTGGATGTGCCCTAAGAGCTAAGGGATATAAGAACGAACCATTCACTCAAGATAAAGCAGGTTCTGTAACTCATATCATTCCACCTAAGAAACTACCAAGAACATATTCTGCGATTGGTTCTTATACCTTCAGTTTCACTCAAAATAATGTAACTGCAACTTGTTCTCCAGCAAATCAAAATCATGGAATTGTAGCTGGTGACTTTATTAGAGTTGCTGCTGTTGATGCTCTTGAATCATACAAAGTTACGGCAGTTAATAGCTCAAATGGAACTCTGACTTTAAACAGAGGTTATAGAGGTTCTACTGCTTCTGGGCAGACAGTTTATAAAGGTGTTGTTGATGAAATTCCAGTTGGTTATGTAGCACTTGATGTTCAAAAAATTCAATCAAATGCAACTCAAGGTAACACAACTTGGGGTCAGGGGACTGCATTTGCTGCTGGGTCTTCTTGTTTATATGGCGGTAGAACATATTATACAGTATCTGGAGGCACCACAGGTGCAACCGCTCCTACTCATACAAGCACAACTGGCATTAGTGATGGTGGAGTAACTTGGAAATTTATTGGAAATGCTGATACCAGATTGTATCTCTATGGTTATACTTCGGAGGCAACAAAACCACCTTATAAGTTACAGGGATTTAACTTAGGTGCTAGATTAAATGATACTCTTTATGTTTCATTAATTGACTCTGCTAATAATTCAACGCCAACTACATTTAGTGCAAAGATCACTCCTACTGGAACAACTACACCAGTAAATTCTCATTATACTGACATCACTACTCAAGGATATGTTCCTGGAGATCCTAATCATCCTTTACAATTTGATTCAGTTCTTTCTAACTGGTATGTTAGAGTCACTGCAGCTACTAGTGGTGGCACAACTGGTGTTCACAAACACTTAGGACTTGATAGTTTCTATATTAACTCGCTATTTACTGGTGCGTCATTCCTAAGAAGAGTTGCAGATAACAGATCTTCAAGGGATAGAACATATCGTGTTCGTTTTGTTGTTGATAGTAGCACGCTATCCAGAGACCCAATCAACGGATATATTCTGCAGATTAGAAACATTCCTACAGGACAATCGTATACTGGAACCTATTACGTTTATGATATTCAGAAAGTTCAAAGTTTGATTCCAACAGTACAGAATGGAATTTACTACATGACCGTTCTGAATGGTGGAGTTACACCAACAAATGCAAACTTAAGTAATTTTGCATTCTCCCAAAATGTTACTAATCTATATCCAGTATTAGATAAGGATAATCCAACAGAAGATCCAGATCCATCCACATCTGTTGCAAGTAATACTGTTGTTGGATTGGTACAAACGACAGATGGTGCAGGGAATGAAGATCCATCCAAGTCTGTAACCAAAGAGGTTATGGGTTCATTTATTCTTGAGCAGAAAAATAATTTTGTAAACTATACAACAAATAACCCTGCTACTGCAAACTATATTACTCTAGAAGCTAGAGATGGTGAAGCTGCAGAAATTGATTTGTTAAGAAGAATGATTCCAGTTAATGCTTCATCTTTAAAAGAAATGGAGCTTCGTAGACCATCCATTCTACGTTCTGGTAACCATACTTTTGAATATGTTGGATTTGGTCCTGGTAACTATTCAACTTCACTTCCACAGGTTCAAAACAGAGTTCTTTCAGATGAAGAAGTTCTTCTTGCACAATCGCAGAAAGAAGAAGGTGGTATTGCATTCTACTCTGGATTAAACTCTAACGGTGACTTGTTCATTGGTAACACTAAGATTAGCTCTGTTACTGGCGAAGAAGAGAACTTAGATACACCAGTTCTATCTGTTGTTGGAGAAACAGCAAACCTTCGTCCTACATTTGATGAAATCATTGTTCGTGATAAGTTTACCATTGAATCGCAAACTCTTGAGTCTGAAATCAAAGGAAAACTTCTAGTTCAAGGAAATACAACAGTCAATAGTACATTCACATGTGCTGATCTTAAGATTGGAACATCTGGAGAAGCTTCTAAGGGAATTGATGTTATTGCAGCAACTCCTGGAGCAGGTGCAGCAAATACTGGTGACTGGTTACTTAGAGAAAACGTAACTCGTGGACAATATCTTGGATGGTACTGGAATGGTTCCAACTGGGTTAAGTTTGGGTTAACTGATACTGGAAACCTCAGCATTACTGGTGGATCTGGATCTTCAGATTCCGATGGTGACTTAACCTTCAGTAATGGACTTGGAGTTGATATTCTTGGTAGTGGAACTTTAAAGGTTAGTGGTACAGGAGCCACAACATTAGGGGGCACATTATCAGTAACTGGAACGTCTACGTTTACTGCTAATGTAACTTGTTCTGCTGATCTCGCTGTTAATGGGGGAGATTTAACAACCAATCAAACTTCATTCAACTTACTAGCATCACCAACTACAGTTAATGCATTTGCCTCTGCAAGTACATTAAATCTTGGAGCTAATAGTGGAACCACCACGGTAAGAAATAATCTTGTAGTTAGTGGAACTTTAGCGGTTGGATCTTCGGTTATTGCAACGGATTCTTCTGGCACTGCAACCCTAACCAATATTGATGCTCTTGATGCAACTACAGAGGCAACAATTGAAGCAGCGATTGATACATTATCAAATCTAACCAGTGCATCAAACTTGGTTACGATTGGTACAATTACGACTGGAACTTGGAGTGCAACAACAATTGCACCTAACAAGGGTGGAACTGGAACCACGTCTGTTCCTGGTTCTGGTAACTTATTGATTGGTAATAGTGGTGGAACTTATACAGTAGGTTCACTATCTACTGGAAGTGGTATCAGTATTACTACTGGAAGTGGAAGTATTCAGATTGCCAACAGCGGTGTTCTCAGTCTTGCTGTTTCTAACTCTGGATCTTCTATTTCTCTTAACTCATCTACAGGAACGCTAACACTGACCTTTGGTTCTAGCTCTAATGCCTACGGAACTAGATATGTTAGCACTAGCGCCCCATCGGGTGGCGCAGATGGTGATATCTGGTATAGAGTTTGATAAACAATTATGACATTACCTTTTGATAGTACAACTGCAGAGATTCTTCAATTAGGTCCAGTTGTATATTCTGGAACTACTCCGCAATATGTAAGCACCATTCATGTTAAAGATGGTGGATCGTGGAAAAAAGCACAGCAAATTTATATAAAAAGAAGTGGAAGTTGGAGCACTGTTTATACAGCTGATATTTTTACATTTTCTGTTCAGGTAGATGGAAATTCTACTAGCGGATTTGATTTACCCACATGGTTGACAAACAGTGGATATGTTAGTCCTACTACAGGAAGTACTTGGAATGGATCTCAACCTGTCCGAGGTCGTGTTATAATTAATGCTGTCAGAGGCGGCAGTCCTGGAGTTAATATTGGTTCTTTGCCAGGTGGATCATTAATTTACTTAATTGTAAACAGCAATTGTCGTATTCAGGGTCCTGGAGGAAATGGCGGAAATGTTGGATCTAATGGTGGAGGTGGAGGAACTGCTTTATATACTAGAACTTCCATAGCAATTAATAACCAAGGAGCCATCTGGGGTGGTGGCGGCGGTGGAGGAGGAGGTCAAGATGGGACCTGCTCTGGAACTTATACTTATTATTATGGATGTGGAAAAGGTCAAACCTGTTCTGGAACTGGTACATATTATTATGGTGTATCTGGTGGATCTGGCGGTGGTGGTGCTGGATACCCAGCTGGATCTGGTGGAACAACAGGATATGGTGGTGGTAATGGTACTGATACTAGCGGCGGCGGCGGTGGTGGTAATGCAGGATGTGGATCTACATCTGGAGCATCAGGTGGTGGACCTGGAGAAAATGGGAGTAATTCAACCTATACTGGAGGCAGCGCAGGAGCATATATAGATGGTGGGTCATATGTTTATAATTGGGTTGCAAACGGAGATCGTAGAGGACCAAACATTAACTAATGGAAAGTAACGCATTAAATTTCAAACCAGAAACTGTAGAATCAGTAAAATTCACAGTTAAAAATATCAATAAGGATTCTGGTACATACGAATTACACATCAACTCCGATGATTTAAAGGCGGATCAATATCCTCCTGTCAATTTAAATCTCGCTGATCTTCGCCCTGAAGATCAGGAACCAATTTCTATGCAACTTGCTAGATATGCTTTTGCACATGCAGAACAACTGCATAGAAAGGAGCAAAATGTTTCTGGTAAAATCTTAGCTTTATCATCCATTGTAGACACTGAAATGGAAGTCTCCAGTGAAGATATGATGAAGCACAAAGAAGCGATGTGGTTGAGAGAATCTTCACATCTTAATCCAATTATGGTTGAAACTCAAACCAGAACGCACTATACTGAAAATGATATTGACGATGTATTTGAGCAATTAGTTGAAGAAGCAAAAGAAGAATAATTGGAGTTAATTTATGGATATTCCAGGAATTGGTGATCCAAACCAATATAAAGACTATAGAATTGCTCAAATTGGATTTGGACTTGAGATTAATCAGAATGAATTTAACATTCTGAGTTGTACCTATGCCAAAGAAGGTAAGAAAATCTTTGGAAATGATCCAGATTCCTTACAATATGTGGCTAATTTGGATTGCATTGACAAGTATATAAAAGAAAATCCAAATGGAAAGGTTTGTGAGATTCAAGACTTCTTAAAGCAATATCCTAGATATATCTTACATAACAGATCTACATTTTTTGGAACAAAATGGAAGTCTGAGAATGTTATATCAAGAAAACACAACAAGTATTTTCTATATCATCCTGGTTCTTACACTCACTTTAAGGTTGAGGGTCTGACAAGATTAACTTCCATGGAGAACAATGGATCTTCTTTCTGTGCGGGAAGACAAGATTCTAAGACTACTTCCAGAAGAGTTCATACTTTCATGGAAAGTGGAGTCTTTACACCAGCTCACGTTGACTCTATAATTATTCCTAGTGAAGACTGCTTCTATCATAAAACTAAGATGCAGCAACATTATGCATTTAAAGTAACTCTTCCAGATACGGTTCAGATTACAGTAACTAAACCAACATGGTTTATTGAGTTTACTAATGAACCAGTAGATATTGATTACTACACTTACGAATTCTTAAAGCAAATAGACGAGGGATTAGTTGAAATATTAGATTATTGATATGCAAAAGTGGACTATTAAAGATAATTGTGATGGATTGACTCTTTTATACTTTAAAGATCACCCAAGAGAATTTAAATTTTTTGGTGATGATCCAGAAACAAAGAAAGATTTAATTCCAATGGATACTTTAGCTCGTCTCCGAGAGCAATATTTTATAGGAGATGACCAAAAGTTCGTGGATGATTTTGGCAGACGCCTTTATTTTCATAATAGATGTCTATTATTTCCAGAGGGTGTTTGGATTTCCGAAACAGCAGGAATCCCTACAGCTTTGATGTACAAACCTGGAACTCATTTAAACTTTAGAATCAGTGGTGTGACTAGATTCACATCACTCACTGATAACTGTTCTGCCATTTGCATAGGTCCAGACCCACAAATGGAAGAACTTTCTTATTATGATAGAAAAGTTACGAAAGTGAAGAAAAAATGGAATTTGGTTACGCATCATCCAAATTCTACATTAATTTTTACTGAGAATTTTTCTGGTTGGAATAAAAACTTTCCTGCAGGTACAATCATGAAGAACCCAGGAATCTCAACTGAAGTTCATTCTCAATTCCCAGGATTTGTGATTGAGTTCTGGGATGGTGAAGTTTCTATAGATTACTATGCTGAACAATATGCAAAAATGTATCAACAAAAGATGGTGAATTTAGTTACTCGTCGTCGTCACTAAAGTCCCAATCATCATCACCTTCACCATACCATTGTTGGTACATTATATCATCCTCTTCATCAAATTCTGATGTATGCCATTGAAGAATTTGATGACCTAAAAGTGAACATGCATGAAGTGTGCTGTCACCATCATTCATGCAAAATGCACGTTTTAACCAGTAACAAACCTCTGAATCTGGAGCAGCTTCTTCTACAATAGAAACCAGTTCTTCAAACTGTTCTCTGTTTAAATGCTTTCTCATAATAAGAGTTATTATTCTGCAGTATAGTATATACACAAGATTTGTCAACCACCCCTGTGCCAGTTTGTAAAGTGGCACACACATCTTGCATTAGGGGTCAAATCCATGTATATTATATTCAATTCAAGCAAACCGATGACTTCTGCATTTCTGACCAAAGACTTCAGCGACTTCTGTGCTCAACGTGATGCACAGAATACTATTCAGCTGAATGTTGTCAAATGGGTGTGGCAGTTCTGTGATGCTCTGCGCCATGCTGCTCCTGAAGGTTACGACTACATCTTTGAATCTGGTCGTAAATATCACAAAATCATCATGATTGATTCTTCAGTGCGTAAGAATCGCAGCGTTCACGCTTACGTTGACAAGAAGACTGGTGAAGTCTACAAACCTGCATCTTGGAAAGCTCCTGCCAAAGGTGTTCGTTTTGATCTGCGTGTGATTAAGCAGCGTGAGTGGTTGTTTGAGAATGCTGATTGGGCAGGTGCTTATCTTTACATGAAGTGATTATGGGTTGGGAATTGTACGTTCTTCCGTGGATGATGATTGTTCCCCCTGATATGACAAAGGGGGAATACATCAATCGTACCTGTGCTGCACAAGTTGGAATACCATATGCATCTGATAACTTTACCGATGAAGAATGGAAACAGTTTCTTGACTGTAGGAAGGTAATGGGTTATGATAATGTCAAAGACTGAGAAAGTCATTTTTATCTCTTCTTTTGTTTGGTTTCTTCACTGGGGTTCATGTATTTTCTTGAAATTTCTGGACATCGTGCTCGCAAGAGACTCTGTTCTGCCGCTGTTGATTGGTTTCTGACCAATTATTTTCCTCGTCATACTATTGATCTACAGGTAAATCATCGTGGATTAGCTCGTGAAGGTGTATATGGGTGGTGTGATATTACTGATGATGATCGCCGTCCCCGAGCATTTCTAATTGAGTTGCATAATCATCTTAACGTAGAAGATTATCTCAAAACTTTATTTCATGAGCTGGTGCATTTGCGTCAGTGGGTATCTGGCACTATGAAAATCAGTCGCCGCAAAGGTAGACTGTGGAAGGGACAAGTCGTTTCAGAAGATACTGAATACGAAGATGAACCCTGGGAGATTGAAGCACGAAAAGAAGAAGACGATCTACTGTGCCAGTTCTGGAAGTGGCACACTGGCGCCCCGTGGCGCCCTGAAAAGGTTCTATACTCATCTAACACAAGACGACTGCTGTGATTCTTCGTTCTCATCAAAAGCGCATCATTGACGCCCTTCGCACTGCATCCAAGGGTTGCGTATATTGTCCTACTGGTGGTGGTAAAACACTTACCTTCATTCTTGATGCTCAGCGTCGCCTGCAGGAAGCTAAAACTCCTCAGGTGATTGTTGTAGTTGCTCCTCGTATTTTGCTTGCTGAGCAACTTTGTTCTGAGTTTCTTGAGGTTATTGACATGGTAAATGTTCTTCACGTTCACAGTGGAGAAACTCATCATGAGCGTACCACAAAGTCTGGAGAAATTGCTGCACATGTTATCGGTAGCAAGTTTCAGGGACGGCATCTCTTAATCTTTACTACATATAATTCACTCTCTCGTATCATAGAATCTGATGCAAATATTGACACCATCTATTTTGACGAAGCGCATAATTGCTACAAGCGCAACTTCTTTGTATCTGTTGCTATTGCTGCTGATAGCGCAAGCAATGCATTCTTCTTCACCGCAACGCCCAAATACAGTAAGAGTGCAAATGGTCGTGGTATGAACAATACCCAAGTCTATGGGTCTACGCTCATCTCAGTTCCTGCTGCTGAGCTAGTCAATAACGGCAGTATTGTTCCCCCCACTGTTGTTACCCATCAGACTAATTTGCTGCGGTCCAAAGATACCATGGCAAAGATTGACAGTCAAACTGTTGTAGATATTCTGGACAATCTGGACGAGACTCAAGCATCCAAAGTTCTGGTTGCTGCTCCTAATACCAAAGTTCTCTGGAGTATGCTGTCTAACAGCGATGTTCTCTATCAAATGGAGTTGCGTGGTTACGATGTGATGCACATCACTGCTAAGCACGGTGCTTACATCAACAAAACCAAAGTTGGTCGTGAAGTGTTCTTTGACACTCTGACTGCGTGGGGTAAGGATCCTGCTCGCAAGTTCGTTCTGTTTCACTATAGCATTTTGTCTGAGGGTATCAACTGCCCTGGTCTGACTCATTGCATCTTGCTTCGCAATCTCGGTATCATTGAGATGGCACAAACTATCGGTCGTGTCATTCGTATTCACAAGGATGACGCTGCTGATATTGCCA
>Ga0129333_10002892_pt1 | contig 16083 bp, 18 predicted proteins | sample CPB6_08_DNA_FD_94474 | JGI IMG/M metagenome (GOLD analysis project Ga0129333, IMG submission 94474) | Freshwater to marine salinity gradient microbial communities from Chesapeake Bay, USA - CPBay_Sum_0.6_0.8_DNA | ecosystem: Environmental > Aquatic > Marine > Coastal | place: USA: Chesapeake...
CACACTACTTGTTTGTTGACTATTAATGGTACTTAAACTATTCAGTGAAACGTCAGTAATAGAGAATCTTGTTGATGTAGATGTACTTAAACTTGTCACACTACTTGTTTGTTGACTATTAATGGTACTTAAACTATTCAGTGAAACGTCAGTAATAGAGAATCTTGTTGATGTAGATGTACTTAAACTTGTCACACTAGTTGTTAGGGATGTTAAACTATTTGTTGTGGATGTACTTAAACTCTGTATACCACTAAATAAAGAAACCACTTGTGAACTTCTCGTATCTATTTCACTTAATGTAGTACTTAATACAGAAGATATTCCAGATGATGTAGATGTACTTAAACTAATAATTGATGTATTTAATGAAACATCAGTAATAGAAAGTGAATCAATTTGAGACGTTTGTAAATCATTAATGCTAGTTAAACTAGTTATGCTACTCGATAATGTTGTTGAAAGTGATGTTGTAGATGTAGTTAAACTTGTCACACTACTCGTTAGACTTGTTAAACTATTTGCTGTTGATGTTGAAAGTGAATTTATTCCAGATGTTGCTGATGTACTTAAACTTGTCACACTACTTGTTAGACTTGTTAAACCAGTTGATGTTGATGTTGAAAGTGTTGATATAGATCCTGATAGAGCAATTAAACTTAATGAGTCTTGTGCTTGACCACTACTAATTAAAATAGATATACTAGATATCATACTAGCGTCCATTCCTGTTAAAAAAGAAACTTGAGCATCTACATAACCTTTATTCACTCCATCAGTAGTATTAGTAGGAGTTGCGTCTAAAGTTAATTTACATGTAGAACTCACTTGCATCACTTGAGTATTATTGTCATAACTTGATATAGTTATACCATCACCTAAATACAGTATGGGTTGTGTTAAACTAGCGCTCATATATATAATTAAGTATATTAATAAATAAAGTATATTTTAATAAAATAAGTATTTTAATAAAAATAAAAATATCTAAATATTATTAAATAGTAAAATTATGATGTCTTTCAATAATTTATATGGTTCTACAACAAATAACTCAAACAATTCTTGTAATAAACCGTCAATAATTAATAATTATTACAATAATTATTATGAAGAGCAAACAAGAGTACTCATAAGAGTAGATACGAGTAGTAATTATTATCTGAATATTACACCAAACGATTTTAATAAAACATATGAACTTTTTGTGGTAAATTCTATAGGTATGTATTTACCGTTAATAGATAATAATTTCTTTATTGGTTTTACGGTAAAAATAGTAAACGCTACAGGTAATGTTCTAAATATATATTCACAAGGTAATCAATTAATATATAGTAATTTGTATCTTCCAAAACAAGGAAGTACAAATACGATCGAAAATCCTAATAGTTTATTCGTATTCTGTGCGATTAAAAGAGGCGATTTATTTTCCTGGATAATGGTATAAATGCCAATTCCAAAAGTAATAATACAAACAAGTTATTTTGAATTTCCTATTTATTATAAAAATTATTTATTAAAACATAATAGTGATTGGGATTATAAATATTTTAGTGATGAAGATATAGAAGATTACATAATAAATAATCCCATTGAAGAATTCAAAGAACCGTCAATAAATATATTTAGAAATTTTGAAAAAGGAGCACATAAAGCAGATTTTTTTAGATATTATTATTTGTACATAAATGGTGGAGTTTTTCTTGATTATGATACGATATTACAAACATCATTAACAAAAGTATTAGGTGATGTATCTTTTTTTTGTTGTAAATCATTTGTTGCAAATAACTCGATGTTTAATGGATTTATAGGTTGTGAACCAAAAAATAAAATAATATATGAAGCTTTAAAAAGTCTTTTTTTTCTTGAAAAAAAAATCTTAGAAATTGATTATTATTATGCTTGTAAAGATTTGTGTAAGATCATAAATAATTATCAAAATATAATGCAAAGTGTGTTAGTGAACGCTAATGATATTTTAAAGACTAAATGTAAAATATTTAATGAAAGAGCAGTCGTAATAAAGACCGATAACCAAAAAGAAATATTTTATGACCACTATGATTCTTTACCGTTTCTAGCAGACGGTAAAATGAACGAAAAATTAACATATACAGAAATATATGATGACGAAAAAAATTGTATATTAGAACATCATTTTAAAAATAAAATTTTATTTATGAAAGACATTTTTAACCTAACTATACCAAAAAAAACATTAAAAAATTTTAATGAAACTAAAATAGGTATATCATTAGATTTACCTCGTGAACTAAAGGATATGTTCTGTAATGGAATTAGACAAAATGTATTTTATTTAGGTGAGTTATTATTAAATATAGGATATGATACATATTTTTTAGTAAATAATAGTTATAATGAAAAAGTAATGGATGAATTACTATATGATAAGAGATTTAAATTTATAAAACATAAAAAAATATTAAAAGAAGATTTTGATATTGTTATATCTATAGGTTATGAGATAGAAAGAGAAATATTGGAATTATTGAAATACATGAAAACAAAAATAGTTTCATATAATTGTGGAAACGCATATATTATAGACTCTGAAACTATGTTATATAGTCAACATGAACAGAGAAAAAATCAGATTAATTATGTTACAAAAGGACAACATATTCCTTATGATATTATCTGGTCTATACCACAAATGACTAACACTAATCAATATTATTGGTCTACATTATTAAGAACAAAATGTATTGAAGTTCCATTTATATGGTCGCAAAAATCAATTGATATATGTAGTAAAGCAATAAATAAAAATAATGATGATTTATTATATGTAAATAGAGAAAAAAATAAAAAGATTGTAATATTTGAACCAAACATTAGTATAATGAAATGGTGTGGTCCATCCCTATTAGTTTGTGAAAATTGTTATCGGAATGATAAAGAAAAAATAAAACAAGTATTTATAAATAATATAAGTGATAAACCAAAAAATTCAGCAAATTTAAATAACTTTAATTTAGATGCTTTTACTATATTTGTTAATAATTTAGATTTATGTAAAGATGGTAAATTATCAATTGAAGGTAGATATCTTACTCTAGATTTTATGAATGTTTATGGTGATGTTGCAGTTTCGCATCAATGGGAAAATAATTTGAATTATTTATATTTTGATTTGGCTTGGATGGGTTGGCCAATTATTCATAACGCTTCATTATGTAAAGATGTAGGTTATTATTATGAACAATTTAATTATGAAGAAGGTGGTAATATATTATTAAATGCTATTTTAAATCATGACAATGACATCGACGGGTACATAAGAAAAAATAGAAAAGCGATTGACAAATATTTAACGACAAATAAAAATTTACAAAATAAATATATTGAGTTAATAAATGACTTATATAAATAGCGGATTAAATAATTATTAAATTTAAAATAATAAAATAATAAAATAATAAAATATTTATATGGATAATGTTAATAAAGAAACTGACATGACAAATATATTTAAGGATATTTACGATAAAAAATTAAATAATGATAAAAATGAATTTAATAATCCATATTTAAATGATTATGGAAGTGGTTTATATTTTAATAAAGAATATATTTTATTTTTGAAAGAATTTATTAAAGATAATAATACTAATGTAATTGTTGATTTAGGTTGTGGTGATTTTACTATAGGCATGGATGTATGTAAAGATTTAAATGTTATGTATAATGGTTTCGATGTATATAAAGATATAATAGATTATCATAATTCAATAACTAAAAAGTTATCGCTCTTTTGGTCGTTTCATTATTTAGATTTTTACAATGAAAAAGAAAAAATACCATTCGGTGATTTGTGTATCATCAAAGATGTATTCCAGCATTGGAATAATGATTGTACATATAAGTTTTTAGATTATTTGATAAAAAGTAAAAAATTTAAATATATATTAATATGTAATTGCTCTTATCAAGAAAGCGATAGAAATTTAAGCACAGGTTTATTTAGACCACTTAACAATAAATTTTATCCATTAAATCAGTTTAAACTAACCAAAATATTTAATTACGCTACTAAAGACGTTTATTTGTATAAAAGTGAATAATATGTTTATTTTATTTATTAAATTTGTCTTTTAATATATAAAATGAATAATATAGATGACATTGACTTAAATATAAATAATTATGACATTAATAGTTTAATTACTTTTTTCGATTTAAACGACAAAAAAATTGATGAAAGTATTTTAGAAGAAAAAAAATGTATTATTTATGATATCTTATTGAATGATAATAAATTAATATCTAAAAAAAAAATGAATTTATTCGATTTTATTAGTAAAGCTTATAATAAATTATTAATTTTCGTTAATGAGTCTAAAAATAATAATGAAAGTTTAATTAATAACAATACTATTACAGATAATATTGATTTAAGTAATTTATATTCAGATAAAAAAGTGAATAACGAGGATTATAATTATACTACATCTGATAACACAAATAAATTAAATAATCATCCTATCGTAAGAAAACCTTATACAAAATTTATTTATAGTGATGTTAATTCAGCGTTTGATGGTATAATAAATCCTTTAGAAAAAAGAATTACAACAAAAGTTCTTTGTTTAGATACAAGATTTCGTGAAAATTTTTGTAATACAAATTCCAATAATTTTACAATTCAATTATCGACACCATTAGAAAATGTTATAAGTATGAAACTTGTATCATTTGAAATTCCAAGATTGTGGTATTCTATCTCGCCTCAATTAAAAAATAATATATTTAAGATTTACCTATATAATATGGTCGATTATCCAGATAACGTACAAACTATTGTAATGCCAAATGGAAATTACAGTAATGTTTGGTTACTTCAATTGATTAATAATTATTTTACAAATGTAGGTAATGGATTAAATTATTTAAGATTTGGAATAAACATTACAACGGGTAAGGCAAGTTTTTATGTTAAAAGTGATCCAAATGTTGATACTATTTTACCGTATGACCCATCAAATGCACATTATTCCCCAGATTTTTATTACAAAATAGATTTTATTAATTGCGAAGGTTTTGGATTATATTTGGGTTATTTAAATAATATTTACATTGCAAATAAAAATATTTTTTATCTAGATAATTATACTTTAACGCCAGCAGTTACATATTATGGAATAATTACAGGTGAAAGTAGTTGCGGTTCTAATATAGATAATTATATTTTTATTGATGTAAATGATTTTAATAAAAATTTTAATACTGATACAATTATATCACAAAAAGATAATTCTTTTATTGGTAATAATATACTAGGCAAAATAGTATTAGGATTACCTGATACATTAATTTTAAATAATGCGTCAGATAATATTTTTAAAAAGCGTGAATATTATGGACCAGTAAAAATAAAAAAATTACAAATATCATTATTAAATAAATACGGATATCCGGTTGATTTACTAAATAACAATTATTCAATATCTTTAGAGTTTAATATACTATATTCTTAAATTAATAAATTCAGGATTTACACATTTAAAATTTTAAAAATACTAATTATAGTTTAATTACAGATACTTCTTTAGAATTATAATTATATAATTTTATGGGTTTATATTTTTTTAATGGAAAATATTTATAACTTAATGGTCTAAAATCACCGTTTTGAATATTTATGTTATCTTGTATTTGATAACAACAATTACATATTAGAATATATTTAAATTTTTTATTTTCAACTAAATAATCTAAAAAATTATAAATATTATCTAAAGACCAATGTTGGATAACATCTTTTAAAATACATAAATCTCCATTCATAATTTTTTCTTTGTTGTTACAAAAATCTAAATGTATAAAAAAATATTTCGGTAATAAGTGATTGTTTTAATTATATTCTATTACTTTTTTATATGTATCATAACCAGTGTATGATATATCTAGATCATCATATATTAATTTTCCACACCTAAAATCACCACATCCTAAATCAATAATAGTTTTTATATTATTATCGGTTATAAATTTTTTTAAAAAAGGAACATAACTATCTTTATTATAATTTATTTCACTCCCTCCTCCACTACTACCATTATAATTAATATTATTATTATCTCCCCAAAATTTATTTTCATATATATTTGTAAAAACTTCTTCCATATAATATTAATAATAAATTTAAATCTATTTATTTAACATAAAATTATCAAAAACTCCTAGATTTAAGTTAATTCACCTCTAAAATTAAGTCAACTATTTTTTTACTTCCACTTGATGACGGTTCTATTCCAAATGTAAAATCCTCAGGTTGAGTAACTATAGAACTTATTTTTAAAACAGTATAAATATTATTTTTTAATTCATTAGAATAATTATATAATAGGTTATTCCATTCGCTTATGATATTGTGATATTGTTTATAAATTAAATTATTAGGATAATATATATCCATCAAAATTAAATTAGCGTTTGGTAATTTTGTTTGAATACTTTTGATAAGTTTTTTATATGCGATAAAAATAGTCATAAGTGCGTCAGTATTAGTAATATCGGTATCATTTCTAACGTATTGCGACAATATGTCATTTCCACCTATAGAGAGAAAAATGGTAGTATTATTGTTATTTAAATTAATTGGTATTTTAAATAATTGTTCATATACATCTATAATTTTTGAATCATCTACTGCTAAACATAAGACTTTTTTATTTTTCTCTCTAAGTAAATCTTCAACACTCATTCCGTTTGAAACATAAGAATCGTTCTTTAATATACTGTCGCCCATTAATACAATAGTTTGTTGTTTACGTTGTTCAAAACTTTCATAAAAAGTATTTAAATACAAATAAATAAATAACGTAAATAATAGTATAATAATAAATATATATAAATAATTTTGTTTCATATATATATTTTTATGTTATATTATAAATAACAGAATTAGAAAAATTGTTTACCCCAGCGTAACTCTGATTAATAGATGGACTAAAATTATCATTATATACATTTACAACCGAAACGGGGTAATTTCCGGGTGTAACATTTAATGGAACAACAAAAGAAATATTGAAAGAACTATAAAAAGTAATAGGTAAACTTATATTGCCAAAAATTACATATGTTGTACCTAATGATGACGGTAAAAAATTTGTTCCATTAATGTAAACGAGAGAATATGTTCCGGATTTACTAGTTGTTTTAGATAAACTACTTATAGTTGGCGTAAAACTAGGATAAAAACCATTATATTTACGACATCTAGAAGTGACATTAGTGTCATATTCTCTCCCATTAGAATTTTGATTATTAATGTCGGTAATGAAAGAAGACATAGATATTATAATATATAAATATTAAATCATAAAATATTAAAATACTTAAATTGGTCCGTAGTCATCTTTTTTTTCCGTAATACGTCCTTTAATCTTAACTCTTGCCAAATAATAAATAAAATAAGCGAAAATAGAACCTATTATTGAACCAACTATTACTTGTGTAGTAGTATGATAATTATAATTTATACGTTGTAATATTGTTATACTAGATATAAATAAATATAAATATAATATATCTCTATTTTTTAAAGATAAGTAGATAAATACAGTTGAAAATAAAACAGATTGTGCGTGTCCAGATGGCATACCAAAAATATCATATGGTATCCCATCTTTAAACAAAAACCTTTTTCCATGAGTAACCAATAGATTAAATTTATTAATGTCTTCATTCGGTCTAGGATGTTGAATTAAACCTTTTAAAACTAAATTTATTATGGAATCGCCAAATAAACCAATAATATAATAAAAAAGTAAATTTTCATAATTCCATAAAAAAAAAGTAGATAATATAAATAATATTAAAGGTCCATAAGAACCAACATAAAAAAATAAATTTGTGAATATATCCATATTATAGAGAGATATTTTAATATTGATACAGGCATTCACATACAAGCGTAACACACCAATCATTACCATTAAGATTTAATACATTTCCTTTATCATCTAATAATTTAACATTCATTCTCTCTATATTAACTGGTCCAAAGTATGTTCTGTTGCTATCTTGTAATGAACCACTAAATTCAACTAACAAAGAACCTGTAGGAACCCCTACAGATGTTTTTACTGGTAATATAGCTAATATATCTGATGTAGTAGGCGCCTTCGCTAAATAGTTAGTTAAATTATTATTGTTATTACTAATTGAATTAATAGTTTGTAATTGCGCATTTGTAAGAGTTCGCGGAGCACTAGGTAATACTAATTGTGTTGACGTGTAGTCATTTTCATATTTTCCCGCAATTAATAAACCATTTTGAGCGTTCGGTGTTTGGTTATCAAATATTGAGTCAAGTACTACTCCGTTTACTAATTCTTGTAAATTACTTCCTTGTGTGTTTGGTCTTAAACACGTATAAGGTATATCTGGCGAATAATAAGAAGGCATTTTTAAAGTATTTGAATATTGACTAATAGAAACCAGACCATTGTTGACATGATTTTGATTATAATCATCTATAACGAGAATTAAATATTTAGTTCCATTTAAATCTAAAATAGAAGACGCTGTATTACCGCTAGGATCTACATTAACATATGGTAATTTATATCCCATAATCCAACCTAATGTGTTATTAAAATAATGATTACTTTTACTTTTACATGTATTATTACATTGTAATACACCGGTAAAATCATAAAAAACAATTGTAGTTGATGAATTTATGGTAAATGATGGTAAAGTTCCGGTTGGGTCATTAAAAGACCCATCATATAAAAATAATGTTAATATTCCATTATTTGAGTTATAATAAACAGGATTATTTGCAGGCAAATTATAAGGCGACGCTACAGGTGGTGTAGTGATGTGAGCATTTTGAAATGATTGATTTAATTGTGTTTGAAATTGTGTTTGTGTATAATTACCTGGAGGTACTATTATAGGTATAGCGTTATTTGTCGTCGCATCTATAATCCAAAAACAAGTATTTCCATACGCTATATCAATTGCGTACCAACTATAAGGTATTTGATAAGAATATAATGAGAGTTTTAAGGCATTTTTTAGGGTATCTGACAAATCTAACGTATAATCTGTAGAGGATGAATATGGACCACTTGTGTATTGTCTAAATTGACTATCTAAATTAACAAAACGATTAATTATATTTTTTAAATTTGGATTTAAAGAATCCTGTTTAACTGGTAAATTAAATGTATCTGTAGTTGCGATTTGTTGTTGCTTCATTGGCACATATTGATTTCCATATACATCAATTTTTTGCTGCCTTTGTGTAATTTTATTTTGTTGATTTTGATCACTCTGAGACAAATATTCATTTTGATACCAATCATCAGTTTGTTGATCGCCTGCTGGATATGATGCGTTACTAGTTCCCATATTGTCAAACCCCTCAACAAAAATTTTATCATTAACATCGACATCATCTTCGTCGTCATTATTATCATCGTTATCTAGTCCATCATAATATCGCAAAAGTTGACTTTGAATATCTTGAAAAAAAACAGATAATTTTGGGTTTTTATTTTTGTATTTTTTTATGTAAAAATTTGTTGAATTTAAAATTTTATTTTTATCATCTAAATCATTAATGCCGACAATTGTCATTAACTCACTTAATGTATAATTTGAAACGTTTGTATCAATATCATTCATATATAATAAAATATATTATTTGTTTTTAATTTATAACTCTTCTAGAATAGTTTCTTCATTATTTTTATATTCTCTATTGGAGTTAAAATAAGTGGTAAATATATTTTTTATTTCATTTTTTATATCTATATTATTACATTTTTCAGAATTATATAATTTTTCCGGAAATAATGTCAAGCCATTTCCGCGTTTAGAATGTGTATATCCTTTAAATAATAAATTTTCTAAAACAAAAACCAATTCTTCATTATAGCGATTAAGTATTTCACGAGATATGAAATAATTTCCTATATAAATAAATCTATTTGTATTTCCTTCTTTATGAACTTTATAGTATCTTTTATTTTCTGTTTTATTTTTAATAAAACCAATCCCCTCTATTTTATTTGTTGAATTATTCATTTCAATAACAAATACAGAACTATTATAACTTATTTTGGGGGATAATTCGGATGGACAACAATAAATACACCGGTAATTATGTTTTCTCCTATATTCATAATTATCTTCAAGAGTTTGATTATTAAATCGTCCAGTTACAATATAAAACATCAATAAATTGTGTTAAATTACGTTAATTACGTTAAATACAGTAAAAGTTTATCAATTTTTTATAAAATATATATAGTAAATGAATTGTTGTATTTGCGGACCAGTAAAAAATTGCGGAAAATATTTATTTAAAATACTTAAAAACATGGAAAAAATCGGTTCTCTCTTTAATGATTACCAAATAATTATTTATTATGATCATTCGACTGATAATACACTTAATATTTTAAGGCAATATCAAGAACAAAATAATAAAATGTTTTTTTATGTTAATAAGAATATTGTATCACCTTTTAGAACTTATAATTTAGCAAACGCAAGGAATTTTTGTTTAAGTTATATTAGACAAAATAGAGAGAAATTTCCATATTTTATAATGATGGATTGTGATGATGTAAACTATAAGGAAGTAAATATAGATATTTTAAAAAAATATTTATATTTAGATTCTTGGGATGCTTTATCATTCAATACTACACCAAAATATTACGATATATGGGCATTATCTATATATCCGTTCTGTTTCAGTTATAATCACTTTAATAATAATGTAAAATTTTATAATATAATACAGAATTACATAGATGAATTATTAAAACAATCTGCAAAAAATAATCAATTAATTGAATGTATTTCATCGTTTAATGGGTTTTCTATTTATAGAACAAATAAATTCTTAAACACATATTATGATGGGAGAATTCGTTTAGACTTAATTCCAAAAGAAAACTTAGAAGCGCATAAAAATATAACAAAGTCTAATCTCATTTATAAAAAATATATTACAGTAGACGCCAGATTTGAAGATTGTGAGCATAGAGCATTCCATATTCAAGCGAAACAAAATTCAGGAGCAAGAATTATGATATCACCTGATATATTATTTAATTAAAAAATATTGATTATTATTTATCTTCATAATATAATAAATATTATGTTAAAGGTTATAGAAATAGAAGATATAAAAAAAGAACAATTAATTGAAATAGAGAGATTAGAAAATGATGTAAAACTAATAAATGATACAATGAAATTATTAAATGAAATATATTCAGAGAATAGAGAGAATATTGAAGTCTCGTCTGAAAATATCCAATCTGTTAAAGAAGAAATAATAGAAAGCAATAAACAATTAATTGATTCAACTAAATTACAAAAAAGTTACATAAGTAATAAAGTTGCTTTAACTGGTATGGGAATTTTAGTTCTAGGAACCCCAATTGGTGTAGTCTATGGAATTAACGCATTTGTAGCAGCAACAACATTAACATTAGCTGGTATATGGTTAACAAAGTGAGATTTATTATGTATTATTATGTATAAATATTTTTTTGTCTCCATAAATCAGCGTAATATGGTTTTTTTTGATATATTTTTTGTTCATCCCTATATTCGTCATATATTTTTAAAATTATGACATCTTTTGTCCCATCATTATAACTAATATAATAAATTTTTTTTCCGTTATAATATGATGTATCAAAATATATTTCCAAATTTTCTCTCTGTTCTCTAGTAAAATAACTTCCCAACAAACAAGGACCTGTTGGATATAATGGATTTAACCCATAATATTTATTATTTACATTATTGACTATTTGTCTAATACAATAATAAAGTATCGGATTACATGGTTTGCTTATAATCAATCCGGTTAATATTCCAGGATAATCTATGTCTCTTACAAAATATTCTCTCTCAGTTAGAGAGATTAACTTAAAATTATTAAAACATTCAAACTTTATATCTAAATAAATACCACCGTTTATAAAGAGTACACAGAATCTCCATAAATCAGATTTATACGAGCAAGGTATTAAAGAATTATACGCGACTAATACATCTGGTTTAAAATGTTTACCAATAAATTCACGACAATCGTCTTCATCATATAAATGAAACGTCAATCTTGGATTATCTGAAATAAGTTTTTGAAAATTTTTATTCATTAGAGGAGGTAATTCTTTTGTATGCCAACATGTATATACGTGTAAAGGAATAATACTATTGTAATTTAATTTTGGAATAAAATATATTTTACTTTTAATATTATATTTTATTTGTTTTATTAATTCAGTTTTTTCTTGATTTTTTTCAGTATTCTTTGTAGATTTAAAACTAAACATTATTTTAATAAAGAGAGAAAATTAGAAATTTTTTTATCCATAATTTCGTATCTTGAGTTTTCTAAAGATTTAACCAATATGCTCCAAGGAGTACATGATTGAAGTGATTCTATTCCTTCTTCGCAAAAAAGATTTAAGAGTGTTGGATTAAATCCCGATAACATAGAAACATTAGGTTGATTTGACAAACTAGGAAAACCACGAGTAGTTCTTAAATTCCAAAAAAGTATATGTGGTGGTTTATAGGGTTTGCCATGAACACGTAATCCAGTCATTTCATATTTTTGTTTAACGTTATCATAAAGAACTTGTTTATTAGATTTGTCGCAACTATCTATTTGCATATCAGATAAAACGACGAGAACCATATCTTGAGCGTCTTCAGGAGTTAATTTATTTTCAACAATAGCGTTTAAAATCATATCTAAAGCAGCGTAAAAATTTGTATTCATTCCCCATTGAGCGTGACGAATAATATTAACTTGTGATATAAAATCTGGGTATTTTTCTAAATTTACCCATGTAGGTTTTTGACTGAATGTCATAATTCTTTTTCCCAATATAGATTTTTCAGCGATACGTATTCCAATAGCAATAGCGACATACAAAGGATCTCCTTCCATAGACCCAGATGTGTCAACCATCGCTATCATTTTACCTAACGCTTTATTTTGTGAAGAATTATTGCGCCATTGAGAATTTAGTAGTTCTTTTTCAGTAATATTTATATCTGCTTGTCCTAATAATTCTAACGCTTGTTTAGTAAAATCAGCCATCCCAACGCGTTTGCCTTTCATTTCTTTTTTGTCATTTAGAACTTTAATTATATATTCATTAAATTTTTCCGCGCACTCTATTCTATCTTTAACAAAATGATAACGAGTGTTTCCATTCTTCTTTAAATTAAGGAAGGCTCTTTTTTGTTTAGAGAGAGAAATAGAAGTCACATTATTGAAATTTATAGATGACCATTTTTGTTCACATTGTTTAATTTGTAATGTGTCTATTTTTCTGTTTAAAGAAGATATAATTTTACGATATTCGGTCTTACACTTTAAAGTAGCGCGGCGAATTTGTTCTACTGATGTCGCTGTTTTTAAATAATCATTAAAATAATCTGTAGAGAGAATTTCATAAAGCCAACTAAATTTTGATTTCTCTCTAGGTACCCATTTAGATACTAAAGAAATATTGTTACAATTTTCATTTAATAAATCTTTACGTAATTGTTCGTTTATTAATTGAACTGAATACTGAATTAATGGATGGTCTGTAGTTTCGCTTTTATTTTTACAATATTCACAAAAATATTTAATATCCTTCCAAGAACCATAAGGATGATTTTCAGCGTCAATATTAACAAAACAACTTAGAGCAAATTTAGATAATTCAGGATCAAAATTATACCAAGTATAGATCATCATATAACTTATAGCGTATTCTCCTTTACCATTTACAATATCTCGGGTATGTCCAATCATTTTGTATAAAATTTTTAAATACGCTCTAGAAACATCCATATGTAAGTTTGTTCCTAAGTTTAATTCTAAACTTAAAGAGTTTAATAATTCTGTGAGGATGCTTTCTAACATCTTTATTCCGTCATCATTTGTTCTATTAATTTGAAAACTAAATTGTAAGATTTTTTCTCGAATATCATTAGACCATCCGTATTCAGTATGACAATTTTCTCCCAATTGTAATGATTTATTATTTTCTTGATAAATTGCTGTCATCTTGTTAAATATATTTATTACTCTTTATATCGCTTTTTTAAAGTTTTTTTATTAGATAATTTTTGTAAATATACTTTTTTTGTACAATTATTTGGATTAATTTTTTTTAATTCATGTGATTTTTCATAATAAATAAGTAATAATTCATTTAAATCTTGAAACATATTTATAGTTTTTTCAAAATTAATTGCATCAATATTTTTTACAATATTTAAATAACTTCTGTTTTCAAATGTCGTTATAAAATTTTTTATGTCATCAGGTTCTAATGTAATATTATAATTTAATATGGATAATAATGAATATCTTTTATTATTGTCAATTGATGATTTTTTTATTATTTGTAGTATTTCTTCCCTTGAAATATAGTTAGGAATAGACATAAAAAAAGGTTCTTGAATTATTTTTTCAATGTTATTCTCTCTATTTACATAAATATATTTTAAAGTTATATAGTATAAATTTTCTTTATAAAAGTCTTGATATAATTTGTCTACCTCTTCAAAATTATTTATCCAATCGTCATTTAATTCCATAATGTACTATAAATAATAAATATAATACATTATGTTATCTAACTAATTATTTTTAATATTCATCTTCACTATATTCTTCATCAATAGATTCTTCGCTTTTATCTTCTTCTGCATAATATAATTCATCTAATTTATCAAAATATTCATAATCATAATTCGGAAATCTAAACATTTTTTCCCATTCATCATATCCCCAATTATCGATATATTCTTGTTTTCTCTCTTCATAACGATTCGCTAATTTTTCTCTTAATTCATTTTCTAATTCTTGTTCAGATTTTTTTTTTGGTGGGTTATCAATAAGCGCTTTAGATAATATAATTGTTTCATTTGTTTTTAAATTTCGCTTTATTAATACATAACCTGGCTTTAATTTATCTAATTCTGGATTAGTATCAGAATAAGTTTTAGATTCTTCATTAAAAACTTTTAAAAAATTTAAATTAGTGTCGTTTGTTTTTTTAGTCGGAGCAACCAATTCAGGAAAGTCATTTATTGTGTTAAATACTTTATTAACGTTATTGTCAATTGTATTTTTAATAGCGGCGTTTTCATTTTTATGTTCCTTAATTACCTGTTCTAATCTATTTTTTTCAAAATTTATTGATTTAAATTCATTATTGTATGTTTTATTTTCTAGTTTTTCTTTTGTATTTTTTGATTGTTTATCGTCTAATAAACTAGAAAAACGAGTGTTATGTTTAAAAGTATTACTCATTTAAAATTATTTGAATTTAATAATATTAGTATATTTAGGATATTTTTAAGTTATTATTTTAATATCATATATTATATTATGGATACTACATTTGTTGATATTGGAGAAGTAACAGAAACTACTACTCGTAAATCGACTAAAATAGCGATTTTCATTACAGAATTAATATTATTTAAAAGCGCTTCTATAGCAGTACATTTTTATGATGAAAATAATGGGTCTGTATTTCGTGTAGAAAATTTAAAATTAGAAGGTGATGATTACGCTAATTGGTCATCAGATGATAAATATGTAGAAACTTTTGTTTTAAATAAATTAAATTTGACTCCGGCGCAAATAATTTAATTTTAAAAGTATTTAAAGACAAATAAATAATATTTATTACCTCCTAACAGCAATCGCAAATTAATTAGTTTATAAATGACCTATTAAAAATCTTTATCGGGATATATAATTACAGGAGGTCGTATTTTATTTTATATATATCGGGTCCTAATTTTAAAAATATTAAAAATAATAACTATCATTTGTATAAAACTTTTGTATATTCTTGCTTACGGATTAAAAAAACATTAATTCATTAAAAAATAAATTTTTAATTTTTTTAAAATATTTTTTTTAAATATTTTTTAAAGTATTTTTAAAATACTTTTATTTTTAGTTATATTATTAAAGGTCGTCAATCGTAATTTCTTCTTCATCTAATTTAATACTTAACGGTACACTACTAGATTTTGATGATG
>Ga0129333_10002893_pt1 | contig 16075 bp, 9 predicted proteins | sample CPB6_08_DNA_FD_94474 | JGI IMG/M metagenome (GOLD analysis project Ga0129333, IMG submission 94474) | Freshwater to marine salinity gradient microbial communities from Chesapeake Bay, USA - CPBay_Sum_0.6_0.8_DNA | ecosystem: Environmental > Aquatic > Marine > Coastal | place: USA: Chesapeake Bay...
ACGCCGACCGGGCAGGTGTTGAGGTGGCAGACGCGGAACATCGCGCAGCCGGCGGCGATGAGCGCGGCGGTGCCGAAGTTGAACTCCTCGGCGCCGAGGATGGCGGCGACGACGATGTCGCGGCCGGTCTTCATCCCGCCGTCGGTGCGGAGCGTGACGCGGGCGCGCAGGTCGTTCATCATCAGGACCTGGTGGGCCTCGGCCAGGCCAATCTCCCATGCGGACCCCGCGTTCTTGACCGACGAGAGCGGCGAGGCGCCGGTGCCGCCCTCATGCCCGGAGACGAGGATGACGTCGGCGTAGGCCTTGGCCACGCCGGCGGCGACGGTGCCGACCCCCGAGCACGAGACCAGCTTCACGCAGATCTTGGCGCGCGGGTTGACGCACTTGAGGTCGAAGATGAGCTGCGCCAGGTCCTCGATCGAGTAGATGTCGTGGTGCGGCGGCGGCGAGATGAGCGTCACGCCGGGCACGGAGTAGCGGAGCGTGGCGATGAGCGGGGAGACCTTGTGGCCGGGCAGCTGGCCGCCCTCGCCAGGCTTGGCGCCCTGGGCGATCTTGATCTCGATCTCCTTGGCGGAGGCGAGGTACTCGGCGGTGACGCCGAAGCGGCCCGAGGCGACCTGCTTGATGGCGGAGTTGGCGTTGTCGCCGCTGTCGAGCGGGCGGAAGCGGCGGGGATCCTCGCCGCCCTCGCCGGAGTTGGACTTACCGCCGATGCGGTTCATCGCGATGGCGAGGCACTCGTGCGCCTCGGGTGAGATGGCGCCGAGCGACATACCCGCGGTCGTGAAGCGGCGGCGGATCTCGGTCGCGGGCTCGACCTGGTCGAGCGGGATGGCGGTGGCGGCGAAACGGATGCGCAGCAGGTCCTTGATCGTGACGGGGGCGTGATCCTCGGAGGCGGTCTTCCACTCGGACCAGCCGGCGGCGTCTCCGCCGGACTTGAGGAACTTGCCCATGCCCGCGACCACCTTGGGGCTCCAGCCGTGGACCTCGCCGTCACCCTTCTTGTTGACGAGGTACCAGCCCTCATTACCGAGCTCGGCCGTGCCGCCGGTCGGCCACGCGCGCGCATGGCGGCGGAGCGTCTCACCGGCGATCTCTTCGTAGCCGACGCCGCCGATGGGCGAAGGCGTGCCGGAGAAGCAGTCCTCGATCACCTTGTCGCCGATGCCGAGCGCCTCGAAGACCTGCGCGCCTTGGTAGGAGAGCAAGGTGGAGATGCCCATCTTGGACATGATCTTGAGTAGGCCCTTGCCCGCGGCCTTGCGGTAATTCTCGCAGGCCTTGGCGAGGTCGAGCTTGGGGTCGAGCTTGCCGCCGGCGTGCAGGTCGCGCAGCACCTCGTAGGCGAGCCAAGGATAGACGGCGGTGGCGCCGTAGCCGATGAGGCAAGCGAGCTGGTGGACATCGCGGGCCTCGCCGGTCTCGGCGACGATGCCGCAGCGAAGACGGAGGCCGGCTCGGACGAGCGCCTGGTGGACGGCGCCGACCGCGAGCAGGGTCGGCATCGCGGCGCGGGCGGGGCCGGCGGCGCGGTCGGAGATGACGACGACGCGGGCGCCGGCGTCGCGCACGGCCTTGACCGCGGTCTCGGCAAGCGCGCGGAGCGCGGGCTCGAGCCCGGCAGGGCCGCCGGAGGCGGGGAAGGTGGCGTCGAGGCGGACGAGCTTGTCGGCGAAGTGCGCGGGGATCTCGTCGAACTCGTGGGGCAGGAGGACGGGTGTGTCGACCTGGAGGAAGGTGCGCTTGTCCTGCAGCGTCTCGTAGATGCCGATCTGCCCGCCGATGTAGTTGGTCAGCGACATGACCAGCGACTCGCGGATGGGGTCGATGGGCGGGTTGGTGACCTGGGCGAAGAGCTGCTTGAAGTAGGTGTAGAGCAGGCGCGGGCGGCGAGAGAGCGCGGCGAGCGGCGTGTCGTCGCCCATCGAGCCGATGGCCTCGAGCGCGGTGTTGGCCATGGGCGCGAGGATGAGGTCGCGCTCCTCGAGGTCGGAGCCGAAGGCGATCTGGTGGGCGACGGTGTCGGCGAGGGGCGCGGGCACGCGGGCCTTGGGCTTGGCGAGCGCGTGCAGGTCGCGGACGGCCTCACCGAGGAATGCGCCGTAGTCGCGGCGCTCGGCGAGCACCTGCTTGCACTCGGCGTCGTCGAGGAAGGCGCCATTGGCGAGGTCGAGCGCGATCATGCGGCCGGGGCCGAGTCGGCCGGACTTCACGAGCGGCGAGCCCCAGGGCGCGATCAATCCGGCCTCGGAGGCGCCGATGACGGTGCCGTCGGCGTAGACCTTGTAACGCAGGGGGCGGAGTCCGTTGCGGTCGAGCGAGGCTCCGAGATAACGGCCGTCGGTGAAGACGATCGCCGCGGGACCGTCCCACGGCTCCATGACAAGCGACTGGTAATGGTAGAAGTTGCGGACCTTGGGCGGGAGCGAGGCGTCGCCCTCCCAGGCCACGGGCATCATCATCGAGGCAGCGACGATGCCGCTGCGCTTGGCGGGCGGGAGGTCGGCGATGAGGAGCTGGAAGGCGTTGTCGAAGCTGGCGGAGTCCGACATGTCGGGCTGGATGATCGGGCGCAGGTCCTTGTAGCGCTCGCCCCACTTGCCGGAGATGTCGGAGAACTCGCGGGCGCGCATGAAGTTGCGGTTGCCGCGGATGGTGTTGATCTCGCCGTTGTGGGCGATGCACCGGAAGGGATGGGCCTTGGTCCAGTCGGGCAGCGTGTTGGTCGCGAAACGCTGGTGGAAGATGGCGAAGGCGGTGGTGAACTCGGGATCCTTGAGGTCGGTGAAGAACTTGCGGACCTGGGGGGCGTTGAAGAGGCCCTTGTAGGTGACGGTGCGGCTCGAGAACGAGCAGATGTAGAATCCCTCGAGCTTGGACTCGGCGGCGCGGCGCTCGGAGACCTTGGTGGCGAGGAAGCAGCGGCGCTCGAATTCGTCGTCGGAGATGGCGGAGTCGGCGTCGGCCTTGCGGGCGACGATGGCCTGCCAGATGTCCGGGCGGGTGAGCTCGGCCTTCTTGCCGAGACAGCCGGGCTCGACGGGGACCTGACGCCAGGCGACGAGGGAGAGGCCCTCGGCGATGACGGCCTCCTCGAGGATCTTCTTGGCGTGCGACTGCTGGTAGTCGTCGCGGGGGAGGAAGACCATGGCGAGGGCCATGTCGGCGTCCTTGGGGACGAGCTTGCCCTTGGCCTTGAGGTGGCGGCGCAGCAGGGCGTGCGGAATCTGGGTGAGCAGGCCGGCGCCGTCGCCGGTGACGGCGTCGGCGTCGATGGCGCCGCGGTGGGCCAGGTTGCGCAGGCCCTCGATGGCGCGGTCGATGACGGCGTGGGTCTTCTCCCCGCGGAGGTTGGCGATGAAGCCGACGCCGCAGGCGTCTCGCTCCATCTCGCGCTGCCAGAGCGGCGAGGGGTTCCGGAAGGTGGTGTGCGTCGTCATGTGCGTGGTCGGGCGCGTTCCGTCCGGTGGGCGGCCGAGGGCCGTCCGGGAGTTGGCGTCCGGACCGATGAGATTTGAGGGTGACCGCCCCCCTTGCAAGCGCGGATGGCCCCCCGCCCCGCGCGGGTTTTTGCGTTTGCCACCCCTCCCCCGCCCCGCTTCCCCTGCTGCAGCATGAACTCCGACATCGGCCTCATCGGCCTGGCCGTGATGGGCCAGAACCTCGCCCTCAACATCGCCGACCACGGCTTCGCCATCACGGTCTACAACCGGACCACCGCGAAGACCGACGAGTTTCTGGCCGAAAACGCCGGCAAGACCCCGGGCAAGTTGACCGGCGCCAAGACCATCGCGGAGTTCGCCGCCGCCCTCAAGCGCCCTCGCAAAGCCGTCATCCTGGTCAAGGCTGGCGCACCGACGGACGCGGTGATCGACGAACTCGCCAAGGTCTTCGAGGCCGGCGACATCATCATCGACGGCGGCAACGCCCTTTGGACCGACACCATCCGTCGCGAAAAAGCACTTAAGGCCAAGGGCCTGCGCTTCATCGGCTCCGGCGTGTCCGGCGGCGAGGAGGGCGCGCGCTTCGGTCCCTCGCTCATGCCCGGCGGCGATCCCGCGGCCTGGGCCGAGCTCAAGCCCATCTGGGAAGCGGTCGCCTCCAAGGTCGACGCCGCCACCGGCGTCGAGCTCACCGGCGCGAAGCCCGGCAAGCCCATCAAGGGTGGCGTGCCCTGCGTGGCGCACATCGGCACCGACGGCGCCGGACATTACGTCAAGATGGTCCACAACGGCATCGAGTACGGCGACATGCAGATGATCTGCGAGGCGTACGACCTCATGCGCGGCCTGCTTGGCATGACGCCCGACGAGATCGGCGCCGTCTTCGAGCAGTGGAACGAGGGCGACCTCAACTCCTTCCTGATCGAAATCACCGCCAAGGTGCTCCGCCAGAAGGACCCCGAGACCGGCGTGCCGCTCGTGGACGTCATCCTCGACACCGCCGGCCAGAAGGGCACGGGCAAGTGGACCAGCGCCAACGCCCTCGACATGGGTGTGGCCGCCCCGACCATCGCCGAGGCCGTCTTCGCCCGCTGCCTCTCGGCCATCAAGGAGGAGCGCGTCGCCGCGGCCAAGTCGCTCCGCGGCCCCAAGCCGCGCATGACCGGCAAGGTCGACCGCGCCAAGGTCGTCGCGCAGATCCACGACGCGCTCTACTGCTCGAAGATCTGCTCCTACGCCCAGGGCTTCCAGCTCATGCGCGAGGCGCAGAAGGAATACAGCTGGAAGCTCAACTTCGGCGAGATCGCCCAGATCTGGCGCGGCGGCTGCATCATCCGCGCGCGGTTCCTGCAGAAGATCACCGAGGCCTTTGAGAAGAAGCCCCGCCTGGCGAACCTCCTGCTCGACGCGCATTTCAAGAAGACGGTGCGCAAGGCGCAGAAGAACTGGCGCAAGGTCATCGGTCTCGCGGTCAAGCACGGCATCCCTGTGCCCACGCTCGGCTCCGCCCTCGCCTACTTCGACTCCTACCGCACCGAGCGCCTCCCGCAGAACCTGCTACAGGGACAGCGCGACTTCTTTGGCGCGCACACCTACGAGCGTACCGACAAGCCCCGCGGCGAGTTCTTCCACATCGACTGGCCCGATCCCAAGCGGCCGCAGATCAAGGCCTGAGAGAGGGAGATTAGAGGAAAGAGGACAAAGTAAAGGGAGCGCGGGAGTGCCGTCGCGTCCTTTACTCCGAACTCTTTGCTTTGTCCTCTTGCTTCCAGCCCCCACCGGTGGCGGCGGCGAGGCGGACGGCGGCCTGCCGACGCTCCCAGCCGTAGCCGGCAAGCGTTCGGCGCGCGAGATAGAGGTCGAGTCGCGCGGCGAGCACCTCGGAGCTGTCGGCGAGTCCCGCCTTGGCGCGGGCCTCCGCGTTGGCGAGTCGCGCGCGCACGGCCTCGACGACCTTGCCGGCGAGCATCTCCTGCGTGCCGATCTCACGGATGTCGACGAGCGCGTCGTCGACCTCGCGAAACGCGTTGAGCACGGCCTTGCGGTAGTTGGCGCGGGCGAGGTCGAAGCGCGCCTGGGCGGCCTCGTCGTTCGCGGCGATGCGCCCGCCATCGAAGAGCGGCAGGGAGATGGACGGTGTCAGGCTCCAGAATCCGGATGAGCCGCGTCCGAGACGCGCGGCCGGGTCGGCCTGCCAGCCGGCATCGCCGACTAGGTTGATGCGGGGATAGTATTCCGCGCGTGCCGCGCCCTCGCGGGCGACCGCGGCATCGACTTGCTGCTCAGCGGCACGCACGTCGGGACGATGGAGTAGGAGCTCGCTGGAAATGCCTGGTCCGAAGTCGGGCATAGAGGCGGCCAATGTCGCCGGTCCCGCCAGGTCGACCGTGGACGCGGGAAGCTCCACCGTGGGTGAGACGCCGATGAGCACGCGCAGCGCGCTCTCAAGGGCCTGGAGCCGGCGGCGTCCGTCGGCCTCGGCCGCCTTCGCCTGCGCGGCGAGGAGCCGGGCCTGCGAGACAGGATCGCCGTCGACGAGCCCGGCGCGGAAGCGCTGCTCGGTGAGCGCAAGTTCCTCCATCTGCGCGGCGAACTCAGCCTCGAGACAGGCGAGGGTCTCGCGAGCCGAGCGCACGGCGAACCAATTGCGAGCCACCTCCGCGGTGAGCGAGACGCGCGCGGCCTCCTCGCTGAACCCGGCCGCGCGGGCCTCGGCGAGCGCGGCGGTGGCGAGGGAGCCAGTGCGATCCCAAAGGTCGATCTCCCAGGAGAGTTGGAGTCCGGCGGCGGTGACATCGGAGCGGCGGGGCATGCCGGGGAAATTGCGTCCGGTCTCCGCGGAGATGCGCTGGGCCTGCTGGGCGAGTTGCGCGTCGAGGCGCGGGAGCAAGGCGGCGTCCGCGGCCGACACGAACGCGCGCGCCTCGCGCACACGGGCGGCGGCGACGGCGAGGTCGGGGCTCTCGCGCAGGGCGCGGTCAATCAATCCGGACAAGGCGGGGTCGCCGAAAGCCTTCCACCATTCGGCACCGGCACGGGCCGAGTGGTTCCCGGCCGACCAGCGCGTGTCGGTGACCTGTGCCGGCGCTGGCGCGGTGTCAGGAGCGGAGGCGCAGCCAGCGAGGAGCGCGGCGGCGAGCAGAGCCTTACTTGGAAGCTTCAGGCGAGGCATCGATGTAGACATCCATCTGCTGTCCGACGAACACCGGACGATCTGCAGGTCGGTCAAATTGATAGATCACCTGAAGCACACGCGTGTCGACGCGCTCGGCGCTGCCTCCGGTGAGGGAGGCCTTGGGAATCACATAGGGTTCGATGCGCACGAAGCGCAGCGGGATGGAGCGGTCGGGGCCACCGGCGCGGGTGGACTCGCCCTTGAGGTAGCCCTTGGCGGGAAGGTTCTCGCGCACGCGCGGCGCCATCTGCTCGTCGATGTCGCAGCGGATCTGGAGGTGGGAGATGTCGCCGACGATCACGGCGGGCTTGCCACCAGCGGCGACGAATTCGCCGACACGGATGCCGACCTGGAGCACGGTGCCGTCGATGGGCGAGCGGACGGTGGCGCGCTCCAGCGCAGCGGCGGCGGTGGCGGCGCGAGCGGTGGCCTCGGCCGCGGCGTGTCGCGCGTCCTCGAGCACCGCGGCGGAGACGGCACCCGTGCCCTCGAGCGAGGTGAGGCGCTTGGCATTGGCGTTGGCCCGGGCCGCCGCGGCCGCGGCGGCCTCGGCAGCGGGGGCAAGCTCACGGGTATCAAGACGGAAGAGAAGATCGCCCGCCTTGACGGGCGCGGAGACCTTCACGCCGACCTCTGCGACAATCCCGGAGACAGGGCTGCCAACGAGCGTGTTCTCGGCGACGGCCTCGACCAAGCCAGCGGCGGAGAGGAGTCCATCCTTGGCCCGAACCGCGGGCTGGTACGGCGGAGGAATGACCGGCGATGCCTGGCCGGCGGTGGAGGCGAGCTGGGTCGCCGCGGCGGCTCCGGCGAGCGCGAGGGCGATGAGCAGGTAACGCTTGGGTGGGAGTTTCATGATTTCAGTAAGAGGGTGTCTCGAGCAGGCGGGGATCGTCGACCACGCGGCGAATGCGGCCATCCTCCATCTCGGCGATGCGGTCGGCGAAGCGGAAGATACGATGGTCGTGGGTGACGACGATGACGCAACGGTCGGGCGCGCGGGAGAGCTCGCGCACCATCTCCATCACCTTGCCGCCGGTGTCCTTGTCGAGGGCCGAGGTCGGCTCGTCGCAGATGAGCAGCGGCGGCTGGTGGACGAGGGCGCGGGCGATGGCGACCCGCTGCTGTTGGCCGCCCGAGAGCGCGGTGGCGGAGCCGTCCTCCCGACCCTCGAGCCCGACCTTCACGAGGATCTCCCCCGCGCGTCGCGCGGCCTCGGCGTGCGGGGCGCCCTGGAGCAAGAGCGGGATCATCACGTTCTCGCGCACGCTCAGCGTGGGGATGAGGTTGAACGACTGGAAGACGAAGCCGAGGTTGCGGCGGCGGAAGGCGGTCAACTCCTCCTGGGAAAGCCCGTCGAGGCGCTGGCCGAAGACCTCGACCGTGCCCGCATCGGCATGGAGCGTGCCCGCGATGACGGAGAGGAGCGTGGTCTTCCCGCAACCCGAGGGTCCGACCAGCATGATGAGCTCGCCGCGCCGCGCCTCGAACTCGACTTGTCGCAGGGCGACGACGGCCGCGTCGGCGGTGCCGAAGGACTTGTCGACCCCGGAGATACGAACGGCGTTGTCGTGCGGGGGGGCCATGGTTAGCCGCGGAAGACGGAGGCGGGGTCGACACGTGCGACCTTCACCATGCCGATGAGGGCGGAGATGAGGCTGATGCCAAGGACGAGCACCAGTGTCGCCCAGAGGATCTGCGGGTACATGACGAAGGGCGGCATACCGCGCTCGATCATGCCGCGGCCGATGGCCTGGGCCATGCCCACGCCCAGCCCGAAGCCGATCAGCCCCGCGGTCAACGCCTGCAGTAGCAGCATACGAGCGAGCACACCCATGCCCGCACCCATGGCCTTGATGGCCGCGAAGTACTTCAGGTTCTCCAGCACGAATGAATAGAAGGTTTGGCCAGAGATGGCGATGCCCACGAAGAGTCCGAGCAGGACGGCTGTGCCGAAGGAGAAGGGGATGCCGGTGTTCTTCCAGAACCACCAGAAGGTGCTACGGGCCAGGCTGCCTTCACTCCAGTGCCAGAGATCGGTGTCGGAAGTCCAAGCCTTGAGCCCGGTCTCCTGCTCGATGCGACGGCAGAGGTCGTTGACCGCCACGCCGTCGCGCGGCTCGACCAACACGTAGCTGAGCGTGCGGCGGACGTTGGCGGTGTAGGACTTGGCGCGGTCGTAGGTGGTGTAGACGAAAGGTCCGCCGGTGAAGGCGCGTTTCACCCGGCAGACGCCGACGATGCGCGCCTCGGTGTCGTTGAGCTCGAAGGTGTCGCCGATGCCGAGCGGCACGATCTTCTCCGACCCGTCGGGCTGGACAACGGTCCGGCCGAGCAGGTTGGCGCCCCACTCGTCGACGAGCACGGTGTTGGGCAGGCGCAGGTCCTCGATGTTGCCCTGTGTGAGCACGGCAGGCGCGCCGGCGAACGTGTCGCTGTCGATACCGACAAGGGAGATGAGCTTGAACTTCCCGTTCGGCATGCGCGCCTGCATGATGGAGGAGTGGAGCGGCGCGGCCCAGGAGACGCCGTCGACGCTTCGGACCCGCGTGACATCGGTGTCGCGCATCGGCTTGGCGTCGTTGACCTGCTCGACCTCGGAATCGCTGACCCAGACCGACGCGCGGATGTTGACCATCGGCGTGTAGGTCCAACTCATGATCCCGAAGAAGACCGAGCTCTGCTGAGCCATGAGCAAGGCCGAGAAGCTCAGCCCGCAGAGCAGCATCGCGAGCTTGGCGCGGTCGCCAAAGAGCATGTTGAGCGCGAGCCGATACATGCGTCAGGCGAGGGATTCCGACAGGCGCCGACTCAGGCCGCCGGCGCACCGCGGAGCGAGACCAGCCAGATGCCCTTGAGGAAGTCGGGGCCCCAGGCCGCGTGCACGGCCCAGGCGGCGAGCAGGAGCACGCCGGCGATGGACCAGCAGACGGCGACCTTGCGCGAGGAGTCCGAGCGGGCCGAGGCGTGGGTCAGACCGACCGCGGCGAGCGCCAGGATGGGATGGAGGAGCGAGATGGCCTTGGCCGAGACCCACCAATTGGCGAGACCGACCACTAGGTTGATGTCGATGAGGACCGCGACCACGCGCTGGAAGGCGGGTCGGGGGCCCTTGGTCAGGGCGAGAATGACGACCGCGACGACGAGGGCGAGGAGGAGTGAGCCGTAATGCTTGTGGGCCTTGGCGAGGATGTCCATGCCCCCAGCGTGGGGGATGACCCCGCTTGCGCAAGCGCCGTCCGCTTTTATCGCCTCAGCGGTCCTCCGGGTGCGTGACGCGGAAACAGGCGTTGGCGAGCAACGCAGCCAACAGCTGGGTCGCGATTAAACAAACCGCCCAGGGGGCGAATTTGCCGAAGCGGATCAGCTCCATCGCGAACGCCTTTCCGACTCCCTGCTCAGCCCGGAGCGACGCGAACAAATCGTGAAGGGCCGAGGAGGCGGTGACCGCCGGATTGAAGATGGCGGAGAAATTGCCGAGGGCGGCGGAGGCCCCGTAGACCGCCCCACCGATGGCCAGGGCAGCGTAACTATTGCCGGCGGTGCGCCGTGAGTTGGCAACCCCGAGTATCACCAGCGCGATGAGGAAGGTGCCGAGCAACTCGGCGCCAAGCGCGGCGACCCAGGCGTCCGGCACGCCCATCGGGGACGATTCGGCGCGCTCCGCGTTGTAACCAATCATCAGCGCGCTGGCCAAGGCGGCAGCGCCAGCGGCGAGGAACTGGGCGGCGACATAAAGCAGCGCCCAGCCAGTGGTGATTGTGCCGCGCAGTCGCTGGGAGAGGGTGATGGCTGGGTTGAAGTAGGCGCGGGAGACCGGCCCAAGCGCCCAGATGAGGGCCGCGAGCCCGAGGGCCGTCGACCAACCGTTGCCCATCATGACAAAGAGACAGAGGAAGAAAGTCCCCAGGAACTCGGCGGTGAATCGATTCATGGAATGGTGCCCAGCGCGGGCTCATTGCAGTCTCGCGTGACGCGGGGCTGGCTCAAGCCCGTTCCCATGAACCCCACCATGAAAACCCATACCCTGACCCTCGTCGTGGCACTCCTTGCCGCGACATTCACCCCGCTGCCCGCCGCGACCAAGGAGTCGGGCAAGCCCGAGTCTGCCCAACCCGGCGCGCTCAGCCCGGAGGAGCGCGAGCGCCTCTCCGCGGCGCGCAAGGTGGCTGCCGACACCCCCGAGGTGCAGGCCGCCTACGAGCAGGCGAAGGCGGACAAGGCCGCCGCGCGCAAGGCGTTCTTGGACTACAAGTCGACGCGCGAGCGCGCGGCCTCGTCCGAGGACTCCTGGCGCAAGCTCCACGATGCGGCGCTCGGCAAAGCGGATCCGGCGGCGATGGCCCTCGTCGAGAAGGAGAAGGCGGCCTTCCGCGCTCGCATGCTCGCCAGCAGGCCCGAGGGCAAGAAGGGCACGCGGCCCGCGGTGAAAGTGGCGGAGGATGACGGCGATGATGCCGGGTCGGAAGACCCGCAGGGTTAAGCCCGCGGGCAGCCCTTCCCTGTCGCCGCCAGCCCACGGGCTGGCGGCTTTTTTATGCATCGAGCGCCTACGGATGCGACTCATCGGCCAGATTGGGGTTAAAGCATTTATGCACCCGCGCGCGATTCCCTGTCTGCTGCTCGTGACGGCTTCCGCCTACGGGCACATCCTCGAGGCGGCGCCGTCGGACGAGCGCTTCGCCGAAACCACCACCGGGCGGTCCGGCCCTCTGCCCGCACAAGCAACCGCATTCAAGTCGTTCCCCCGTCTCAAACTTTCGTCCAACGAACGCTTTCTGCTGGTCGGGTCGGACGGCATGCCGGACCACCCGATGATGATCGGCATCACCAGTTGGCAGCAGCAGGTGCCACTGCCGCAGGCTTACTTCGGGTCAAACGCCTGGCAGGTGCCGCTGCGGCCAGTGCCGGCGCCAGCGCCCATCCCGCTACACAATCGCTTCCTACGCGGAGCCGTCGCATTGGCGGTCAACGGCGTCCCGATCTTTAACCCTCAGAACAACCGCGGCGAAGTCTCGCAGGATATCGGCGAGCTCGACAAGTGGGGCGGGCACTGCGGTCGCGGCGACGACTACCATTACCACATCATCCCGCTTCACCTGCAGTCGGTCGTGGGCAAGGCGCAGCCTGTGGCCTACGCGCTCGACGGCTACCCTGTCTACGGTACCACCGAGCCGGACGGCTCGGCGATGCGTCCGTTGGACGTCTGCGGCGGACACGAGGACGCCAAGCTCGGCTACCATTACCATGGCACAGGCAAGTCGCCCTACGTCTTCACCGCTTTCCGCGGCGTGGTCACGGAAGTCGAAGGCCAGGTCGACCCCCAGCCGCGCGCGACACCGGTGCGCGAGGCGACGGCTCCGTTGCGCGGAGCGGTCATCACCGGATTCAGCGCCGAAGTGTCGCCCTTGCCGGCATGGAAACTGACCTACACCGTGTCCGGCGAGGTGCGTACCGTGCGCTACGTGGTGAGCGGCACATCCGTCCGGTTTGATTTCGACAACGGCAAGGCGGGAAAGACCTCGGCGACCTACGAGCGACGTGAGGGCAGACAAGGCAAGCCGTCAGGCGGTGGCAAGGGAGGCGAGGAGCGTCGGCCGCCGCGCCAAGAGCGCTGAGTCTCAGCGTCCAGCGACCCACTCGACCGCATTGGTCAGCAGGCGCTGGTAGTCCTTGCTCTCGTGGGCTGCGGCGTCGTGCCCGAGCGAGATGCAGACGATGCGGGCCTTGGGATCGGGGACGATCCAGACCGACGGATGGCGGCGCCGGGTCTTGTTGTCGGGATCATTCTCAGCGAGCACGATGGCTTTGGAGTCTTTCTCCAGTTCGACGTGGTAGCTCTCGTCATGGAACGCGAAGGTTGCGGGCAGTCCGGCGACAACCGGATGGGGCTTGCCGGTGAGGCGCACGGTGACGGTGCCGAGTCCATGGCTGCGGGAGCCGCCGGAGACGAAGCGGCGGTTGTAACCCGACGAATCCGGCCAGTTGTACCAGACAGCAGGATGCAGGGCGACCACACCCTTGCCCGCGTCGGCGAAGGCATTGAGTGCGCGCTGGAAGGTGGGTTGACCGAAGTCGGCGCGGTTGGCGGAGAGCACAATCACATCGGCCTCCGGGAGCAGACGCGCGGCCTCCTCGGCATCAGCGACGCCCAGGGGGTCGATTCGCCCGGTGGCGCGCAACGTCTCGCCATCCATGCGGAGGAAGAACCTCTCGAAGTCATGCGAGCCGCCAGCACCGGCGAGCAGCACGCGGGTCACGCCAGCCTTGCGCGGCGCGAAGGCGGCTGCGGGCGGCGCGGCCTCGTCCGGCGCCGGAGGCTCGGTCTCGAGCGTGAGCGCCGCGGTGGTCGGAACCACGGTGTTATCATGGCTGCGAAGAAGGATGCGGTCGATGGGCGCACGCGAGGCGATGTCTATTCGTAGCGTGCGCACCTGGCCCGAGACGAGGAGGCCTTCCGCACGGCGCGAGCCCTTGGCCTCGTAGCTCGGGCTGATGTAATCCGCAAAGTCGCGCGCGGCGCGGAGTTCGACGACCTGCCGCTTGCCGTCCGTATGGATGATCTCGACCGTCATCGCAGGCAGGTTGCCACCTCCGGCACTGGCCCAACCACCGACCGCTCCGAGCATGTGGAGGCGATGGGCGGGAATCCCGACCGGAATCTCGACCTTGTTCGGGAATCCGCGGGCGTAGGCATCGGCGGGACCGCCCTTCAGGACGACGAGGTTCTTACCTTCGGTCTGTGCCGCCGGATCGATGACGCGGTAGGGCACGCCGTTGGCAGTGAGATCTCCGAACTTGCGGAAGCGGAGGGTCTCTTCGCGACGCTGACGCGCGATGTAGATACCCTCGCGACTGTCAGCAGTGACGGCGTGGGTGAGATCGACGAGGAAGTGCCGTCCGACCTGCGTGCCGCTGGCCACCGGTGCCGCGAGCGAGCGCAGGTAGGCGATGAGGTCGCGCAGGCCGGGCGCACCTAGCCCCTCATACCCCTCGGGCATGAGCGAGGCGGCACGCGGCGCGCGGCGGACGATGTCGGCATTGGCCACCGGCATGTCGATGCCGCCCGGGAGTCGCACGGTGATGCCGGCGGTGTTCTCGGCAACGACCAGGCCCACCATCTGCGCGCCAGACTTGAGGTCGATGCTCCAGGCACGGTGCTCATCATCAACCGTGCGATTGGGGTCTATGATATGGACGAGCAAGTCACCCGCAGGATGGGAACCGATGCCCATCAACGTCGGTCCGACGACGTGCCCAACGCCCTCGAGCTGGTGGCAGAGCGCGCAAGCCTGTTGGAAGACCACCTTGCCCTTGGCGGGGTCCCCGCCGTCGGTCATCTCGGGCAACAGGCGCGCGATGAGCTCATCCTTGGCCGGCGAGGTGCCCGCCGACAGCTGGCGGAAAGTCGCCTCGGCTCGCTTGGCAACGTCGGCATTGGCATGTCCGGTCAGTCGCGAGCGCTGATAGGGCGAGAACTGGAGCGGCGAGAGTCGCTTCGCCTCAAGCGCGGCGACTAGGCGCTGCGCAAACTCGGCTCGGTCGAGCAGGATGCCGAAGGCTTGCTCTCGGTCCGCACCATGGAGATGGCCAAGCTGTCCGATAAGCAGGTCGGCCACGGCTGGATCGGCGGAACGGCGGAGCTCGGTCAGCGCGGCGGCGGCGGACGGACCGGCGAGCACGGCGGCAAGGGCCTTGTCGGCGCCGGCATCGAGACCGCGCAGCGCGGCCAGCGCGGCCGCACGGTCAGCGGGATCGACCGCAGCGCTTTCGCCGGCGAGGCGCTGCGCCAGCTTCGTCGCAGGTCCGGTCAGCTGTGGCGCCCAGGTGCGGACGAGCGGCGCAGCCGCGGCAGCACGTCCGAGATCTGGCTGGAGAACGAGTCGCTCGAGCGCGGGCTCGATGGCGGCATCGGGACGCGGACGGGTGCCAAGTCCGCGCGCAACAGCGCGGGAGAGCGGCGCGGCGGCGCCATACTCGCCATGCAATTGGTCGAGCAGAGCTGGCGCCAGAGACTTAAGATCCTCGGGAGAGAGCGTGGCGCAGAGGCGCTCGGCGAAGCCGAGGCTCGCCGCATCCGTGCGACTCGAACCAAGCAGGCCGAGCAACATCGGGCCGGGCTGACCGGCGGCGGCGGCACCCGCGGCGGCGATGGCCCACTCGTTCGTGAGCTTCGGCTGTAAATCGAGCAGGAGCTTCGCGCTCTCAGGTGTGAGCGATGCCGCGCCCAAAGCGCGGAGGGCCGCGAGCTGGACGCGCGCGTCGGCGGAAACGTCGAGTCCTGCGGCAAGGACGGCGGGTGGCGGGGCGCGGCGGAGTGACTCGGCCACGAGGAAGACGTTGCGGCGCAATCCGACGGGCGCCGAGGATGCGACCGTGAGATCGCCGTCGGTGACCTTACCGAAACGCGCGAGTGACCAAAGCGCGAGGATTGCCGGAGCCTCATCTGCGCCAGCGGCAAGCTGCCTGAGTGCAGCGAGCGTCGCAGTATCGGGCTCGGTGACGCGCTCGTGCAGAATTCTCTGCGCGTTGAAGGTCACGGTCCGGCTGGGATGACGGTAGGCTGCGACCAAGCCAGCGGCGTCCGCCTTGGTCAGGTCAGGCACGGCTCGGGAGGAAAAGCCAGGCGGCGTGATCCGGTAAAGCCGGCCGTAATGGTGTTCGCGATCCGGTCGCACCGCGGCGTTGGAGCGACTGTGCAACGGGCCCCGGGTGTCGTTGTGCAAGACGACGGGCGAGTAGAAGTCGAGGACGAGCATCGCGCCATCGGGCGCGAACGCGAGGGCCACGGGCATGAACCACTCGTCATCGGCACGCAGCCACGCCCCGCGCGACGGACCTGGGTCGCCGCGGTAGGTCGGCCCATCCGGAACGAGCAGCTCGCGCTGGATGACATCGAGGATGGGCTCGGCGAGGAAGACGTTGCGGCGATACTCGGCCGGCCAAGCGGGATCCTCGCATACAAGGGTGGAGCAGGCCGCGGTGAACCCGCCGACGACGTCGACCTGCACATAGGGCGCGCGGGTCGGCATGTCGGTACGCACGACCCGGCGACCGGGGTTGACGGAGTGGAAGGCCTTGGCCGAGCCAGAGCCGGCCCGCGCGAGGACCGCCTCGGGAAGGACCGCGTGCTGCACGGGGTTGCCCGAGGTCGCCTTGCTGTGGAAGACCTCGAGGTCAGATGTCACCTCGGCGCCGAAGGCGTTGCCACCCTGCGAGGCAATCTGCTCGACCGCCGAGCCATCCGGTCGGAAACGGAAGACGCCGGGCGAGAGGCGCGCCAACTCGCGGCGCGTGACCGGATCGCGCGCGACGGTGCCGCTGCCAGTGCTTGCGTAGACCCACCCATCGGGCGCCTGGATGAGATGGTTGGTGACGAAGTGCGTGTCCTGCGGCGTGAAGCCCTCGAGCACCTCGACGCGCTGGTCGGCCTTGCCATCGCCATCGG
>Ga0129333_10002895_pt1 | contig 16065 bp, 8 predicted proteins | sample CPB6_08_DNA_FD_94474 | JGI IMG/M metagenome (GOLD analysis project Ga0129333, IMG submission 94474) | Freshwater to marine salinity gradient microbial communities from Chesapeake Bay, USA - CPBay_Sum_0.6_0.8_DNA | ecosystem: Environmental > Aquatic > Marine > Coastal | place: USA: Chesapeake Bay...
AGAGAGCCTGACGTTCTGACTGTACGCCCGCCGGGCCATCCATGGCCCCGGCGGGCTTGCGAACCTCCGCGGCCTCGCGGCCGCTGCGGTTCGACGTCAGCCCGCCCTCCAGGCGGGACATTCTCAGGCGTCCACCATCCATGGGGCCGGTAAGACTCAGGCGAGGGGCTGCCCATCCCCTTGAGCCGGCGTAGGTGGCCAGCGGAGCCCGGAGGGCGGAGCGCCGGCACCTCCGAGTGAGCGAAGGGCAGGGATGCCCGCAGCGAACGTCCGGCAAGAGGGCGTGGGCAGCCCCGAGCCACGCACGACGACGATCCATCGGCCTCGGCCCAGCAGGCGACCGCCGTCAGATGTTCTGCGCCGGTCGCTTCGGCTTCGGTGGAGCCAGTTTCCGCGGAGCGGCATCATCCCCCGGCCGCCCACCACCGCCGCCACCACCGCCGCCCTTCGGCTTCTCGTTCACACCGGTGTGCCGCTCCGTCCACGAATACCCGAGCGGCATCCGCAACTCCTCGGCGGCGATCCGGGCCCACGGCGTGCCCGGGTGTTCGGCCACCACCTTGTCGAGCAGGGCCTTCGACTGCTTGGCGAGTTTCTCGGTCTGCGATCCCACGGCCGACACGTCGTCGCTGGGCTGCAACACCCACGTGTCGCTGTTTGCGTCCTTGAACTTCATTCCCGTCTTGGCCTGGGCCAGCATCATGTTGTAGGCGTCGGTCCGCACCTTGAGCGCCAGCACGCGGCCCAGGGCCAGGTCGAAACCCGCCTGCCAACGCTTCTCGCCGATCTTGTCGCGGTCGGGCATGCCGGCGGCCAGCATGCCGTACATGGAGTCGATCTTGGGGGCCAGCACGGCCGCCTTCTTCTGGGCCTCGCCGAGCAGCAGGGCCAGGGCCCCGTCGTCCTGCCTGGGGAAATCCAGCCGCGGCTTGTCCATGGGGCTGATCTCCGAACTCTTCGCCGCCTCCACCAGCGCCCGCTTGGCCCGATTGGCCGCCAGCATCTGGTCGATCTTGGTAGCCGGCAGGTAATCGGGCCGGTACGACCGCATCTTCTCGTGATCGAAAAAGTGTCGCAGCCGCGATGACATCGCTGCGGTGTCCTTGTCGCTGATGCGACTTCCCGAAGCCCGGTTCGCGTGCACGCAGAAATAGATGCCGCCCGTCTCCGCGCAGAGTTTCGACAGGCTGAAGGGCCCGAATCCGGAATCGATCGGCTCGTCGGCCTCGCCGCCCGTCTTGATGCGCACGAACTCGGGGTACAGCGTTTCCGGTCCCTGCTCGACGACCTTCCAGGCCACGTCATCGGCATACTTGGGGTCGAACTCCACGAACTTGAAGCTCACCTGCCGGGTGCCGAACGGCGCCGGCACGCCCACGACGTAGACCCGCATCGCCTGCGTGCGGCAGAAGCGCGCCACCTCGTCCGCCAACTTCTCGTCGTTGCCCACCTCGTCGGTGAAGGCGATGATCATCACGTTCCGCTGCGACTGGCTGATCCGCACCTGCTTGGCGGCCTTGGCGGCATCGGCGATCGCCGTGAAGGTCATCTCGATACCCGATTCGTCGATCGGTATCGATTCGATGGCCCGGACCACGTCGCCGACTTCCGTCGTCGGCTTGGCGATCACCGGCATCGTGCCCTTGCCGTAGGCGAAGACCATATTGAGAAGCTCGTTCTGATCAGGCCCGTCGTGGATGCCGAGTTCGTCGAACACGCGTTGCAGCCGGGCTGCGATCTCCTTGCGTTGACCGGCCAGGCTCACCGACTGGTCGAACACCCAGCACACCACCGTGGGCCGCTGCTCGAGCGATGCGGCGATCTCCATCGTGAGCCGGTCGACGGCTCCGGCGGCGCCGCTGGTGCCGATGCCCACGTCACCCTGGATGACGAGATCGGCATCGATCTCCGGCCCCGTGGGCAGGGCGTCGACGGGCTCGACCTCGATGTCACTGTCGAAAACCGTCGTCGGCACGACCGGCACGATCGACTGTTCGGAGAACTCCGGCGCGAACGCCTGGGCGATGTCGACGCTGTCCGAACTTTCGGCCCCGGCGTCCTCCTGGGGCTCCTCGGAGATGGCCATCTCCTGGGGGGTCATGTCGACCTCCGCCTCCTCCTGGTCCGGGGCCACCTGGACGACCGCGAACCGCCGCGGCTGCGGGTCGTCGCGCAGGATCGACATCCCCAGCCCCAGCAGCACGGCGACGTGGATGACGAGGCTCAACGCCCAGGCCGGCGTGTCGCCGTCGAGCGGAGTCTCGTCTTCGCCGGTGCGCTCCTGCCACCAGCGCTTCGCACCTTCCAGCATGCCCATGATGCGTCCTCGCTTCGCCGCGGCAGCCGGCCGGCCCTCACCGTCTCGAACCCGGTGAGGATACCCCGCCGAACGGCCCGCGACCATCGAGTTTCATGACAACCTTCGCGGCCTCCCCTATAGTTTATTCCCGACGGCCGGAACGTCACATCCAGGCCGGGATTCACGGCCTTCGGGGACCCATGATGGCTTCTTACGCTAGCGGACTCTCCGCGGTTCACTCCTTGTTCCGAATCGCCCTCGTCGTGCTGGCTCTGGCGTTGCCCGTCGGGGGGGTCGCCGCGGATCCCCCGGCAGCGGCCGCCGCTGCCGCGAACGCCCCCCAGGAAATTCTCCTCGAGACCTCCGACGGCGTGCCGATCGCGGCGTGGTATTACCCCTTGCCGAAGGATGCGGCCTCCATCGCCACGGTCATCCTCGTGCACGATCTCGATGGCTCGCATCGCACGGTGGAGCCGCTCGCCAAGGCCCTGCAGGCCGCGGGATGTGCCGTCGTCGCCCCCGACCTCCGCGGCCACGGCAAGAGCGTTTTGAAATCCGCGCCGGCGGGTGCCGCCGGGGAAGGCCAATCAAAGGCCCTGCGCAAGGGAGACTTCGAGGCCATGGCCGCGTCGGTCGGAGGACGGGTCCGCGATCAGGCCGACATGCGTGGCGATCTGGAATGCGTCTTCGAGTGGATCCGACAGCAGGCCGCCAAGAACAACCTGCAGATGGAGCCGCTGGTCGTCGTCGGTTCGGGAGTGGGCGGCACGCTCGCCGCCCGCTGGGCCGCAGCCGACGCCGCCTGGCCGCCACTCGCCAGCGGTCCCCAGGGCCGTCAGGTGGACGGACTGGTGCTGGTCAGTCCCGCCTTCACGAGCAAGGGGTTCACGATCCAGCCGGCGCTGTCCCCGGATCTGATCGGCCGCGCGCCCCCGCTACTCCTGCTCGCGGGCGAAGATGATCGGGACTCTGCGAAGATTTTCGACCAGATCAAAAAACATCGTCCTCGTGGGGCCTTCGACGGCCGCAAGGCGGTGCCGGCGGGTGCCGATGAGAACGACTCTCCGACGCTGTTCCTCCTGCAACTGCCGGTCAAACGCAGTGGCGACGCCCTCGCTTCGTATCGCTCGGCCGACCCGCGTCAGGGAGATACGGCGACGACGATCACCGGCTTCCTGACGAAAGTCGTCAAGGCATCGCCCTGAGACTCCGAGGCCGTCCTCACGGAACGCACGGCGCCCGGTCTCAGGGCAGCCGCAGTTCCATGCCGGCCACGAGCAGGTCCGGGCTGCGCAGCCGATCCCGGTTGGCCTCCCAGATTCGCTGGGCTGCCGCAGGGCTTCCGTACAGTCTCTGCGCCAGGGTCGCCAACGTCTCCCCGGGTGCCACGCGAACGCTGCCCGCTCCGCGCGACGGCGGGTTGACGTCGGCTGACTGCTGCGTCGGCTCGAGCCATTGCCGCGCCGGCATGGCGACCGGATTCGGCTCGGGGCGACGCTCCGGCGTCAACGCCACCGGTTCGATCGAACCGGCGGCCCGATCCGCACGGATCGTCCATGGCGGAGGAAGTTTCAACTCCGCGCCGATGGGCAGGAGATCGGGATCGGGCACCGTCTCACGATTGGCGCTCCACACGGCGGTGGCGGCCGATGGATGCCCGTAGAACCGGGCGGCGATCGCAGTCAGGTCGTCTCCGTCCTTCACGGTGTAGGTGGCCGGCACGAGGGCCGCCGGCATCATCTGCGGTACGACGGGAGCCTGCGGACCCTGAGTTCTCGCCCAGGCCACCATCATCGGCGGCGGCCTCTCTCCGTCGAGCAGTGGCGGCGGAGGCATCTCCAGCGTGGAGCGATACGTGCCGCCGAGGGCGGGACTCGGCGCAGCCAGCGCGGCGGGTGCCGGAGGCAGTTGGACGGGCGCCGGAGGAGGCGCGTAGTCGCTGCGCGGAAGCGGGGCGGGCTGCCCAGCCGCCATCTGGTCGTCCCACGGAGCTGCGGCCGGTCCCGGAGCCGCTGGCACGGCGAACGGGCCCGGCACGCTCGGGATGGCGGCCGGCGCCGCACTCGGCTGGGAGCCGGTGCGGTGCTCCTCGGCCCAACGCCTCGTCACGACCATTCCCAGCGGCGACACGAGCGCCACGCCCGCCGCCACCATCGACGCACCCACGACGAATCGGATCGCTGCACCCAGACTGGTCATCCTGAGACTCCATCCCGCCGCCATCCCCGGCCGGGACGAGGGCTCATGCAACCATGCCACCCGGCGGCGGGTGCGGCGGCCAGCGGCCCCGTGCACGGGGCCGCAAATCTGCAGGAATCGCCTTTCCGCCGCCACCGTCGTCACGCGGTGCACAGTCGCCCCACGCCGCAGGCTCGGCAGGGTTTACCGAGACCGTTCAGATGGCCTGTGCGGCGGCCGGGCTGCGGCCCCCTTCCCGGGCTCCCACACCGGCGGTGCGGTATTGCAGCCAGAGCACGATCGGCGAGGCGATGTAGATCGTGCTGTAGGTGCCGGTGATGATTCCCACCAGCATCGTGAACGCGAAGGCGTGAATGCCCTGGCCGCCGTAGGCGTAGAGGATGATCGTCGCCAATAGCGCGGTTCCCGAGGTAAGGATCGTGCGGCTCAGCGTCTGGTTCACGGCGCGATCGACCATCTCGGCCGACACGAACCGGCTCTTGCCCCGCAGTTCGCGGAGCCGGTCGAAGATCACGATCGTGTCGTTGATCGAGAAGCCGATGATCGTGAGCAGGGCCGCCACCACGTCGAGGCTGATCTTGAAGTCGTCGACGAGGGCCCAGCCCATGAAGGGAGCCACGAACTGGCTCAGGGCCAGGCAGGACACCGCCACGAGGACGTCGTGGGCCAGGGCCACCACCGCCGCCAGGCCGAAGGCCATGTTCTGGAACCTCACCCAGACGTAGATCACGATCATCACCAGGCTGGCGAACAGGGCGTAGACGGCCGTGACCTGCGTGTTGCCGGCCACCTTGCCCCCGATCTCATTGGCGGCCAGGTAGACCGGCGTGTCCGAGAGCCTGGCCTGCACCGCGGCCAGAATGCCCTTCGTCGACTCCGGATCGAGCGTCGTCGTCAGCGTCCAGGCGCATGGGCCCTCCTCGGTGACGTTCGCCCTGGTGCAGGCCAGCTGGAAATCGGCGTCGCCGATCTTCTGCTTCTCGAGTTCGGCACGGATGAAGCCTTCCAGGGTGGACCGGCCGATCTTCTGGGGAAATTCGAGCTTCGCCTCGGTCGATTGCACGGCCGCGGCGCCGCCAGCAGCCGGCTTTTCGGCGCCGTCAGGCTCCCGCGTGACCGTCTCGACCGCCTTGATCGCCATGCCGTAGGTGGCCAGGCGGTCACCGAAGGCCTCGCGCAGCGTCTGTTCCACCGTCGCCCCGCCCTCGTCACCCTGCTGGCCGTCCCGCTGCGAGGTGTCGACCTTGTAGCGCAGGCCTTCCGCCTCGCCAGCCGTCGAGATCGCACTCACCGCGGCATTCGGCAGGTCCTTCACCGCCTCCCGCACCGCGGCGACGTCCAGTCCCTTGCCCTCCTTGAATTCGAGCTGCACGCTCGACCCGCCGGTGAAGTCGATATCGAACAGCCCCTTCCCCCGCTGCCAGCCGGCCAGGAGGCCGACGAGGATGAACAGCGTCGAGGCCACGATGGCAGGCTTCATCCAGGCCACGAAGCGGAAGTCGGTGGCTCCGAACAGGCGGGCCATGGAGAGCCTCGTGATCCAGCGGTTCCGCTCCGCCAGCTCGAACACCACCCGGGAGCAGAACACGGCGGTGAACAGGTTGAGCAGCAGGCCGAAGAACAGCGTCACGGCGAATCCCTTGAGCTGGTCCGTGCCGATGGCGAACAGCACCACCGCCGTGATCAGCGTCGTCAGATTCGAGTCCACGATCGTGGAAAAGGCCCGCTGGAATCCGTTGCGGATCGCCATGCGCACCGCCGCACCGCGGTCGAGTTCCTCGCGCATGCGTTCGTAGATGAGCACGTTGGCGTCGACCGCCATGCCCACCGAGAGCACGAGCCCGGCCAGCCCGGCCAGCGTGAAGGCCGCCTTCAGCGAGATCATCGCCGCCACCACGAGCACGATGTTGAGGAGGACGGCGAGGTCGGCCACGAAGCCCGAGAATCGGTAGTAGGCCAGCATGAAGGTCAAGACCACGACCGTGGCCAGCAGCATGGCCAGCTTCGCCGACTTGATCGTGTCGTCACCGAGCTGGGAGCTGATGCGCTGCTCGCTGATCGGCTCGCTGCGCAGCGCCGCCGGCAGGCTTCCGGCATTCAGCACCTCGACGAGCACGTCGACATCGGCCTGCTTGAAGTTGCCGGTGATCTGTCCGTTGGTGCTGATCATGCTACGGATCACCGGAGCCGACTGCACCACGTCGTCGAGCACGATGCCCAGCCGGCTCTCCACGCCATTGGCGGGATTCGGCTTGTTGGTGCTCGTCAGGTAGCCGAACTTGCCGGCGCCGCTCGACTTGAACGTGAAGTCGACGGAGGGATTGAGGCTCTCGTCGGTTCCGGAACTGACGCGGCCCAGGTCACCCCCGGTGACGTTGAGCCGGTCGATCATCACCAGCACCTCCAGGCCGCCTTCGGCTCCGGACCGGGCCACGAGCCGGCGATCCTCGGCCGGATTCATCTTGGCCGGATCGACGCGCACCCAGCGGGCCACCGCCTCTCCCTTGTCGGACACGGTGTTGCCCACCGAACGTGCCGCCAGCGCGATCGCCGCCTGGTGCCGGGGATCCTCGCGGTTGGCGAGGATGCGAAACTCGAGCACGCCGGCGCTGGAGACGATGCGCTTCACCATGTCGACTTCCGACTGCTCCACCTCGGGCAGGATGACCTCGATCTGATCGAGGCCGTACTGCCGAACCGTGACTTCCTTCTGACCACCGGGGTTGACGCGGCGACTGACGGCCGCGACGAGCTTGTCCATGGCCACGGCCGTCTTCAGCGGCGTCAGGTCGTACTCGGCCTCCAGCACGTCGCCCGCCACGCGGCGGCCCGCCTCGCGAACCTCGACCCGGTCGAACTGGGCCGACCGCACGGCCGCCAGGAACGCCTCCCGGGCCACCGCATCGGCCGCCTTGAGGCTGACGGTCACCCGACCGCCGGTGCCCCGCGCGATCGAGGCCTCACGGCCCTCCTGCGTGGCCAGTTCCTCGATCCGCCGGATGCAGTCGTCGACCTCCGCCTGGGACTGCTTCGACGTATCGACCTCGTAGACGAGGATCAGCCCGCCCTTGAGATCGATGCCCAGCCGCGGCGGCCATCCCAGCCAGCAGATCACCGATCCTGCCGTCAGGGCCACGAGCACCGCGGCGATCCGCCCCCACATGTCGGCGGCACGGAACTGCTTGGCCAGCACCCAGGCCACGAAGGTCGGCACGGCCAGCGTGGCGGCCGTGATCAGCCACAGCCCCCAGGGCTCGCGATACCACGGTCCGACTCCGGAGGACGGGGCGGCACCGGTCTCGGCGGCAACCTGGGCCAGCAATGCGATGGCCGTGCTCGTGATATTCATGCCTGTTCTCTGGGGCCTGGGGGTCGGGTGCGGAGCGCGGCCGGCGGCCGCACGTCAGCCGTGGTCAGGAATCTCCGGCCGTTGCGGCCGCCTCGCCGCCGTCGCGCAGCACCTTGGCGATGCTGGCGAGGGTCACGGTGATTCTCACGTTGGCGGTGTCGTCGACCTTGAGCGAGACGCGGTCCGAATCGCGTTCCACGTTGGCGACCGTGCCGTAGATGCCGGAGGCGGTGAGCACGCGGTCGTTCTTCTTGAGGCCGGCCAGCAGTTCCTGCTGCCGGCGCACCCGCTCCCGCTCGGGACGAAAGAGCATGAAGTAGGCCACGATGGCGATCGCCACGAGCGGCAGGATCTGCGTCACGAGCGGCGGCCCACCCTTGCCGGCATCAGCCGCCTGAGCGACGCACGACACGGAACTGGCGATCGACGCGAGATCGGGGACCATGGGCAAGGCGGCCTGGGAACGAGGGCTCGGCACGGGGTTGAAGAACCGCAAATGTAGTGGCCCGCGTGCGCGACGGACAAGGGCGGCGTCGTGCGGCCCGGCGCGGCACGGGCCCGCTCACTCCTGCGGCGACTGTTCCGAGCCGGCAACGGCCAACGTCGCCAGCAGTTCACGCCGCGTGTCCGCGAACCGTCCCTCCATGACCGCCTGCCTGAGTCGGGATACCAGCCGCTGGTAGAACGTCAGGTTGTGGATCGAGGCCAGGATCGGCCCCAGCATCTCCCCGGCCAGAAACAGGTGGCGGATGTAATCGCGGCCGTGCCTGCAGGCGGGACACGGGCAGCCCTCCTCGAGGGGCCGTTGGTCGGAGGCGTGGCACGCGTTCCGCAACCGCACCTGGCCGGCGAACGTGTAGACGAGCGAGTTGCGGCCGCACCGAGTGGGGAGCACGCAGTCGAACATGTCGATTCCGGCGGCCACCGCCTCGATGATGTCCCGCGGTTGGCCCACGCCCATCAGATACCGGGGCCGGTCGGCGGGCAGGTGTGGCACCGTGGCCCGCAGCGTGCGGTCCATCGCCTCGGGCCCCTCGCCGACCGAAAGCCCGCCCACGGCGTAGCCGGGAAATCCGATCTCGCGCAGCCGCGCCGCGCTCTCCTCCCGCAGATCGGGCTCCAGCCCGCCCTGGACGATGCCGAACAGGGCCTGGTCGGGACGCATGTGTGCGCTGCGGCAGCGCTCCGCCCAACGCAGCGACCGGCGCATCGCAGCGGCGACGACTTCCCGCGGCGCCGGCAACGCGACCACGTGATCCAGCTGCATGGCCACGTCGGCGCCGATCCGTTCCTGGATCCGCATCGACGCCTCGGGCGTGAACTCGACGGGGCTGCCGTCGAGGTGCGAGCGGAAGAACGCCCCCTGCTCCGTGACCTTCACCTGCCTGGCCAGGCTGAACACCTGATAGCCGCCGGAGTCGGTGAGCGTGGGCCCGGGCCAGCCCATGAACGCCGCCAGGCCGCCGGCTCGATCCACCGCGTCTTCGCCGGGCCGGAGGTGGAGGTGATAGGCATTGGAGAGGAGCATGCCGGCGCCCGTCTCGGCCACCCGGCCGATGTCGACCCCCTTCACGGTGGCCGCGGTGCCCACGGGCATGAACAGCGGCGTGGCCACGCGGCCGTGCGGCGTCGTGAGGACACCTGCCCGGGCGGGACCGTCGGCAGCCTCGAGCGCGAAGGAGAACCCGGCTTGCATGGCCTGAGTGTAGTGGGTCGGGGTCGCCGGACGCGGGTCGACTCGCCCAACCGGCTGCGGGCTGCCCGTACCCTCTCGCCCGAACGTTCACTACGGCCTTCCAGGCCTCCATTCACTCGGACCTGCCTGCGCTCCGCCATCCCTGGCTGCGCTTGTCAGCTACGCCGGCTCGAGAGGGTACGGGCGGCCCTTGCTTTCCCCGAGACGTGCGGGAGGGGGCGAGGGGTGCGAGCAACCCGGACGCCCGAGAAATGACTCAGAAGATTCCCAGCGCCTCGAGCGAGTACCGCACGACGAGGCCGGCGACCACCACGCTCACCATGCTCATCAGTTTGACGAGGATGTTGAGGCTGGGGCCGCTCGTATCCTTGAAGGGATCGCCCACGGTGTCGCCGACGACGGCCGCCTTGTGGGCATCCGTCCCCTTGCCGCCGTGCACGCCGCTCTCGATGTGCTTCTTGGCGTTGTCCCAGGCGCCGCCCGAGTTGGCCATGAACACAGCCACGCAGAAGCCGGTGGTGAGGCCGCCCACGAGCAGGCCCATCACGCCGCCGACACCGAGGAGCAGGCCCACCACGATCGGTACCACGAGGGCCAAGAGCGACGGGAACACCATCTCCTTCTGGGCCGCCTTCGTGCTGATCGCCACGGGCGCGGCGTAGTCGGGGGTGTCGGTGCCCTGCATGATCCCCGGCTTCTCGCGGAACTGGCGGCGCACCTCCTCCACCATGCCCTTGGCGGCCCGGCCCACGGCCTTCATCGTCAGGGCGCAGAACACGAACACGCTCATCGCGCCGATGAACATGCCCACGAGCACCTTCGGATTCATGAGGGTGACGTCGTAAAACCGCATGTAGTCGGCCATGTAGGCCTTCTTGACCTGGACGATGCGCCGCTCGCCTTCGAGCTTCTCGACCGTGGCGGCGTCGGGCGCGGGCTCGACGAGGCTCTTGGCGGGAAGCTTGGCGAAGTCGGGGAGCGCGGTCGCGTCGAGCACCATCCACGTGCTGTTCTTGGCGGGCTCCGGGCCGAGCTTCACGGCGATGCCCTTGGAGAGCTTCACCCACTGGCCCTCGGTGAGCTGCGTGCGCTTGCCGCCCACGGTCAGGTACTGGTCGGGCGTGCCCTCGACGTTCTCGGCCACGGCCTGACCCCAGCGGTCGAAGCCGATACGGACCTCCTCGACGTAGGCCGCGAGCAGGGCCAGCGCCGTCAGTGCCGCCGAGCCGATCGCGAAGCCCTTGCCCGTGGCGGCGGTCGTGTTGCCGAGGGCGTCGAGGGCGTCGGTCCGCTCGCGGACCATCTCCGGCAGGCCCGACATCTGGGCATTGCCGCCGGCGTTGTCGGCGATCGGCCCGTAGGCGTCGGTGGCCAGCGTGATGCCGAGCGTGGAGAGCATGCCCACGGCGGCAATGCCCACGCCATACAGCCCCAGCGCGAAGGCATCGGGCGACGAGAAATCGAAGCCGTTGGAGAAGCCGAACGAGAGCAGCGTGGCCACGCCGGTGATCAGCACCGGGGCCCAGGTCGACAGCATGCCCTCGGCGACACCACCGATGATGATCGTGGCCGGGCCGGTGAGCGCCTGGTCGGCCAGTTCCTGCGTGGGCTTGTATTCGTTGCTCGTGGCGTACTCCGTCCACTTGCCGATCAGCCAGCCGGCCACGAGCCCGATGATCACCGAGACGGCGATGCCCAGATGCTTGAAGCCGCCCATAAGCAGGAACGTGACCGCGAACGTGGCCACCACGATCGCCACGGTCGAGAAGTTAATCCCCTTGGCAAGGGCCGCGAGCAGCGCCTTCTGCGAGGAATCCTCCTGCGTGCGGACCTGGAAGATGCCCCACACGGAGAGCAGCGTGCCCACCGCGGCGATCGCCATGGGCAGGAACAGGGCGGCCATCTGCATGCGATAGTCGCCCGAGAAGGCCGCCACGCCGAGCGCTGAGGTGGCGAGGATCGAGCCGCAATAGCTCTCGTAGAGGTCGGCTCCCATGCCGGCCACGTCGCCCACGTTGTCGCCCACGTTGTCGGCGATCGTGGCGGGATTGCGGGCGTCGTCCTCGGGGATGCTGTGCTCGACCTTGCCGACGAGATCGGCGCCCACGTCGGCCGCCTTCGTGAAGATGCCGCCGCCCACGCGGGCGAACAGGGCCTGGGAGCTGGCTCCCATGCCGAAGCAGAGCATCGTCACGGTGATCTCTTCGAGCGACAGCGGCGCGAAGCCGAGCGCCGGCACCGCCCAATAGAGGATGAAGAACCAGAGCATGATGTCGAGGAGGCCGAGGCCCACGACCGTGAGCCCCATCACGGCCCCCGAGCGGAAGGCGATCTGCAGACCGTCGTTGAGCGACCGCTCCGCCCCGGCGGCCGTGCGGTTGCTGGCCAGCGTGGCCGTCTTCATGCCGAACCAGCCGGCCAGGCCCGAGAACAGGCCGCCGGAGATGAACGCGAACGGCACCCAGGGGCTCTGCACCTGGAGCACGAAGGCCATGATCGCCAGGAGCAGGAAGATGGCGATGAAGAACAGCGCCACGACCTTGTACTGCTGCTTGAGGTAGGCGTCCGCTCCGGTGCGCACGTACCCCGCGATGTCGATCATCTTCTGGGAGCCGGCCGGCTGCGCCTCCATCCAACCGAAGAACTGCCAGGCCTGCCAGAGGGCGAGTGCCGAGGCGGCCACGCCGAGGAGCCACCAGAAGCCGTAGGGCCCCATCAGCCAGAGCGTCTGCTCGGCTCCTTCGGCGGCACGCGCCGTGGCGGCGAGCAGCGGAACGAGGACGGCCGTCAGGAAGGCGGATCGGATGGCGGATTTCAAGGTCGGGGCACTCCGCAGGGAAGATGTCCGTCGGGCCGCGGCCGCCGGAGGTGGCCGCACAAAACACCCGAGGTGTGGCGAGATTGAACCCTTCAGCGCACGGTGTGTCAAACCACCGGTGCCCCGGCCGTTCCCCGCCGCCCGCTGCCCGGCTCGCCGTGTCAGGCCGGCGGCTTGCCGATGGCGTGGTAGGAGAACCCCCGGGACCGCATTTCCTGCGGCGAGTAGAGGTTCCGACCGTCGAAGACGACGGGGGATGTCATGCGTCGGGCCATCTCCTCGAAATCGGGCCGCCGGAAATCCCCCCACTCCGTGACGATGGCCAGGCAGTCGGCGCCGTCGAGCGCCTCGAGGCTCCCGGCGGCGTAGGTGAGCCGGTCCCCGTACAGGCGGCGCACGTTCTCCAGGGCCTCGGGGTCGTAGACGCTGACGCTCGCTCCCGCGGCCAGCAGCCGGTCGATGAGGTCGAGCGCCGGAGCGTCGCGCACGTCGTCGGTGCGCGGCTTGAAGGCCAGCCCCCACACGGCCACGCGCCGCCCCCGCAGCAGCCCGCCGAAATGGGCGTCGATCTTGTCGGCCAGCACCTGCTTCTGCGCCACGTTGGTCTCGTGCACGGCCGTGAGGACGCGCGGCGCCACGCCCTTGGCACGGGCCATCGCGGCCAGGGCCTGCACGTCCTTGGGGAAGCAGCTGCCGCCGTAGCCGGCACCGGGAAACAGGAAGGCGAAGCCGATCCGGCTATCGTGGCCGATGCCGCGCCGCACGTCGTCGATGTCGGCGTCCATGCGCTCGCAGAGATTCGCCACCTCGTTGATGAAGCTGATCTTGGTCGCGAGCATGGCGTTGGCCACGTACTTCGTCATTTCGGCGCTCTCGGGCGACATGACGAGAAACGGATTCTCCGTGCGCAGGAAGGGTGCGTAGATCGCCCGCAGCGTCTCCGCCACGGCCGCCGACCTGACCCCCACCACGACCCGGTCAGGCTTCTGAAAATCCTCGATCGCCGCCCCTTCCTTGAGGAACTCGGGGTTGCTCGCCACGAGGCAGGCGCGGCCCGTGCGCTCGAGCAGCCGGCGCTCGATGCCGGCGCAGGTCCCCACCGGGACGGTGCTCTTCGTGACCACGATCGCCGTGGCCGCGAGGTGCGGGGCCATGTCGTCGATCACGCCCCAGAGGATGGCCAGGTCGGCGGAGCCGTCCGGCGCCGGCGGCGTGCCCACGGCGAGGAACACCAACTCCGCGTCCCCGACGGCGGCGGCCAGGTCGGTCGTGAACCGCAACCTCCGCGCCCGCAAATTGCGGTCCACGAGTTCCTCGAGGCCCGGCTCGTAGATGGGAATCTCGCCCTCCTGGAGGCGGGCCACCTTGCCGGCATCGATGTCGACGCAGGCCACGCGATTGCCGCTGTCGGCGAGGCAGGTGCCCGTCACGAGGCCCACGTACCCGGTGCCGACCACGGCGATGCGCATGGGAGTGACCGCAGGGGTCAGGTGGTGGGCTCGGGTCCGTCCACGACGGCGGGGGCGTCCGCCTCCTCCTGCTCGCTGGGCGGCACGGGCACGACCGCCGCCAACACGTCGGCGTCGTCGAGCCTCATGATGCGCACGCCCTGCGTGTTCCGCCCGATCGGGTTGATCTCCCGGACGTTGACCCGCTGGATCTTGCCCCGGGCCGTCATCATCAGCACCTGGTCGTCGTCGCGCACCGACACCACCGACACCACGGCGCCGTTGCGGGCCGTGGCCTTGATGTCGCGCACGCCCTTGCCGCCGCGGTGCTGCGTGCGATAGCGCATGCCGCTGGGGCCGTCGGCCTCGTCGCCTCCGGCCTCCGCGGGCTCGACGTCGCCCGTCTCCTCGGCGGCGCCGCCCTCGTCGCCGGGCGCCGGCCCCGACACGGGCGTGCCGGTTCCGAAGGGCGTCCGCTTGCCGTAGCCGTTCTCGCAGACGGTGAGCAGCGTGGCCTCCGGATCCGCGACCACCATGCCCACGAGCCGGTCGCCGGCGCCGAGCTTGATGCCACGCACGCCGCTCGTGTCACGGCCCATGGGCCGCGCATCCGACTCCGGAAAACGGATCGCCATGCCCTTCGCGGTGGCCAGCACCAGTTCGTCGCCGGGCCTCGTGACCACGGCGTCCACGAGCTCGTCACCCTCGCGGAGCTTGACGGCGATCAGGCCCTTCGTGCGGCGGCGCCGATACTGCTCCAGGGCCGTCTTCTTCACCATGCCGCCGCGGGTGGCCAGCATCAGGTATTGATCGGGGTCCTCGAACCCCGACACGGCCCGGCACTCGGCCACCTTCTCGCCGGACTCGAACTCCAGCAGATTCACCAGCGCCCGTCCCTTGGCGTCGCGGGCCAGTTCGGGAAGCTCGAAGACCCGCATCGAGAACACCTTGCCCAGCGTGGTGAACACCAGCAGCCAGTCGTGCGTGCTGGCCACGAACAGGTGCTCGATCGGATCCTCTTCGTCGGTGCGGGCTCCGGTCAGGCCCTTGCCGCCGCGGCGCTGGGCCCGATAGACGTCGGCCGCCGTCCGCTTCACGTAGCCGGCCCGGCTGATCGTGACCACCATCGTGGCCTCGGTGATCAGTTCCGCCATGTCGCGGATGTCGGCCGCCTCGCCGCTGATCTCCGTGCGCCGCTCGTCGCCGTGCTTGCCTTCGAGCTCGAGCAGCTCCGACCGGATCAGGGCCCGGATGTTGGCGTCGCTGGAAAGGATGCGCCGGAATTCGCCGATCTTGCCCAGCAACTCCCGATGCTCGCCGCCCAGCTTCTCCTGCTCGAGATTGACGAGCTGCCCGAGGGTGAGCCGGAGGATGGCGTCGGCCTGGACCGGTGACAGCCCGTAGGTCTCGGCGACGCCCCGCTCCTCCTGGAGGATGGCGAAGCCGTCGGCCCCCAGGGCCCGCTCCAGCAGCGCCGCCGGAGCCTGGAGCTGGCAGAGCCGCTCCTTAGCCTCGGCCTGCGACTTCGAACTGCGGATGATGCGGATCACCTCGTCGATGTTCGCCAGCGCGACGAGCAGCCCCTCCAGCGTGTGCTTCCGGTTCCGCGCCTTCTGCAGCAGGTGCTGCGTGCGCCGCCGGATCACGGTGCTGCGGTGCCTGAGGAACTCCTCGAGCATGCTCTTGAAGGAGAGGATCCGCGGCTTGCCGTCGACAAGGGCCAGGAAGATCAGCGAGAACGACGTTTGCAGCGGCGAGAACTGGTAGAGCTGATTGAGGACGACGTCGGGGTCGGCGTCGCGCTTCAATTCCAGGATCAGCCGCACCGGATCCTTGAGGTCGCTCTCGTTGCGGATCGCCGAGATGCCCTTGATGCGGTCGTCGTTGACGAGTTCCGCGATCTTTTCCTCGATCGCGTCGCGGGTCTGCTGGTAGGGGATCTCCGTGACCACGATCCGCGAGCGATTCTTGCCGAACTCCTCGACGTGGGCCCGGGCCCGCAACGTGATCGTGCTGCGGCCCGACAGGTAGCCGCGCACGAGCGCCTCGCGGCCCATCACGATGCCGCCGGTGGGGAAGTCGGGGCCGGGCACGATCTGCAGCAACTCGGCCATCGACACCGCGGGGTTGTCGATCAGGGCCACCAGGGCCCGGCACACCTCGCCCAGGTTGTGGGGCGGGATGCTCGTGGCCATGCCCACGGCGATGCCGCCGGCGCCGTTGACCAGCAGGTTGGGGAACCGGCTGGGGAGCACG
>Ga0129333_10002897_pt1 | contig 16063 bp, 15 predicted proteins | sample CPB6_08_DNA_FD_94474 | JGI IMG/M metagenome (GOLD analysis project Ga0129333, IMG submission 94474) | Freshwater to marine salinity gradient microbial communities from Chesapeake Bay, USA - CPBay_Sum_0.6_0.8_DNA | ecosystem: Environmental > Aquatic > Marine > Coastal | place: USA: Chesapeake...
CAGGCGTGAGCAGGAAGGAAGGACAGGTCGGTAACCCGCCCTGCCGCAGCCAACGTAACGGAACATTGCGCGGTTTGTAAAGAGGTGTGCGGAAAGCGGCCCTGGGGCTGGCCCCGCGGCGGACGTCTCAGGGCTGAGTCTTAAGGTTGGATTTCGATTGCCGCTCTGGGGTCCGCTTGGTTTCCGAGGTCCGCTTGGTTTTGGGGTCCACTTGGTTCTGATCTGTTGGGAGCTGGCCGGCCGGCGCGGCCAGCTCACCGTCCCTCTGCTGGAGGCTCGCTGGCACCGTCAGCAGCTGGAGAACACCGGTGCCGTCGTTTATTGGAGCCAGCGTCTCAGCGCCTGAGGGGCGAATGTTTTCCTCTCTGTGGGGGCGCCGCCAACCCTTGCCGTCTCGCCAGCCTGTCCATCGAGCATGGGTCTGCGGCAAAGGGCTGCAGGTTGCTCCCTGGCCCCATCCCCTTGCGCCATCGCCCCTGCGTCCGATCGCGGTTCGGCGGCGGAGTTCCCGGCGGGTCGGACTGGCAGCGCCTCCTGTTCCACAGGCGCCTGGTCTGCCGAGGCGTCTCTCCGTCGCAATCCTTTTCTGCTGCTGCCCATCTCTGTCGCAGCTCCTGTCCGCCGCAGCCGGTGTTCGTTGGAGCCACTGCTATGAGGAATCAGATTCTCCCGGCTGGCCCATGCGCTGGTGCACCTTGCCCTTGATGGCCGTTTTGCTGCTGGTTGGCTGCCGGCAGGCCCCCAGCAGCGACAGTCAGAGCCGCGAGCAACGCCTTGACCAGCGCCTTGATCGCCTCGAGCTGAAGCTGCAGCAGCTGGAGCAGCGCCAGGCCCACCCAGAGGCCGCCGATACCGCCGACAGGGCCGGTAAGCCCCCGGCCGGCCCGGTGAAATCCCTCACCTTCCGCATGGGCAGTGAGGATGATCGCCTGCGCATCTACTGGGCGGATGGCACCCGCAGTGATCTGCCTTGCACCAAGGAACAGGGAACCTGGGCCTGCGGTTGAGCGCACTCCGGTCTGGCACCGGCTCGTACTGGCGCGGGATCGTAGAGGTGCGCCCGGATTCAGGACTGCTGCAAACACCGCTGCAGCGCCTCGGCCCACTCCGGTTCACATCGCCACCGCTCCCGTTGCGTGAGGCTCAGGGCGATGTGTTTCTCCCCATAGGCCGCCTCATTGATGAACACCGGCCAGCTGTGCGTTGCAGCGCCGGCCGGCTTGAACTGATCGGCGTGGCCATCGGCGTACCAGAACAATGGCTCCCCGCTCTGCAGCGGTCGCCAGTCACGCTGCTGCAGCCTGGGGTGGATCGCTGCCACGGCTAGGTCTTGTCCATCCCGCGGTAGATCCAGGCTGCCGCTGTGTCGGTGCACGGTCAATCCCGCCGGCAGCCGCAGCCTGCCGCTCGCGGCCGCCGCCAGGCTCGCGCAGGCCGCCTCCACGGCCAGCTGGGTCTGGCGGCAGATCGCTGCCTGCACCACACCCTGCGGCACTGGGCCCACCTCAATCACCAGCCCGCAGGGCCACTGTTCCACCAGAAAGCCCGTCTGGGCGGCGTCGGCCTCATGCAGATAGATGGGGAGGCCGATCCGGGCCTGAATCGCCGCCGCCAGGGCCAGATCGGCTGGCCGGCGCCCGTAGATCACCAGGGAATTGCCCATGCCGCTGGTGGTGCTGTGCAGGTCCACGACCACCGGACAGGCGCGATCGCCGCTCGGACCCACCTGCGCCAGCAGCTCGCGGGCCCGCAGCACCTCCAGCTCTCGGCGATCTGGATTCGCCAGCAGCGCAGGCGCGAAGCTGCGGTTGAGGTCGCGGTCGATGTAGCGGCGATTGGCCGCCAGGGCGGCGGGGTTGCCGATCACCATCTCCAGCGCCAGCCCGGCGTTGGCCAGCAGCTCTGGTCGCTGCCGCCACTGCTCCAGCAGCCAGGGGGCGTTGCGTTCATTGCCGTGGGTGGCGCCCACCAGCAGCAGGCGCCCGGCAGCGTCTGCCTTCGCCTGGCTGAAGTCTGGCTCCATCACCCTGTTGCCCGCGTCAACGCTGCGTCAGCCTGGCAGCAGTACGGCGGCACTGCCTGGGCTGATGGCGATTCCTCCCGCAGTGGTGGCCACGGCCCGCTCGGCCTGGCGCTGGCAGTGGCTACAGCTGATGGGCGGCCTGGGGCCGGCCGATGCTGAGGGGAACTACCGCCGTCCCGTCTCGCCCTTCGCCGAGCGGCCGCCCCTGCCCGCCGCCGCTGCCGAACCGGGTGCGCACCTGCTGATCGTCGGTCGCAGCTGCCCCTGGGCCCATCGGGCCTGGCTCACCTGGCAACTTCGGGGCCTGGCGCCGAGCATCCACCTGGTGGTGGCAGAGCCGGACCCGGTCGCCGGTCGCTGGTGCCTGCCCGAGCCTGTGCTCGGCTGCAGCACCCTGCAGCAGCTCTACCGCCGCGCCGGCGCCGCCCCCGATCGGCGGGCCACGGTGCCGGTGCTGCTGGAGGCCGGCGCCGGCCGGATCCTGGTGGGGGAGAGCGCCCGCCTGATCGAGCTGCTCAACGCCTGGCCAGCCCCACCGGGTGCCCCTGATCTCGAACCCATGGCCCTGTTGTCGCAGATCAACAGCTGGCGCGAGCGCTTCCAGCATGCCGTCAACGACGGGGTGTACCGCTGCGGCTTCGCCCGCACCCAGGCCGCTTACGACCGAGCCGAAACCGATCTGTTCGCGGCTCTGGCGGAGGCGGAGCTGGCCATGGCCGCGCCGCAGGCCGGCCCCTGGCTCTGCGGTGACGTTCTCACCCTGGCGGATGTGCAGCTGTTTCCCACCTTGATTCGCCTGGAGTTGGTGTATGCGCCCCTGTTCGGCGTCAGTCGCATGCCGCTCTGGCAGTTCCCGGCGCTCTGGCAGTGGCGCCAGCGCTTCTTCGCCCTGCCCGGCGTGGCCTCCTGCTGCTTCGCAGACGCCTGGCGCCGCGATTATTTCGGGGCGCTGTTCCCCCTGCACCCCTCTGGCATCGTGCCCGCCGCCCCGCCTCTGGCCACACTGGTCAGTGGCATCTCCAGAGCAGCACCGCCATGACCGCCACCGATCCCGGCCGGCCTGCCACCGCTGATCCCACCTCTGCAGGGATCGATCAGGTCGCTCCCCCGGAGGAGCGCTACGAGGGGGTTTATGGCCCGTTCACGATCACTGCGACCGATCGCCGCGACGTGTTCGGGTACCGGCTCGCCCTGCTGCTGGTGGCGATCACCCAGGCGGCCCTGCTGATTCAGTGGCGTTGGCTCGGGCCCGAGGCGCTCTGGTTCTGGCTGCTGCCAATGGCGATGGGGCTGGGGCTGGCCTTGCGCTGGATTCACATCTACCTCCGCCCTTTGCACCGTGCCCTGCAGCTGTTCTGGCTGCTGGGCTGCCTGGGCTTGCTGGCCCTGGCGATCGTGGCCGGGCCGAATGCCATGGCCGTCACGGTCGCGACCGATGGCCGCTGGATCTGGGCGATCGGCCCGCTGTTCGCGGCCCTGGCGGGCATCGGCTTCAAGGAGTTCTTCTGCTTTCGCCGGCCTGAGGCCATCGGTGTGACCCTGCTGCTGCCCCTGGCTCTGCTCGGGCGCCTCAGTGGCCTGCTCAGCACTGAGGCCTGCGGCCTGCTGCTGGCCCTGGAGGCGGCGCTGCTGCTGGTGTTGACGCTGCGCAAGTTCCCGATGCCTGCAGCCGCCGACGTGGGTGACAAGAGTGTGTTTGCTTACCTGGAGGCGCAACGCCTGCCCCCCAACGCGTGAGCCTGATCAGCCTGGTGCAAGTCCGCAAGGACTTCGGCGTGCGTACGCTGTTCGAGCGGCTGGATCTGCATGTCCAGGAGGGCGACCGTCTTGGCCTGATCGGTCCCAACGGCGCCGGCAAGTCGACCCTGCTGCGCCTCCTGGCCGGTGAGGAGCCGCCGGGGGAGGGTGAGCGGCGTGTGGCGTCCCAGGCCAGGATTGTGCTGGTGAGCCAGGAGCCCGAGATCGATCCCGGGCGAACCGTGCTGGAACAGGTGTTCGCGGGCAGCGGCGAGAAGATGCAGCTGCTGGCTCGCTACACCGAGCTGAGCCAGGCCCTGGCCCAGGCTCACGCCGATGGCGCCGATGACACCGCCCTGCTGGCAGAGCTCGGCAGCCTCAACGCCCGCATGGATCAGAGCCAGGCCTGGGGCCTGGAGCAGCAGATCCGTGAGGTGCTCGATCGGCTTGGCATCCGCGATGGAGGGCGCCGCGTCGGTGACTTATCCGGTGGCTACCGCAAGCGGCTGGCCCTGGCGGCGGCGCTGGTGGCCGAGCCCGATGTGCTGCTGCTGGATGAGCCCACCAACCACCTCGATGCCGATTGCATCCAGTGGTTGCAGGGTTATCTGCAGCGCTTCGCCGGGGCGCTGGTGCTGATCACCCACGATCGCTATGTGCTCGATCAGGTGACCCGACGCATCGTTGAGGTGGACCGCGGCGAGGCGCGGGGCTACAGCGGCAACTACGCCTACTACCTGGAGCGCAAGGCGGAGCAGGAGGCCGCCGCCGCCGCCAGCGAGGTCAAGGCTCGCGGCGTGCTGCGGCGGGAGCTGGAATGGCTCAGGCGTGGTCCGAAGGCGCGCAGCACCAAGCAGAAGGCGCGCATCCAGCGGATCGAGGCGATGCAGGAGGCGCCGAAGCGGCAGCAGAAGGGCCAGCTCAGCCTCAGCAGTAACCGCCGCCGCCTCGGCAAGCGGGCGATCGAAGCCGAAGACCTTGCGGTGTGGGCGAGTGACGAAGCGCGTGAGGCCGCTGCCCGGCCGCTGCTGCGGAACTTCAGCTACGACTTCAGCCCGGAGGACCGGGTCGGAATCATCGGCCCGAATGGCTCCGGCAAGTCGACCTTGCTGGATCTGATCGCCGGCCGACGCCAGCCGCACGGAGGGCGGCTGGAGCTCGGCAGCACCGTGAAGCTGGCCTATTTCGATCAGCACAGCCACCAGGTGCTGGCGGCCACCGATGCCGCCGGCCGCGAGCGCAAGCTGATCGATGTGGTGAAGGAGGCCGCCAGCAGCATCGAACTCGACGGCAGCACCCTCTCGGCCTCCCAGTTGCTGGAGCGCTTTCTGTTCCCGCCGGCCCAGCAGCACCAGCCGGTGACGCGCCTTTCCGGCGGTGAGCGCCGCCGCCTGCACCTCTGCCGGCTGCTGATCGAGGCCCCCAATGTGCTGCTGCTCGATGAGCCCACCAACGACCTCGACGTCCAGACCCTGACGGTGTTGGAGGATTTCCTGGAGGACTTCCGCGGTTGCGTGGTGGTTGTATCCCACGATCGCTACTTCCTCGATCGCACCGTTGATCGTCTGTTCTGCTTTGAAAATGGTGAGCTGCAGCGCTTCGAAGGCAACTACAGCGCTTATCTGGAGCGTCAGGCCGCTGGCGCTGCCGCGCCGGTAGCAGCACTGCCTGCTGGTGGAGCGGCCCCGCCTGCTGCTGCGCGTCGTGGCGGCAGCGCCGAGACCCGGCCGCGGCGTCGCAGCTTTCGGGAAAATCGCGAACTTGCAGACCTGGAGGCCAACCTTCCGGCCTGGGAAGCCCGCCGACTTGCCCTGGAGGAACAGCTGGCGGTAGCTGGCGGTTCTGATTACACCGCGCTCGAGCGTCTCAGCGAGGAGCTCTCGGCGCTGCTGGTGCAGATCGAACGCGGTGAGGAGCGCTGGCTGGAGCTCAGCGAGCTGCAGGGCTGAGCTGGTCTGAAGGGCGTCAGGGTGCCTGCGCACCGGAACGCCGCCGCCGCTGCAGATGGGGCAGTTCGCTGCGGCTGGCGGCCAGGCTGAGGGCCGCGGAGGCCCGTGCCGAGGCCGGCCGGGCGCTGAGGTCACACCGGGGTGGCGGCGTGTTCGTGCCCTGCCAGGGGGGCAGCCGCAGGTGGCCGCTGCGAGCTTCTTCCTCCTTGATGGCTGTGGGTTTGTAGTCATCGGCGCCCCGCTGCAGGGCCATCTCATCGCCCATATGGCGCAGGTAGAGATCCAGAGTCCACAGCACCTGGTTGTGCTCGAAGGCTTCGCAAGCCGCCTGTGGTGAGGGGAAGCGCTGGCTCACCATGCCGCTGGGGGCGCATTGCTTCCATTCCAGAACTTCATCGAAGCTCAGGCCCCGACGCCATTGCCGCTGCTCGGAGAGATAGCAGTGATGCTCAGGACCATTGATCCAGTACAGCCGTCCCTGATCGTCGATGAAGTGACGATCCCGTCGTTGCCGGATGCGTGCCATCGCTGCTCCGCTGGTATCCCCGTGATAGCCCGCTTCGCCAGTGCGCGCCTCTGGGACGGAATCAGAACCCCGCTACAAACGGCTCCATCCCTCGGGCGGGCCCCGTATGGTGTGCACGACGTCGAGCGGCCCGAGCACTGACGGCCCCTTCCATGAACTCCATCGACGAACACATCGCCAAGGACCAGAGCGAGATCGAAGCTGCCAAGGCGGCTGGTGATCACGGCAAGGTGCGCCACCTCGAGGACGAACTGAAGGATCTCCAGGAGTACAAGGCGCACCACCCTGAGGACAACCACGACCCCACCCCGCTTGAGGTCTTCTGCGATCTCAACCCCGATGCGCCTGAGTGCCTCGTCTACGACGACTGATACCGGCTGGGTCAGTCCGCGCTTGTCTGCATTGCATCAACGGGGGTCTGACCCCCGTTTTTTTGTGCCTGCCTGCTGGCCGCGGTGAACAGGCGGCTTCAGATGCCCAGCTCCTGCCAGACCGCTGCGCAGAGCTGATCGAGATTGGTGTTGGTGGCCGCTGAAATGGCGAGCACCGGTTGACCGCAGTGATGGCTGGCCTCCTGGCGCTTCTGGGCCAGCTCCTCCTCCAGCAGTAACTCGCATTTGCTCAGCGCCACCAGGCGTGGCCGCTCGTTCAGACCGTGTCCGTAGGCCTCCAGCTCCTGCTCCACCACCGCCAGGTCGGCGGCCACATCCTCTGAGCTGGCATCCACCAGATGAATCAGCAGGCGGGTGCGCTGGATGTGGCGCAGGAAGTCGTGCCCCAGGCCCGCCCCCTGGGCTGCACCGGCGATCAGACCGGGGATGTCGGCGAACACGGTGCCATCCCCGGTGGGGCGCCGCACCACACCCAGGTTTGGCACCAGGGTGGTGAATGGGTAGTCGGCGATTTTGGGGCGCGCCGCTGAGAGCACCGAGATCAAGGTGCTTTTGCCGGCGTTCGGTAGGCCGATGATGCCCACCTCCGCCAGCAGCTTCAGTTCCAGCTGCAGGTTCCACTCTTCGCCGTCGCGGCCCTCCGTGCACTTCTCGGGGGCGCGGTTGCGGTTGCTCAGGTAGTGGGCGTTGCCCAGCCCGCCGCGGCCGCCGGCCGCCACCAGCAGCCGCTGGCCCTTATCCGTGAGATCCCCCAGCAGGATGTTCGTGCGCAGATCACGCACCTCAGTGCCGCAGGGCACCTTGATCGTGAGGTGATCGCCGCTGGCACCGGTGCTTTTGTTCGGCCCGCCGCGTCGACCCTCTTGCGCTTCAAACAACCGCTTGAACTTGAAGTCGAGCAGCGTCTGCAGATTGGGGTCGGCCTCCAGCCAGACGTCGCCGCCGCGGCCGCCATCACCGCCGGAGGGACCGCCGGCCGGCACGTACTTCTCGCGGCGGAAAGCGACGATGCCGTCGCCGCCGCGGCCCGCCCGCACCGCAATGCGGGCTTGATCAATGAACTGCATTTGACCAACCCTAGGATCGGGCCGCCGCGGAGCCAGGTCTTGGCAGAGGTTCGCTTCCAGCAGGTCAGCAAGACCTACCCGCCGCGGCGGGGAAGCGCGCCAGTGGAGGTGCTGCGCCAGCTGGATCTGGAGATCGCCGACGGCGAATTCCTGGTGCTGGTGGGGCCATCCGGCTGCGGCAAGAGCACTCTGCTGCGGCTGCTGGCCGGTTTGGAGACCCCCAGCTCCGGCGACGTCTATGTGGGCGATCGCTGCGTGACGCAGTTGCGGCCCGCTCAGCGCGATGTGGCCATGGTGTTCCAGAGCTACGCCTTGTATCCCCACCTGAGCGTGGCGGACAACATCGGCTTCGGTCTGCGCCGCCAGCGTCGTCGCACAGTGCTGCAGCAGCTGGGCGATGGCTTGCACCGCGCCAGCCGCAGCCTGCCGGCTCCCCTGCGAGTGCTCTCCGCTCGGGAGCAGCGCATCGAGCAGCGCATCGCCGAGGTGGCCGCCACCCTGGAACTGGAGGCCCTGCTGGATCGGCGTCCGAAGGAGCTTTCCGGCGGCCAGAAGCAGCGCGTCGCTCTGGGGCGTGCCATCGCTCGTCAGCCGGCGGTCTTCCTGATGGATGAGCCGCTCAGCAACCTTGATGCGAAGCTGCGCACCGGCACCCGCGCCCAGATTGTCGCGCTGCAGCGCCGGCTCGGCACCACCACGGTCTACGTGACCCACGATCAGGTGGAGGCGATGACCATGGGCCATCGCATCGCCGTGCTCGATCGTGGCGTGCTGCAGCAGCTGGGTACGCCCCTGGAGCTCTACCAGTGGCCCGCCAATGTGTTTGTTGCCCAGTTCATCGGCAGTCCACCGATGACACTGCTGCCGGTCACCAGCGCCGGCGGTGGCCAGCTGCAGTTCGGCAGCCATCGCTTCCTGCCGGAGGGAGTCATGGCCGAGGCACTGCTGCAGTGGCATGGCCATCAGGGGCGCTCCGCTCAGCTGACCGCGGGCCTGCGGGCCGAACACCTCAAGCTGGCTCCCGCCACCAACCGCAACCTGCCGGCTGAGGTGAGTCATGTCGAGGCGCTTGGCAATGAGCAGCTGCTCACCTGCCGGCTGCTGGAGGGGAATCATCTGGTTCAGCTGCGCGCCGGTCCTGATCAGCCGGTGGTGCCGGGCCAGGGTGTCCACCTGGAGGTGGACCCCAGCGGCTGGCGCCTGTTCGATGCTTCCGGTAAGGCGATCCCCCGACCCGAGCCGGTGCCGCTGCGGGGGCCGGAGCCGCTGCTGCCACTGACCAGCTGAGCGGAACCCGCTCTCGCGCTGCACCAGCAGCACCCCGGTTGCCGCTGCTTGCGCTTACTTGAGCCAGATCACGCTGCAGCCGGGGCCGCCATCGCCCCGTTCGGCATCGTTGACGCGTTCCACGTAGGGCAGCGTCGCCAGCCAGTCGTGCAGGCCGCGCTTGAGCTTGCCGCTGCCGATGCCGTGGATCACCCACAGCGGCCCATTGGCGGCGCGCAGCTGCTCCTCCACCGCTGCTTCGGCCTCATGCACCCGCAGGCCACGCACATCGATGGTGTTGCCGCTCGTGCGCACCTGAGGGCCGCGGCTGGCTGGGTTGCGGCGGCTGCGGATGGCCACCTGGGTCTTCACCGGTTCCGGTGCTGGCGCCGGTTTCTCCCCATGCAGGCCCTCGATTGCGCTCAGTTCCAGATTGAGCCGCATCACGCCGCAGCGCACCGTCAGCTCGCGGCGGTCCTCGGAAAGGGCCAGTACTTCGCCGGCCTTGCCCAGCGACAGCACGCGCACCCGTTCACCCACCGCCGGTAGCCAGCCCTGATGCTCGCGTCGCTCCGGGCCCGGCCGGTGCTGCTGTTCGAGATGTTTGAGTCGCTGGCCGGCGCGGCGGGCGGTTTCCCCGAGCGTTGTGGTGTCGGCATTGCGGCCCTGGCGCAGCCGGCGGATGATGCGCCGCACCTCCTGCTGGCCATCGCGGATCGAGCGCTCCAGTTGCTGGCGGCGCTGCTCCTGCAGTTCGGCGCTCTGCTCCTTCTGCTGCTGCCAGCGCTGCAGCAGCTCCTCATGCAGCAATTCCGTGCGGGCCAGCAGCGCCGCGGCTTCCTCGGCGGCCTCCTGCTGGCGCTGGCGCTGGTTCTCCAGCCCCGCGATCACCTGGTTCACCTCCCCTTCCCCCCGGGGCGCCAGCAGCTCCCGTGCCTGCTCCAGCACTGCGCCATCCAGGCCGAGGCGGCTGGCGATCGCCAGGGCGTTGCTGCGGCCCGGGATGCCCCACTGCAGGTGGTACGTGGGCGAGAGGGTTTCGACATCGAACGCCACGGAGGCGTTCTCGAAGCGCGGGTCGTTGTATTTGAGGGCCTTGAGCTCGCCGAAGTGGGTGGTGGCGATCGTCAGTCGCGCCCGCTCCGCCAGCTGGCGCAGCAGCGCGATCGCCAGGGCCGTTCCCTCGGTGGGGTCAGTGCCTGCTCCCACTTCATCGAGCAGCACCAGTGAGGCGCCACTCACAGACGCCCCAGCCAGAGGCAGGGCGGCCAGGATCCGGGCGATGCGGCGCACGTGGCCGCTGAAGGTGGAGAGGTTCTGCTGCAGCGACTGCTCATCGCCGATGTCGGCCAGCACCTGCGTGCACCAAGGAAGCCTTGGCGTGCCGTCGCAGGGCAGGAACAGGCCGGCCCGCGCCATCAGCGCCGCCAGGCCGACGCTTTTGAGTGTCACCGTCTTGCCCCCGGTGTTGGGCCCGGTGATTGCCACGACCCGCAACTCCCGGTTGACCCGCACATCCACTGGCACCACGGTCTGGCCGCCCTCGCGCCTGTGCTGCCACAGCAGCAACGGATGGCGTAGCCCTTCCAGCTGCAGCGGTGCCAGTGGATCCTCCGCCAATTCTGGGCGAACCGCTCCCAGCCAGGCGCCATAGCGGGCCCTGGCCAGGCCGGCATCGAGCTGCACCAGCACCTGCTGCAGCTGCGTCAGGGCGGCCTGCTCCGCCCCCACCAGACCGCTGAGCTCGAGCAAGACGGCCCGCTCGGCCTCCCGCTCCTCGCCCTCCAGCTGCCGCAGGCGATTGCCCAGGGGGATCACCGCCTGCGGTTCGATGAACACCGTGCTGCCAGAGGCCGAGCTGTCGTGCACCAGCCCCGGCAGCTGAGCTGCAACGCCGGCCTTCACCGCCAGCACCGGCCGGCCGTTGCGCTCGGCGATCACGTGGTCTTGCAGGAGGGAGGCGAAGCGGCGCAGCAGGCCGTTGAGGCTGTTGCGGCGCTCGGCGCGCACAGCTGCGATCTGACGGCGCAGCTCCGCCAGTGGCGGGCTGGCTCGATCGGCGACCCGGCCGCCGTCTTCGATGCAGAAGCGCAGCCGCTGTTCCAACTCCGGCAGGGTGCGCAGCTCGGCCACCAGGGCGCTGGTCACCGGCCGTAACTGCGGATCATCGATCTGGCGGCGCAGTCGGCGGGCTGCCGCCAGGGTGGTGGCCACCGCCAGCAGGTCGTCGCCGAGGGCGACGCCGCCCTTGGCGCAGAGCGGCAGGATCCGGCTGAGATCGGCGACGCCCTGGAAGTGCAGGCCTCCCTCCGCCAGACCATCCAGGGCCAGCAGTTCCGTGGTTTCCGCCAGCAGGGTGCGGCTCTCGTCGAGGTTGTGCGCCAGGGGCAAGTGCCGGCTGCGTTCGCGACCGAGGCTCGTTTCGGCGAAGCCGGCCACCTGCCCGGCCAGACGCGGCCACTCCAGCAGCTCCAGGGTTTCGGCCTGAATATCCGCCGCGGCCTCAGCGGCGACCGCTGCTGGTGTGGGGGAGATCAGGAGCTCACTCACGGGCGGACCAGAGGAATCGGCGCTGCACCGATGTTGGAGGGCAGCCCTGCCGCAGGTTCGTAGAGCATCTCCAGCCAGTTGCCTTCCGGATCCTGCATGTAGAAGGAGGCGGTGCCGTCGCGGTGATCATGGACGGGGCCGCAGGCGTGGCCCTGATCCACCAGCTGGTTGCGCATCTGATCCACCGCGCCGCGATCGGCGAAGTGAAAGGCGAAGTGTGGGCCGGCGGCGCGGTAATCCGGGCTGAGCAGGGCGATGCCTTCACCGGTTTCGGGCCACTGGACATAGCACCAATCCGGTGCCTCCCAGGTGAGCCGCAGCCCCAGGCCGAGATAGAAGGTCTTGGCGCGGTCCATGTCCTGCACGCGCAGGGCGACATGGCCCAGACGATGGGGCGCGGATGGCTGCGGGTTCGCCGACGCCCCATGGCTCGCCGACGGATGGTGGCTGGCGGACATCGGAGCCTCCCGTGCTGACTCCATTCTCAATGGCGGAACCCCGCCGCTGTGATCGATGGCACCGCCGCCGCCGCTGGCTCGCTCCAGACGACTGGGCTCGCTTCAGTCGGCTTCGGTGGCCCCAAAGCAATGCATCAGGGCATCGCCCCAGCTGTTGATGCCGCTGAGAGCGTGATCCGGGGCCTGAGCCAGGGTCTCGGCGTGGGCTCGCAGGATCGCAGCCTTGTCGAGGTCGTGGCCGTGAGCGGCGGCCAGGGTCACGATGTCATCCACACCGGCGGCGGCCTGCAGCTTGTCGCGCAGGGCCTGGTCGCCGGCCACCTTGCTCAGGAATGCCTGGAGATTGACGACGGACACGGTTGATGCCTCAGGGCACGGGATGCTCGCCGATCCTGCCACTACTGCACCGGCCTCGCCTGAATCCAGGCAGGGCTGAAATGATCAGCCCTGGCGCAACCAGGCGGCTGCGTCGCAGGCGTGGTAGGTCAGGATCAGATCGGCACCGGCGCGCTTGAAGCAGAGCAGGGTTTCCAGCACCACGGCGCGTTCATCGATCCAGCCCTTCTCGGCGGCGGCCTTCACCATCGCGTATTCACCGCTCACGTTGTAGGCCGCGATCGGCAGTTCGCTCTCCTCGCGCAGGCGATGGATGATGTCGAGGTAGGCCAGGCCAGGCTTCACCATCATGATGTCGGCCCCTTCCTGCTCATCGAGCTGGGCCTCGGTGATGGCTTCGCGGGCGTTGGCCGGATCCATCTGATAGGTGGCCTTGTCCTTGGGGATCGGCTTGCCGGCGGCGGCGCGGGGCGCTGAATCCAGGGCCTCGCGGAAGGGGCCGTAATACGCGGAGGCGTATTTGGCCGTGTAGCTGATGATGCCCACGTGCTCGAAGCCTTCCTCATCGAGGGCTTCGCGGATGGCACCCACACGGCCGTCCATCATGTCGCTGGGGCCGATCAGATCAGCACCGGCGCGGGCCTGGGCCACGGCCTGCTTGCAGAGGATCGCCACCGTCTCATCGTTGAGCACCACGCCCTCGCCGCTGACGATGCCGTCATGGCCGTCGCAGGAGTAGGGGTCGAGGGCCACGTCGGTCATGATCGCCATGCCCGGATGCACCTCCTTGAGGCGGCGGATGGCGCGGGGGATCAGTCCACCCTCGTTGAAGCACTCGGCGCCGTCTTCCGTCTTCAGGCCATCGGCCACCTTCGGGAACAGCACCACGCAGCGGATACCCAGATCCCAGGCGCGGCCAACTTCCTGCACCAGGCCATCCAGGCTCCAGCGCTGGCAGCCAGGCATGGCACCGATCGGTTCATTCGTGGCGCCCTCATGCACGAACAGCGGATAGATGAAGTCGGTCGCGCTGAGGGAGGTCTCGCGCACCATCGCCCGCAAGGCAGGGGAACGGCGCAGGCGACGGGGGCGGTAGGTGAGCTCCATCAGGGGATGCGCTGCGGCGGCTGGCTGCGGCGGATCCTACGGAGCGCTGTTTCAGAGCCTGGCAGCTTCGATCCAGTCGCGGCGCGGGTCGCTGCTGCGCACGGCCCGCAGCTGCTCCAGCAGCTGCCGCTCCTGCTCGCTGTAGGCCGCGGGCTGCCGCAGGCTCAGGCTGAGCAGCAGGTCGCCGCGGCCCCCGGGGCCGGGCCAGCCCTTGCCCTTGAGACGCAGGCTGCGGCCCACGGCCATGGCGGGCGGCACTGTCACCGTGGCTTCGCCATCGGGGGTGGCCACGCGCACCTCACCGCCGAGGGCCAGTTCATCGAGGCTGAGGGGGAGATCGGCTTTCAACTGGTCGCCTTCGAGGCTCCACACCGGGTGATCCTGCACCTGCAGGGTGAGGTAGAGGTCACCGCGGCGGCCGGTGCCGGGCTGCAGGTTGCCCTTGCCCCGCAACCGCAGGCGGCTGCCCGCTTTCACGCCGGCGGGGATGCGCACCTGCACCCGTTCGTCATTGACGGCCAGCGTGCGCTCGCAGCCGCGGAAGGCTTCGGCGAAGCTCAGGCTGATGCTGGCCTCGGCATCGAGGTTGAGGCTGGCGGTACGGCCAGCAGCGCCGGGGAAGCCACCGCTGCCGAAGCCACCGCCGGGGAAGCCGGAGCCGAAGCCGCTGAAGCCGGCGCCGGCGCCGCCGCCGGGGCCACCGAAGCGGCCCAGCAGGTCGTTGATGAAGTCGTCGAAGTTGCCGTAGCGCCCGAAGTCGACATCGACGCCGCCCATGCCGCCGCTGCCTGCCTTGTTCCAGTACTGGCCGAACTGCTCGTAGCGGCGTCGCTTGTCCGGATCGGAGAGCACCTCATAGGCCTCGCTGATCTCCTTGAACTTCGCTTCGGCGCTGGCGTCACCCGGGTTGACATCCGGGTGGTACTGGCGGGCCAGTTTGCGGAAGGCCCGCTTGATGGTGTCGGCATCAGCGCCGCGCTCCACCCCCAGCACCTTGAAATAGTCGCGGTAGCCGTTGACGCTCATCGCAGCAGGCAGGGTGGCAGCAGGAAGGTTCTCAGCAGAAGGCTGAAGGGCCTGATCCAGTCTCCCAGCCCCAGCTCACCGGGCCGGGGGCGGAAGGCCGAACGTCGGTCCGTCCTGCACCTGCTGGTTCGACTTAGCGTCACGCCACACCGATGTTGTGGTCGATGCGCTTTGACAGCTCTGCTGCGCCTGCTCGGCGTCTTCCCCTGCTGGGGCTGTTCAGCCTGATCGCGATCGGTGCGGTGCTCGGCGGTGCTGCGGAGAGTCCTGCCCGGTCCGGTGCCGGCGAAGGCGCTGGCTCCGCCGCTGTGGCCGCCGCTGTGACCGCAGCCGCCTCCACATCCGAGCTACGGGCGCTGGTGGAGCACCTGCGGCGTCAGGGGGCGGTGTTTTACGGGGCCTGGTGGTGCCCCCATTGCACCCATCAGAAGGATCTGTTTGGCCAGGCGGCCGCTCAGCGCCTTCCCTACGTGGAGTGCGACAAAGATGAACCCGGCCGCCAGCGCTGTGCCGCCGCCGCGGTGCGGGTGTTCCCCACCTGGGATCTGAAAGGGGAACGCCGCGAAGGTCTGCTGACGATCGAGGAACTCCGCATCTGGAGTGGCTTTGCCGCCGGTCGATGAGGGTTGAGGCAGGGGTTCAGAGCACCTGGCCGACCATCACTGCGGCTACGGCCGAGAACAGGGTGATGCCGAAGGCTGTGAGGGGGTTCTGACCCTGAGCAACCGCGAAGGTGGTGATCACGCCGGCGCCGAGGCAGGCCACGGCCAGCTGGGTGGTGAGGGCGGGACGTTCCACGGCGGCAGTCGTCGGTTGGCTTCTCACAATGCTGCGGGTTGCAGTCTTGGCTGAGCGATCACGATCAGGTCGTTACATCGGGTTGGTCTTCTTTACTCAACGTCATCACTTGCGGCCATGGTCGCAAGTGATGAGGCCCCACTGTCTGCGCTGCTTCGGTGGTGTCGACCGACCCGAATCCAGGGCGCCGCCGTGATTCGTTCCTGGAATTCTCAGTGTTGGTGCTGCGTTCAGTCATGAAGCTTGGTCACTACCCAGTGGCTGCGCCATGCGAGCGTCATCGCCGCCAGAGCTGCCTGGCTGCGCGATCCTTCGCTGCTTTCATTGTTGGTTGACACCTTGACGCGGCCGCTGCATCCCTCGGCCGTGGCTGCTCGTTGGGCGGCGGCTGCCGGTGATGGTTGCCTGGATCCTGCGCCGTCCCCGCTGGGGCCTCGATACACATGCGCCGAACCGGCCGTACCGCCGTGCTGAGCTTCAACGGCATGGCGCTCGGCCTCGGCCCCATGGCCTTGACTTGACCCGTGATCCCACCGCTCACCAGGGTGGTGTTCTGAGCCCTGGTCGCCATGGCAGGCGACGACGATGACCGCTGTTGCTGCAGGCGCGATCCGGCAATCCATGGAATCCTGGGAGCTCGCCTTCGCCGCAGCTCCTGCGGAGCACCTTCATGCGCGTCAGCTTCCGAAACAGCCGCTGGCTAATCCTGGCTCTGGCCCTGGGTGTGCTGTTGCCGGGTGCCGCCACCGCCCAGCACGGGACTGTGCCGGCCCTCTATCCCAGCCAGGCTGAGGCCGAGAAGGCGGCCAAGCTGCACTTCCACTGCAC
>Ga0129333_10002898_pt1 | contig 16057 bp, 21 predicted proteins | sample CPB6_08_DNA_FD_94474 | JGI IMG/M metagenome (GOLD analysis project Ga0129333, IMG submission 94474) | Freshwater to marine salinity gradient microbial communities from Chesapeake Bay, USA - CPBay_Sum_0.6_0.8_DNA | ecosystem: Environmental > Aquatic > Marine > Coastal | place: USA: Chesapeake...
CGATTTCCATCTATATTTTTAACACAGGCATCCATGTTAATTAACGGACCACGACTTAATTTTAACCTATCCATGTTATCTCCATTTTGGACCAAGAACCCATACTACTAAACTTTTTCTAATACCTCTAGTTATTCCTTTAACACGATGTAACATGTAAGAAGGAAAAAATATTGCATCGCCTTTGTTCAATTTATTACTTTCTGGTTCTGCAGGATCTCCTATACATATTTCAAATTCGCCGCCTTCAAACTCACTAGGATCATTAAGTAAAATGCTTAGACTCAGTTTTCGACACAGATTTGAATCTCTATTACCTTCATAATGATTGTAGACGGTATCAATGTGATAATTGTAATACTGGTTTACAGTATATGTGGTATATTGAAAAAAGTCAAACCCAACTAGTTCAAATTGGAAGAATTTATGATTAGCATCATCTATAATTTCAAATAGTCTATTAAATATCCAGGCCGAATTTTGATCATATTTTTCCAAATATACATTGCTCTGTCTATACTTGTTATCTATTTCGTTACTTGTGCCTGTTGTACCTTGTTCCAGATTTTTAGTATCGTAGTATGAGCATATTTTATCACATTCTTCTTGTGTAAAGGCACCCAACCAGAAACAGTTCCTATGTAATATACTATGTAGTTGGTGAGGATAATGTACTAATTTTGTCATATTAATGGTGCCCCAAGAGAGATTTGAACTCCCGACCTACGGTTTACAAAACCGTTGCACTACCGCTGTGCTATTGAGGCTCTAAAACTATTTTCCTTGGCCGCGATATGCCTTATAACTGCGTCTTTGATTTTTACTCATCGAACTAGTTTTGGGTTTTCTTCCGCCTTGACTAGTTCTCTTTTCTAGAACTTTACGTTGTGATGTTTCTTTTGCTTTTGCCATTGTATGCTCCTTTTATGGTGCCTCAGGGGAGACTTGAACTCCCAAAATTATAACTTTAAAAATTAATATTTAGATAGGTATAAACTAGATTTATTTCCTGTTAAACAAGTTATTAGGTAGATTACATAAGCACTTATATCTATCTCCCACCATTTTCTTTGAAAAGTATATGTCCATGGCTGAGCATGATGATTATTATGCCAGCCTTCGCCCCAAGTTATAACGCTTATCCACCAAGTATTTTTACTTCCTTCTCCTGTTTCATAATTTTTATAACCATATAAATGATTTGCATAATTGCTTAAATTACTCGCCCAAATTTGAAAACAAACTGGAACAACAAAGATAAAAAGAAAAATCCTGTAATCTATAGTTAATAAAAGAAAAGCCCATATGAATAATATTAAATTATAATATTGATGTAATAATACATGAAACTTATTTCTAAGCAATGTTTTAGAATCCAAAGGATTAAATTTATAATTATAATTTGTAAGAATTAACCTAGGCCCAAGTACATGCGGGCTATGCGGATCTTTGTCTGAATCGCTGTATTTGTGATGAGAGTTATGAATAGCTAACCAACCTATAGTTGATCCTGTACCTCCTAAAGCACCGAACAAACTAAAAAGGTATTCAAGAGTTTTAGGCATTTTGAATGCTCTATGTGAAAGATACCGATGATAAGTTATCGTAATACCCAGACATCCTGTACAAAAATATGCACAAATTGATAACACCCACCATTCTAATTCAAACCCATAAAAAATTATACAAGTGGTGACAAAACTAGTTAAAATTTGTAATATTTTAATACTTATCACGTTAGAATACAGCATTTTTATCTCATTCATTAAGTTTAATTATATTTATTTAGACCTATAAATACCCTTATATTACTAGGAGTCATTATGAGCTATTGGGTTTACAAAACAACGACTACGATTCATGACAACAGTTTGATTGTAGAATCTGCAGAAATTACTTTGCTTGGTTTGCTTTATTACATTTTTAGACCATCTAATCTACAACCCCATAAAGAAATTGTAAATTTGTATATTGCTGAAGGTAAACAAAGAGGATACAAAAGGTATCTTGATCAAAATAGGCTTATAACTGAAAGAGTATTTGCCGATCAAGTAACAGCTCAAGCATTTAAATCACAAGTAGATGTTTTCTACTCAGATAATACGGATTATCAAATAGCAGAAGGGTACGTTGATAAATTTACATTTGAATTTTCAATATACGAAATAACAGATTCAGAGTTCGAATCTATATATATGTAAAATGAATATCTTTCATTTAAGTACACTTGCAAAGGTAAGATTTTTGCTTTTCACTACTCACACACTTTTTATAACTGTATTTTTTATTTCAAACATTGAATGGTACCACTTTCTAATTACTTTTTTATCCTATATAGTTATAGGAAAAATAGGAGGAGAAATAGGATTTCACAGGTTATTTGCTCACCGTAGTTTTAAGACCACGAAGGCAAAGGAAAGACTACTACTCATTTTAGGTAGTTTAAATTTTGTAGGCAGTAGTTTGTCTTGGTGTGGAGTTCACAGAATTCATCATAAAACGGCAGATACTGATAAGGACCCACATAGTCCATATTTCAACAAACTTTGGAAAGTATGGTTAATAGTTTGGAAACCTTTTGTTGTAAGTCCTAAAAATATTTCTGATTTAATAAGAGACAAATGGCATCTTTTTATTCACAATAATTATTTTGTATTAAGTTACACAATAATTATTTTATTAGCACTTATCGATTATAAATTGTTATTATTTGGGATAATCATTCCATCTGTTATACAATTTCATGTCGGAGCTTATTTGATAGATATAGTATGCCATAAATATGGATATAGGAATTATGATATATTAGATAAAAGTAAAAATAACCTGTTTGTTAATATTATTACAGGTGGTAGCGGTTTACACAATAATCATCATGCTAATCCAGGTAATCCGTATTTTAATCATAAATTAGGAGAATTCGATTTACCTGGATTGGTGATTAAGTACCTTTTAATAAAAAATGAAAACGAAAATATTAAACAATCTTAGATCTATTCCATTTATGGATTTGAATATTCGATTTGATTTTGATAGTATCAAATCTGAAGTTTTAAAAAACACTACATGGCATAATTATCATCCGCCATATTTTGAATTGACGCCATTTCTTGAAGAAATTCACAGATCATATAAACAATGCGCTCTTACAACAATTTATAAGTCAGGAAATTCTGCTATTGTAAGAGAACACTTTGCTAGATGGAAAAATAAAGAAAATAACGAATTAGAAGATTTTTATGAGTGGCCTATCAATGAGCAGAGATGGTATCCTACGGAAATTACAAAAGACTTTCCTTTATTAATGGAATTGATTCTTAGTATAACTGAAAAGCCTATATTGGTAAAAATTGTAAAATCCGGACCAGGCCATGCGCTTGGCTGGCATAGTCATCAAAATGATGAGTTGATAAAAAAATATAATAAACCAGAACAATGCATAATTCATATACCAATAATTGCAGATAAAAATGTTGCCCATATTGTTACTAAAGAATTGCATAGCGACAGGTACCATTTTGAAGATATAAACAATTATAGAAACAATTCTAAATATTTTGTTGCAAATTTTTCATGTGGAAAAATTTGGTATCTAAACGGGTATTACCAACATGCATATAAAAATTATAGTAACGAAGAAAGGATCGATGTTTTAATTTATAATGATATAAGAAACAATAGCATTTTAGAACAAGCCATAGAAAAAAGTATGGAATTTTATAAAGGACCTTATATATATGAATAAGGAGATTTTAGGCTGTCTAAGATCGATTCCTTTTATGGATCTACAAATAAATTTTGAATTTCAAAGAATTAAAACAGAAGTATTGGCCAATGAAGTATGGCACGATTATCATCCCCCTTATTTAGAAATAACCAATGCTCTTACAGAACTACATAAATCTTATAAACAATGTGCTCTAACTACGATTCACAAACATGGGAATTCTTCTTTAGTACGAGAACAATTTCTTAGATGGAAGGATAAGAATAGAAAAGAAACTGAAAACTACTATTTTTGGCCCATCGAAGATCAGAAGTGGTACCCTACAGAGCAGTTGAAAAATTTTCCTTTGCTATTTGATCTTATAAAATCGTTAACAGATAAACCAATTCTTGCAAAAATTGTTAAGTCAGGACCCGGACATTTACTTGGGTGGCATAGTCATCAGAATGACGATTTAATGAATTTTAAAAGTCCAGAACAATGTATTTTACATATTCCAATAGTTACAAACATCGATGTTGTTCATATTGTTACAACTAAGGTGCATGAAGATAGACGCGGATTCCAAGACATAAAATTTTATGAATCAGATAATCAATATTACATGAAGAATTTGTCTGCCGGTAAAATTTGGTTTTTTAATAGCTATCATCAACATACCTATAAAAACTGTAGCAATGAAGAAAGGTTAGATGTTCTTATATTCAGTGATACAAGAGATAATCCTACATTAGAAAAAAACATTGTAAAATCGATTTCTTTATACGAAGGTCCTTATATTCAATGACATTTAGATTTAAAAAACCTAATATGGATATACAATTTAAAATTTTAATTGTATTTCACCATATTGCTCTAATTTCATTATTTTTTATAGATTGGACTTATCACTGGTTATTGCTAAGTTTCTTTGGATGGATTCTTTTTGGAAAAATAGGAGGTGAAATCGGTTTTCATCGCTTATTTGCACACAGAAGCTTTGAAACTAATATGTATATACAACGGATATTATTATTGCTTGGTAGTCTTAATTGTTTAGGAAGTAGTTATGGGTGGGTTGGTACGCACCGGATACATCATAGATATAGTGATACAAATAAAGATCCTCAAAGTCCCATTTTTTACAAATGGTATAATGTTTGGTTAGTTAATTGGGTACCTGTAAAATTTAGTCCAAAACTTGTAAAAGACTTAATTACTGACTCATGGCATTTGTTTTTTCACAAAAATTATTTTTTATTCATATTAATAATATATACTATTTTGTTGCTGATAGACATTAGAATAGCTGTATTTCTTTTAAGCATGAGCGCGGTATGGACTTTTCATACCAGTAGTCTATTAATTGACATTGTATGCCATAAATGGGGTTATAGAAATTTTGATACACGTGATAATAGTAAGAATAATACACTTGTAAATGTTTTAATGTTAGGTAGCGGACTGCATAATAACCATCATGCTAATAGCCAGAGTCCTTACTATGCAGTTAAAAGATTTGAATGGGATATACCAGGTCTTTTCATAAAGTATTTTCTTGTTAAAAAATAAAAACAACTCAATATGAATGTATACAAATTAAGAACCATTTGGATCATAGGAATAAGTTCCTGGTTATTTTCCTTAATATATCCGTTTATAGGGGGCTATTGGGGATGGACTTTGTTGGCTTTTTTAATTAGTAAAATAATAACTATACCTGCTCACCATATAGCCATGCATAGATATTTTGCACACAAATCATTTGTTACGACTAAAAGGAGGCATGTTTTTTTGACCTGGGTAAGTATTTTATTAGGTGCTGGTAGTCCTGTATTATATTCAACAACACACAGACATCATCATAAACATAGCGACGATAAGTATGATGTACATAGTCCAAAGAATAGTATTTTAGAAAGTTTGGGTGGATGGCAAATAAAACCTTTTGAATGGTTCAACAAGGAAAAACAGGTACGTACAGTTCCAAAAGACCTAATCAGAGACCCTACTATACGATTTGTTCATCACAATTATTTTAAATTTTGGGCAGGTTTAATTATATTAGGTTTATTATTAGGTACTATAAATTGGCATATTCCTATTTTTATATTTTTTGCACCCCTAGGCTGGTATGTATTCAGTAGTGGTATGTTTGTAAATACATTAAATCATTTGACAACAAAAATATCTTATAGAAATTTTAATACGAATGATAGCAGCCAAAATAATATAATAGTTCATTGGTATACATTAGGAGAAGGATTGCATAATAATCATCATGCCTGTCCGAATGAATACAATCAAGCAATGAAGGCAAATGAGTTTGATCTAGTAGGCTGGGTAATTAAAAAATTTTTTGTTGTTGACAAAAATGATAATCGTGCCTGGGTCTTCTGATAAATTAAATTAAAGAGATAAAAATGACATTTAATCAAAAATTAATTTTTATGATTCTAATACATATAGGTTTTACATGTTATGCGTTAGTGGTAAATTTTGATATCTACTTAATATTAATGGGACTATTTTTGGCTAAATTATTCAATTTGCTAGGTCATGAAATAGGTATGCATAGGTTATGGTCTCATAATTCTTTCAAAACAACAAAGTATAAAGAATATCTTTTACACATCTTTTATTTTCCTATGTTATATGGAAGCAGTATTGTTTATGCAGGTGTACATAGAGACCATCATGCAAACACTGACACAGATAAAGATCCTCATTTAAAATCTAACTTTGAAAGATTATTTTATAAAAGAAGATCGGATTATAAACTAAGTATTAAATCTGTTCACGACTTGGTTAAGCAACCCATACATAAATTTTTACATAAAAATTATTTTATAATTAACGTAGGGATATTAATTGTATGCTTGTTTATTTTAGGGCCAATATATTTAGGATACACTTTAAGTTTCATCGTCAGTTATGGGTGGTTCGGCGGTTTAATGGTAAATTCTGCAGGACATAATCCAAAATTTGGCTATCGAAATTTTGACACAAATGACAAATCTACTAATAGTTATTTAAATTTTTTAATGCCAGGAACCGGTCTTCATAATAATCATCATGCATATCCTGGAAAATATAACTTTGCGATGAAAGGACGCGAATTTGATATTCCTGCTATAATTATTGAAAAATTTTTCATGCAAAAATGAACCAAATTGCGATTGTAGGTATAGGCATAGTAGATGCGCTAGGTCAAAATCTAAAAAAGAATTGGCAAAAATATACAAATAAAGAAGTTGCCATACACCCAATATCGAATTTTAATTTGAATGACTACCCTGTTATTAAAATTTCTCATGCCGCTGAAGTTAATGTTTCTGATTTAGACATTAGTGACTTTATTACTGATAATGAAAAACGTCATCTTGATAGATATAGCATAATCGGTTTTCACGCAGCAGCACAGGCAATTAAACAATGTAATATTAAAAATTCAAAAAGCACAGGCATAATTTTTAGTTCACTGGCCGGTGGTGCAGGAACAATTCTAGATTGTACACAAAATTTATTGCATAATAAAAGATCAACTCCTAGGCAATGCCTGGCAGCACAACGTGATTCGTTAACAGGATTGATAAGCAGAAAATTCAGGTTTCACGGAGTTAATTTAAATATTACAAGTGCATGTGCAAGCGGAATAATAGGATTGGATTTTGCAAGCAAACTTTTAGAAAGTAACGATTATGAACAAGTAATTGTCGGAGGTTGCGATGTTATGGTAGATCCTATGGATCTTTATATGTTCCAATCCATTGGAGCATTAGATACCCGCATACCTCCTATATCTAGTCCTTTTGATATAAACCGAAATGGATTCGTAATGGGTGAAGGAGCAGCAGTTTTTATTATAAAAAAGTTGACAACAGCATTATCACATAATGATGAAATTCTAGGAATAATAAAAGGTATTGGATATGCGACAGAACCATACCATGATACTGCTGTTCACCCAGACGGTATAGGTGGGAGAGAAAGTATCAACATGGCCCTTCTAAAATCAAATTTAAAATTTAGCGACATCGATATAATAGGGGCACATGCAACGAGCACTCTAAACGGTGATGAAATAGAATATAATATAATTTCAGAATATTTTCCGGGTGTGCCTGTAATGGCAATGAAAGCAAATATCGGCCATACTATGGCTGCTTGTTCATTGATTGAATTAAGTTATTTGATAGAAACAATGAATAATAACATAATTGGTCCTATTCCAAATTTAAAACAAAGTATAGGGCACAATGTAAATTTTCCCCTTGAACAGTTTGTAGGTAACTTTAAAATAGGTTTGAAGAATAGTTTCGGTTTTGGAGGAAAATGTGCGACGATAATTGTAGAGAAGTATAATGGAATTTGATAGTTTTCAGTATAGGCGTTTAGATCTAAATGATTATGAAAGATATATTGCTTTGTTTAAGAGTAATGAAAAGTTATTGACTATAAAAAAAACGGAAGAGATTAACATAGGAATGATAGATCAACTTGGTAAAGATTTGGATATGAAAGAAAAATTAATAATTGGTGCATTTATCCATAATGATCTAGTTTGTTCAGCGAGTGGATATTTTCCTGAAAATCTACAATACTGGTATTGTCATAATCAGTTTAGCAATCTTAAATTTAATAATCTGACTAATTATAAATTAAGTTTAAGAATTTGGGCAGAATGTATGTATCAACTTATGGAATACGGAGAAAAAAATAATTATTTAAGTTTTTATAGTCGACGTTCAATAAAGCATCAACACGCCTTAGATACCTTATGGAAGAAATTAGCATCCAAAGGTTTGATTAAAAATAAGTATGATTCTTACTATGAGACCATTTACAAAGCCAATCAACCTTGTGCTTCTAGACTACATAGTTTTTATTTTCCTGATTATAGAAAAACAGTAGAAATTGACACCGTTGTCTGCCTACATACTCTAAAACAAGAATACAGGTTGAAATTATTTAATATAGATTACTAACATGTTTAGAATAATAAGTTCTGCAATTACACTTACAGATAGGCTTCTGATTAATTTAATTCCATTAAAGGAAGATATCATCTTAAAAGATACTGGCTTTCAAAGATTTATTGTTGGAGTTGGAGACTTAATTAATGATTCAATAACCGTTGTGGATTCCTTTTTTGCCGCGTCAACCAATAAGCAAATTAAAGTACAAAACTTAAAAAAACAGGCTAAGGGTATGATAATTGAAATGCCTGGCTATAGTTTTACAGAACAGACTATAGTTACTATTAATCCAGAGGTTGCAGGTAGTTTATCTTATATCGACGGATGTAGTAACAGTAATATAATTCCTCCACCAAGGAATGGAGAACCTTGTCTTAATTACCTTTATTTTCCCTGTAACATAAATCAAACATTTCATACTCATCCGAGTATTAGAATCGGTTGTATTTTATCTGGCCAAGGGATGGCAGAAACATCTGTAGGCATGTTTGAATTAAAAGTTGGTGATGTTTTTATTTTAGATAGATTTACAAGACATAGATTCATAACCTTAGATAAGCATATGAGTTTGATTGCTTTTCATCCTGACAGTGATGATGGACCTACAGATGAAATTAATCCAATGAAATCAAGAACGCATCTCTAATATGTTTCAATCAATATCAGAAAATAATTCTTATTATAAAGTAAATGATCAAAAGTTTTATAACAAAATAGATGCTGTACTTGCTGCCTGCCCGAATAAACAAAATGTTGAATGGTATTTTAATGACATTGAATTCGGTTATTTAAATTGGACCATAGAACCTAATGATACATTAGAATCTCTTTACGCAAGTAGAGCTAGATCTTTAAGGGAAAAATTTGACTATTTGGTTGTTTTTTGTAGTGGAGGTGCTGATAGCAGAAATGTTGCCTTGTCATTTCTAAAAAATAATATTCATATAGATGAGATTGTTGCATCTGCACCATTAAGTGGTCTGAGTAATTTCAAACATAATAATACTGATGTTTCACATAGAAACACAATGAGTGAGACCTATTATGCTCAGATTCCTTTTATTAAAGAAATAGAAACAAATTATTCTAAAGTTAAAATTACTTTACATGATTATTTTCAAGACATATTAGAATTTAAGACAGACGATTGGATTTATAGAAGTGAAGATTGGATTCATCCTTCGGGTATAGCAAGATACAGGTTGGAAAGACAAAAGCACTTGGTTAAATTGGCAGATTCTGGAATTAAAATAGGCTTTGTATATGGGATTGATAAACCTATAGTTGTTAAGAAAAAATCTGAAATGTTTATGGTGTTTAGTGATCTTGCATTAAATGTTGCTAGACCTATCTTTGATAGAGACTATCCTAATGTATGCAACGTTCCTTTTTATTGGGCAGTGACATGTTCTGATCTTTTAATAAAGCAGGCACATATAGTAGCAAGATATGCAATGAAGAAAGGCGGTTCGGTTAGTAAATTTATGAATGACATAGATGTCTACAATCAATCGACAGATTGTCAAAATAGAAAAAGACATAGTAAATATGAACGTGCCATTGTTCCACTAATTTATCCAAATACTTACAGACCTATTTTTCAAGCAGAGAAGCCTACAAAAATATTTCTTGGTGAACATGATCACTGGTTTTATGATCTTCATAATAGCACAAGAATTTTTGAAATGATGAAATCTGATACAAAATATTTTTATTCATCAATTGATAAAATGTACCTAAATGATAGTCAAACTGGTCTAAAAACTATGTATAAGTTTTATTACATAGGATCAGTATCTAATTTTACAGAAACAAAAAGCATTATCAATTTTTAATTAATTTTACTATATAATAAGTTGGATCGAATTCCCACCATTTTTCTTTAAAGTTTATTCTATTAGGATGTGCGTGGTGATTATTATGCCAGCATTCTCCCTGAACAAACAAGAATAACCAAGGCATATTAAGACTGTTTTCTGTAGTAGAGAAGTTTTTATACCCAGGTAATTTACAATGAACTACGCTAGTTTGGATACAAAAACTATGGAAAGTTAAAAATATTGGAATGCCTAAGATGTATATATATAGTTCTTGGTTTATCAAAAAAATAATTAAATGAACAATAATAAAAATTAAAGTAGAATTTTTATGAAAAAAAACAATATCTTTATCTTTTAGCAAATCAGATATGCTACGTATGTTTATATCTTTTTCAGTAATTTTAAACATCCATAAAACATAACTGTGCCAGAATCCGTGTTTTGGTGTATGGGGATCTAATTTTTTATCCGCAAAGCCATGATGTCCATATCTATGTAAGCCGGCCCAAACGATAGGGCTCCCTTGGCCGCTAACTGATGATAATAAGAGCATCAGGCATTTAAAAAATCTATTTGTAGAATAGGAACGATGAGAGAGAAGTCTATGATAACCGGCTTCGACACCTAACATCTTAAATAGAATAAAACTGCATAGGATTAAAGAGGTAGCAGTTATCGTTAAAGTTACATTAATTGCTTCGTAAATACAATAAAAGCCTATAACATTAATGAATATTATGACAAATAAATTTTTATTAGAAATAAAGTTTTTTATCAGTTGTTTCATAGATTATATTTATATAACTTTTCTATTCCAGTTTAATAGTATCTTTTCATCTCCTTGGTAAATTATTTTTTGCCAACAACTATCGTCATTAGTATTTGGGCAAGTCAAATAAAGATGTCTATCTTTTGTAAAGTTTAAATTATGACTGTTTAAATTAGACATTAACCAATCGTCCCAATTAGTTGTTTGTCTGCTAATAAAAACAATTTTCATGTTTGTATTGGCTTTTAACCAACTTATTTGATTCTTTGCACTTTCTACGATAGACATACTTAATTTCCTTGGAAATTTAAGTCTTTCATACGGTTTCCAGGTTCTATTTAAAATTCTATAACAATTTTTTGGCCAACAATCTCTAATAGAAATACTAGAACAAGCAATGGGTTGATCATTTTCAAAACATATTGTTAATGCCACACAGTAATTTAAAAAATCTTTATTATAATTTGCCCATAGTCTATGAGTTTTATCTTTATATTGAATCTCTCTTAGTTCATCGAATAATTTATCCATTTCTTGATTAGTAAATGGAGCCCAAGTTATTGTTTTCATTTTTAAAGTTTCATCCAATAAATGATTTCTTTTCCTTTACCCGGCCATTCTAAGAATCCATGAGGAGCAATGGTAGATGGATCTTTTACTGACTCGTGCATACTGTATAATAATCTTGTATACCCTTTTTGCCTTAAATGATCATACAGAGATTTTGTTAATAATCTTGTTAAAGATCCATGTCTATATTCTTCTATTATATATAACCAAGTAACTAAAGGAACGCTATATTGAAATATATAATCCCAGGTTATCATTCCACAAACTTGGTTTTCAATTTCAGGAACCAGAATCCTGTTTTTTTCTATTGCCTCATTTAACCATATATCTCTATTATTTCTATTAATTGAATGCTCATCATAGCTAAACTTTTTCAGCAATTCAAATTCATAATGATTTGCGAACCTAATCACAGGATCTGTTGTAAGTTTATAATTCATAAGTTTTCAATAAGATTTTTATATTCTAATTTCAGTTTTAACAGCCCTACCAAAGAAGTATAGGATAAAGGCTGCTCGCTTAAAAAAGAAATATTTTCTCTTGTAATATTATACATATCAAATAGAAGCCAACTAGAAAGTTTATTGTATTTGAATAAAAGTTTATCTATATTTTTTATCTTTTTATTGATAGAATGAGATGTCCAGTTAGAATTGTAAAATTCACCTTTATCGTTTAATTTATAACCGTATATCCTATAGTTTCTTGTAAATTCACTGTAGTTTCCACTATCTTCTCTATGTAAATACAAATTCAATCCTACAAATTTATTCATACCTAGATTATTTTTCGTACACCAATCAACGGTTTCATCTATGTCTTCTTCTGTTTCATAAGGTAAACCAACTATAAAATTATTCCAAATACTTATTTGTTTGTTCCATAAGTTATAATATAGGTGTGGCAAATAATCTTTAGCATGTTTACCACTCCATCCTTTCCCTATTATAGAACTTGCCTTAGGATGAAAAGATTCAATTCCAAAAAAGCAACTTTTACATCCAGATTCTAAAATATATTTGAAACTATCTTTGTTACTCCAAACTAAATCAGCTCGTAAATAGCCATTCCAATTTATTTTGTAGTTTAACCGATTATTGATAGTAGCAATTGCTTTAATTTTTTCAATATCTTCGTTGACTGTATCATCTAAAAATAGATAATGGGTCGTGTTAAACATATCAAGATTATATTTTATTTCGTCTTCTATTAAATGAAACTGACGTTGATATGTATATTTAGGTTTTCCTAAATTATGATGTGAACAAAATTTGCATTTAAAGATACATCCTCTTCCTAATTCTATAGGAAGCACTTCCCCCGGTAATATACAGTCTTCTTTTATAAATCGATGATCTAACTTAGTTATATCAAATGGTATTATTAACGATTGGTCTGCATTGGTACTTTCATACATATATCTTGTAAGATTATCTTCAGATTCGCCTAAAAAGACTAAATCGTATAATGATTTAAATGCAGGATTATTTGCTCTAGGACCTCCAAATATGATTTTAATTTTTGGATATTTTTCTTTAAATTCTAATATAGCACTTTTTAAAGGACAAATGTTATCTGGCCAGAACGAGGTTGTTATGCCCAATGCAATTGTATCTTTATCGATGAATTTATCGGTTAGATTTATAAGTTCTTCTGTGGCAAAGAGTAAGCAATAATCTATAACTTGAGCAGTAATATTATTTTTCCTTAAATGATGAGCCAATTGATAGCATCCAATTGGTCTGGTTTTTTGACTAGGAAAAATACTGTTCCAAAAAATTATATTAGCCATAAATATATTATGTTTATATTTAAGGAAGAAAATATGGACCATATCGAAATTAAAAAAGCTATTATAAAGAGCCAACATTGTCAAAGAAACTGGGATCTGAATCAGGAAATTCCGGAAGATGATCTAAATCTTATTATTCATGCAGCAACGCAATGTCCAAGTAAACAGAACTTAGCATTTTATAAAACTCATTTTTTGCAAAGTCGTGATATAATAGAACAGGTGCATGAGTTAACAAGGCATAAAAGCAGACATCCACTGTACGAGACTGAGACAAATTCTCAAATTATGGCTAACTTAGTGATTGTTTTTGAGGATAACGATTTTATTCCTTCGTTAAAAACAGATATATATAGAAATGAAGAAACTCAAGCAATAAATTTAAATCAAGCTACAGATGGGCATTACGAAACTTTAAAGAGAGACAAACATATGGCAGTAGGAATAGCGGCCGGATATGTTAATTTAACTGCAAGCATTCTAGGTTATAGTACAGGGTGCTGTGCTTGTTTCGATGATATAGGAATAAGACAAGTTTTAGGACTAAAAGGAGAAGTATTTTTGCTTATGGGTGTAGGTTATAAAGATTCGAGTCGTAATAGAAGACTACATCATACGTTACCTAATTTTGTTTTTTCAACTAAGGTAAAACAGCCTATAGAATATACAATACGTTAGAATGGAATTAATTTATGAATTAGACCTTCCACCTATAGACGAAGTATTTTTAGATTCATTTACAGGCTTCAATGACGATGACCTTGTTACCAATTATCAATTTAGGCGCGATATACGCAATATACTGAAAAAAGAATGGTGCGAATTCCGTAATATACCTTGGAACTTTCTTCTCTATTTTAAAAAAGACAACTCCCCAGGCGACATACACACAGATATAGAAAAAGAATATCTTAAGCCTGAATTGATAAAGAGAATGCATCCCTGGGGAATAAACTGGTTATGGGAAGGAGACGGCTTGTTTGAATACTGGAATTTTGAAGATGTAGAATTTACTCAAATGGCCACAGGATCATTAAATGGTGGGCAAGGTAAAGTGCAAATGTTCACTTCAGACAAACCGCCCTGTAAAACTTATCCTATGTATAAAAATAAAGTATATCTTGTTAACGGAGCACTGCCGCATAAAGCCACCGGATTCAAAGGAAGGAAGTTATTAACATTGCGAAGTCATCCATTATCATTTAGACCCTGGGAAAAGACTGTACAAGACTTTGAGGATTTAATCAAATATTAATTATTTTTTCCTTGCCTTGACAAGTAGATGCCAGCCTAAATATTCTTTCACAGCATCTCTAACTGTTTCTGGCATCGCTTCAAACCAAGGTTCTAGGACATATTTGGACTGTTTGTACATTTCAACATCGAACATAAAACAATGATCCTGTCTTATTCTTTCTATAAAGAAGAGACCTTGGACTAAATCATAAACTTCTTCATTAGTATATACTTTGGCCAGCGGACATCCTGCCTGTGCTTCGAACTGATCCAATCCTTTTCTTATCATAGCATACTTCCAACTATTTTTTGCATATACAAGAAATTTAAATTCGCCGTCAGGTAATAAAACTTTATGTACCTGTTCTACTATTTTTCTAGGTTCTGGATAATGATGTAACACACCTAGGCTATACACCATATCAAAATGTCCTAAGAAAGACAAATCATGTGCTGCATCTACGGTATGAAAGGTACCATCTAAATTTAATACTTGAAATCTTTTTTCAGAAATGGCTATGCTATTAGGACTGATGTCAACACCTACATATTCTGCGCCATGTTTAGCAAACTCCGCACCATCTGTGCCTATCCCACAACCTATTTCTAATACTCGCTTGCCTTGGTATAAGTGAAACTGTGCAAAAGTAGGAATATGAGGTTCGGCGGTATATCTTTTTTTTGATATTTCGATAAAAAATTCTTCACTGTTTGCATCGATAGAACTATGTTTACTATTACAAGGTTGTCTATCCCAGTATTCGATAATTTTTTCTAGAAGGTTATCAGTCATGCATATACTTATCGTTAAATTTTATAGCGTATTCTGCATATGGGAATATGCTTTTAGGATCTATAAAATAACACCTATCATGTTTTACATAATTATTATGTTCTAAAAGTTCTCTGAATTCCTCAGGTAAAGAATTAGGCTTCACTGTGATTTGATGACTTAGTTTTTTATTGTATATTAGTTTATCTTTAATCCTATCTATCAAATGTCTGTAACCGTTTTCACGGCCTATGTTTTGTATATGTTTAATATTTTTGATGATGCCTTCGACACGATCCTCTATACGTTCTTCATTATCAAAATCGTAGTTGAATATTTCGTCATATAGTTCAAATCCTAGATCTTTTAATGAACGATGAAAGTATCGACTGGCAACTACAAGAAACGGTTTA
>Ga0129333_10002899_pt1 | contig 16053 bp, 8 predicted proteins | sample CPB6_08_DNA_FD_94474 | JGI IMG/M metagenome (GOLD analysis project Ga0129333, IMG submission 94474) | Freshwater to marine salinity gradient microbial communities from Chesapeake Bay, USA - CPBay_Sum_0.6_0.8_DNA | ecosystem: Environmental > Aquatic > Marine > Coastal | place: USA: Chesapeake Bay...
ATGAACGAACAAGAAGTGGAAGGTATGAAGCTGTTCAATGCGTTGTATTGCGTTGAATGCCATCCCGCACCTTACTTCACCAATTTTAAAGCAGAGAACAATGGTCTTTATACTACCTATGAAAAAGACAAAGGCAGGTTTCGGATTAATTTGGACAGTGCTGACATCGGGTTCTTTAAAACGCCGACCTTGCGCAACATTGCATTAACTTTTCCTTACATGCATGATGGTTCTTTGAGCACTTTGGAGGATGTACTAAATCATTATGCACAAGGAGGAAAACACCCCAAAGGACAAAGCAAATCGATTGAATCTATCAACCTTTCGCAGCTTCAAAAGCAACAACTGATCGCTTTTTTAGGAGCCCTTACCGACACCAGTTACATGAAAAAATTCCCAAAAAATGCGCGTTGAGACTATTGAAAAATTATTCAACGCAGCGGTTAAGCGAATTACTTGGAAGGACGTTGAACTTGGACTTCTTACGCTGAAAGAAGGTCAGGGTCAGATGCTTTTCACCACCAACCTGGCGGAATATTCCATGCCTGTTCCTGATAAGCACAAGGAATTTGAACGAATAGAGCTGTATTTTCTGTTACCCGAATATTGGAACTCGGACATCAACGACCCCTTATTTGAATGGGCATTGGATACACTGGTGGCCATAAAGCATTACTTAAACCAAGGTCAATGGGCTATCAACGGCCATACTTTTTCCTTGAAAAATGTTCCTGAAAGTCGTTTCAAATCGAGTGGATTTGATGCTCTTTTACTTACTGAGCCCATTTCACTGGAGATCTTACAGCATCCCGTTGATTCTCCCAATGGACCAGTATATTTTAGAGCTCTAATCCCAATCTACATGCGTGAAAAAGATTACAAGGTGGCACGAGGAATTCAAAAGCTCAGGGGGAAATTCCTGGACAAAGGGATGAATGAAAAATGGGATGAATTCAGGATATCAGCGGTAAAATCAAGGATCTTATTTTGGAGGTAAAACGTCAAAAGGTGCAGTGGTCAGCAGTTGCACTTCTTTTAGTCAACATGATTTACGGTGCAAGCCATGTATTAGCTAAAGGGGTTATGCCGCAATACCTAAGTCCTACTGTTTTCATTGGATTTAGGGTATTTGGTGCTTTGTTGTTGTTTTGGGGTTTTTCCTTTTTTATCCATAGAATTCCGATTGTACGCAATGACCTTCCGAGATTAATTGCATGTGGTCTCTTTGGGATAACCGTGAATCAATTACTTTTTTTTCAGGGACTTAACGCCTCTTCTCCAATGAATGCAGGGATCATTATGGCTATTAATCCGATTATGGTTGCGGTGCTTTCATTTTTTTGGCTTGGTGAACGGTTGGTGCTTAAGCAATGGTTTGGAATCCTAATTGGATCAATTGGGGCAACAGCATTAACGGTCTATGGTTCCAGCACTTTTGAGGCACGGCTGGGAGATTGGTTACTTTTTGGAAATTCGTTGAGTTACGCCGTTTACTTAATTTTAGTAAAACCCCTCATGGCGAAATATCCTCCGATTCAAGTTATCACTTGGGTTTTTACGTTTGGTAGCATTTTTCTTTTGATGTACCCGCCACTGTATTTCGACTTGGCTGAAACATCCTTTAATCCTATTCCTACGGATGCCTGGTTGAAAATTATTTTTGTGGTAGTTGCTGTTACCTTTATAACTTATTTATTAACGGTTATAGGGCTAAAATACGTGAGTTCCACAATTGCTTCGGTATTTATATATGTTCAACCTATTTTTGTGGTGGGCTTTACGTTTCTTTTTGCAGCTATCGGTTGGTCGAAGGATTATACCCGTTCCATCAATTTTACAACACTATGTTTTATGATGATTGTTTTTATTGGAGTATTTTTATCCAAAAGTTCTAAAGCTTAAAGTTAGCATTATGATAAAGAGACTAAAAGTAATTTTGTGCTTATTAATGTTGCAAAGTGTTTCGTTTTTTGCTCAACATAATCAAGGGCTGGTTGAATATGCGATTACCGTTAAAGCGGCAGATACGACTGCTTTGCAAAAGCAACGAGCGGCTTTGCTTTTTGACAGTAAAATGGCGTTGCAATTTAACGATTCCTTAGCAAGAATGGACTTTAAAATGGGTAAGGGGATGTTGACAACCATCATTGTAAATAATGCACTGAAAGAAGGTATTTCACTGAATTCCACTTCTAACGGTAAGTTTGCTTATTATTTGAATAAAGAGTACTTTAACAAAAATGACAAAGCAGATGAAAATGTTGTTGTGAAATTATTGGATGAACAAAAGATGGTTTTGGGATATCGCTGCTCCAGAGCGGATTTGGTTTCGGGTAGCACCATTACGACTTATTGGTACACCAATGAACTTTCATTCGATGTGAAACAGCAGTCATTGGTTAATAAAAACATTCCAGGTTTTCCGTTGAAATACAATACCGTAAATGATGGTTTGTATATGGAGTTTGAGGCAACTAATATTGAGTTTGAGTTAAAGAATCCTGAAGAAGCCTTTTCATTAAAAGTCCCAGAAGGGTTTAAAGTGGTAAAATAGTTAAGGTTTAATTATATCCAAATTCACAATCCTGTTTTGTGAATTCATTAATTCACTGCAAGGATTACATCGGATTACAGGATCTTTTTCTCCTTTTGAAACAACTTTTATTTTATCGGATTCCACCCCTTTCGAAACCAGTAGCTTTGCGACGCTTTTAGCTCGCATTTCTCCCAAATAAGCATTGTATTCTTCGCTTCCAATAACGTCCGTTTTTCCTACTAATAAAATTTGATGATTTTCTAAGGTATTGAAAAAGGATATTAGCCGCTCTAAGCTATCGGGAGTGTTCTTTACTGTGTAACTATCGAAGTCAAAAGAAAATAACAGGTTCTTAATACTCATGACCTTACTGGTATCTTTTGGAATCGTATCTTTTTGGGGTTCAGACGGTCGAAATTCGGTGTAAGCATAAAGGTCGTCATCACCGGTTCCACCATATCGGTTAGATGTGAACCAAAGGGAATCTTTGTTAAGTGAAACCAATCCGAAATCATCGGATGGACCATTGATAGGGAAAGGTAGATGGGTGATTTTTCGATTTGAGATAAAAGGCAAAGAGGTTTGATAGATATCCAATCCGCCGTAGCCCATACGGCCATCGCTGCTGAAGGAAAGTATGCTGTCTCCCGTAAACACAGGGAATACTTCATGTCCCATGGTTGAAAGGTTAACGATACGTTGCGGTTGGGTCCACGTATTGTTAATTTTTTCAACTTGAAATAAATCGGCGTCTTTTTTTAAGGCGGATTTTGCACTAAGGATGATTAAATTTCCGAGAGAGTTAATGCAAATACTGTTCGAATATAATGAATCATTTAGTGGAAACAATGCCAATTCACCCACAACGCTATCGTTCATCATTTTTCCAAGGTAATTTTGCGGATGAAAATATTTTCCATTTTTCGAATAACCGCTTATGTTACAGACTACATCATTGTTTTCGGCGATGCTGAATGAATTGAACGTTGGATATTCCAAAGGATTATTTAAAAACCGAACAGGAAATAACTTCCCATCAGGTTGCATTAAGTAAGGGGTTTTAAAAAGAAATTCGGATTGTGATAAATCTTTGTCGTTGTCTTTTTTGAATTCAGTATTGATACCTGATTCAATGAGAATGATCGTATTTTTTTTCCATAGCCCTTGTGTGCTTTCTGCTTTACGGGTATTCATACCAAGGACTTGAAGTCCTTCCATGGGTTTTTTATTCCACAGCTCTATATACTTAATGGATGCCAAAAGGGAATCCAAATCATGGTTTTTTTCTCGTTGCTTGTAGGACGAAAACCTTTGGTTTGCAATTTCATACTTGCCAAGGGCAAAAGCAGAATAACCATTGGCGTATTCAAAAAAAGGTTCAACGGAAGTTGTTTTCATAATAGAATCCGTTAATTCGAATGCCTTTTGAAAATCACCAACGCTAAAGGTGGCGTAAGCCAAGTTTTTATATTGCTTTAGGCTTAATTTCTTCTGTGATGCCAATTTTTGATAGCCTGTTATGGCCGAAGGGTATTCAAACTTCTCGAATAATGCATCAGCGGATAGGTTGGTTTGAGACCAAACGTATTGGCTCAAAAGACAATACAAAAAAACAAACTTGCGCATCAATTACCGGAGTTATAAATCCTATTTCGTTTTAGCCATGGAATGGATTCATTCTTTGCATTCTTTTTACCAACCTGCAATTCTAAAAACACTTCATGCGACCCATTTGAATAGCGTGCAATATCGGAAAGAGTGTAGTCGTAGGAGTATCCGAATTTCAAAGGACCAACCTGACCGCCAATCAATCCAACGACGTCGGCATTGTGCCTGTAGGAGGCACCTATCCAAAAGTACTTATTAAAGGTAAATAGCAAAGTTCCATCGAATTGAAATACTCCGGCCTCAATGGCTTGAACCATCACTGTAGGTTTAATCCCAAAGTTCTTGGTTATTTCAAAATGATATCCTCCCAAAAAGTAATAGTGACGAACCAGTGGGCTGTAAATACTCGAATCAAAATTGAACAAGTCTCTGCTCTTTTGAACCATATTATAGGCAGAAATTCCTGCGAATCCCTTGTTTTTGTATTGGTAAAAAATCCCGGCATTCGCGTCAGGCACAAATTGAGCATTAAATCCTTTAAGGACCGTTGGGTCATTGTCAATGTAGGTGTCCAATTTTGTAACATCGATAAAGTGTTGTGTAAACGACAACCCTAATCCAAAACCCAATTTGTGGTGGTACGCTTTGTCGAGTTGTAAATGATAAGCACTGGAAAAGGTGATTCCAGTTCGTCTACTTGGTCCAGCAAGATCGTTATAAATGTTTGCACCTATGCCCATTTTATTCGCTACTTTACCATGTGCGGTTAAGAATTGGGTGGTAGGTGCTCCCGGAAAGTTAGTCCATTGTTTTCTAAAATTAAGTTGTATTGGAACATAATCTTTTGAACCTACTGCTGCTGGATTCAGAATATATTCGTTGAAAAGGTACTGAGAATTCAACGATACCTGTTGAGCTCGGTGTTGTAGGGTTATACCCAATAAAATTGCAAAGGTGTATAGGGTGTTTTTCATTTTAGAATATTAATGGTTCCAGTGACAGGTGCTCTGTCTAAATAGTTTAATTCGATGATATAGTAATAGGTTCCTGCGGGTAAATCGTTGGTATTGTATGAACCGTCCCATGGGCTATAGGTTCCTGTTTGTTCATACACTAAATTTCCCCAACGATTATACACTGTTATTCGAAGATCCGGATACAATTCCATGTTATCGATTACCCAAGTATCGTTCATCATATCTCCATTTGGAGTAAAACAATTGACAGGAGCAATACAAGCAATGGGGTTTATAGGAATTAATACAGAGTCTATTCCTGTACATCCTAATGCATCGGTAACCGTTACAAAATACCATTGGTTGGATAATGATTCGTTAAGTTCGATTGTAATACCGTTCGACCAAGCATACGTATAAGCACCAACTCCTCCAAAGGCTTGCACCAAAGCTGTACCATCTTTTTGGTCAATACAACTTACAGGGGTTGTGGTTATTTCACTGGTAACAGGTTCCGGTTCGTAAATGATAATTTCGGCGGAATCTTGACAGTTTTTGGCGTCGGTAACCACTAAACTATATGCACCTGCATTTAAATTAGACACATCTTCAGTGGTGGCCCCATTAGACCATATGTAGCTGTACGAAGGATTGCCTCCAAAAATCGTTACGTCAATGGATCCATCGGAACCTCCATGGCACGTTACCATCACTTGGTTGACCGAGATATACAATGAATCAGGTTCAGGTATATCGAAAAAGTACTCGTAAAAACAACCATTGGAGTCTAGGATTTCTACTTGGTAGGTATCTTTCGGGAAATTCACCAGGTCTTCGGTTTGTGCAGATAACGCGAAATTGGAATTGAACCAAGTAAACTGATAGGGAGGTGTGCCTCCAAAGGTGGTCATTTCAATTTCTCCGTCGCTTAATCCATAGCAAGTTACGGGGGTTATAATTTCGTTTAAGGTCAGTGCATCTGGTTGATAAATCGTCATCGAGTCATAAAGCGTACAACCGTTTGCATCCGTGACAATTACACTGAATTGACCTGCTGATAGGGAATCATTCAATGCATTAGATGAAGCGTTGGACCAATTATATGTATATCCTGGAGTGCCTCCTTCAACCGATAGTTGAATGCTCCCGTTGCTTCCATCTCTACAAGTTACATCAAGCGTAGTAAAGGTTTGTGTTAGCGGTAGTAACGGTTGGAATAGCGTAATAGAATCTAGTTTAATACACCCATTTGCATCGGTGATGGTTACTTGATAATTTCCCGAAGGTACATTCGTTTGATCCTCTGCTGTAATTCCGTTACTCCAATTGTGAGAATACGGCGCCGTTCCACCAAAAACGCTTAGGTTGATACTTCCTGTACTATCCCCATGGCAAAGTATATTTACCCCGGTAATCGAATTTGTTAGGGCATTTGGCTGCGTTACAGCAAACGTATCCGTCAACGAACATCCGTTTTGATCTAAAATGCTTATGATGTAATTTTCTGCTGGAATTAATGATAAATCTTCCGTTTGGTATGCGAGTAAATACACACTATTTGCCCAGTGGAAAGTGTAGGGTGCCGTTCCTCCTGCAACCGTTGTATTGATTGCCCCGTTGCTGAAACCAAAACAAGTTACGTTGGTTATGGACTGCGTCAAACTTAGCGGCGCTATAGGCTGATTCACGTTCTCATTCCCAGTCAAAGTACAACCGTTTTGATCAGTTATGGTAAACGAGTAATTGCCGGCAATTAGGTTTGAAATAACCGAAGTATTTTGACCACTTAACCAAGTGTAGTTGTAGGGTAATGTACCACCTGCAGCGACAACAGATACTTGCCCTGAAGCATTTCCAAAACATAAAACATGAGTTACTGCAGAAGTTGACGATAAGGGGAATTGCGGTTCTGTAATGATTTGTGATAGATTGGAAGTACATCCGTTGACATCTGAAATGGTAACTGTAAAGGTGTCTGCTGGAATTTGTAATAGGTCTTGACTAATGGCTATTACTTGGTTGGAAGAATTAACCCAAGTGTACGAATAAGGAACACTGCCACCACTAACGCTCAAATTAATGCTACCATCATTCCCCCCGTGACAATTAACATTCGTGTAGGTTAACGAACTCAATACCTGACTTGGTTGATTAACCACCGCGGAGTTATTGATGGTACAACCGTTATTGTCAGTAATAGTAACAGTATAGTTTCCTGAAGGAATATTCGATAGGGTAGAAGTATTTTGTGCAAACAAAGTGGTATTATTTTGCCATGAATATTGATAAGGTGGGGTTCCTCCTGAAGCGGATACTGATACTGTACCATTGGAAAAACCGAAACAAGAAACAGGATTTGCATTGATTGTAGAAGAAACAATACTGGGTTGAATGATGCTCGAATTCGAGGTTAGGATACAACCTTTATTATCGGTTACTGTAACGGAATAATTTCCTACAGTAAGACCACTAATATCTTGGTTATTCGATCCATTGGTCCATAAATATGTGTAAGGAGCAGTACCTCCCCATACTTCAAGATCAATGGAGCCATTTGACCCACCATAGCATGATACATTATTGAGCACTGTGGAAGATCCTATGGCCTGATTTGGTTGAGTGATTTGAAACGTATTGTTGAGAGAACATCCATTGTTATCCGTAATCGTTACCGTATAATTGCCAGCTGACCTGTTGATGATATCTTGAGAGGTTGAAATAATCGTTCCAAGGGCATTGGTCCATTGATAGGTGTAGGGTGCTGTACCTCCAATCGGGGTAATGTTAACGCCTCCAGTTGAATTTCCGAAACAATTGACATTGCTAATGATACCAGAATTACTAATTGGACTTGGTGCAGAAACCACATAGGCACCATTTACCGAACATCCCGAGATATTATCGATGACATTTACGGTGTACGTTCCAACACCGAGACCAAAATTGCTAGAAGTATTTATTCCATTGGACCAACTGATAGAGTAATTTCCACTTCCTCCGGCAACAGAGACCAATGCTGAACCATTGTTTGAACCAAAGCAACTCACATTGGATCCAGACATGGTTAGGGAAGGACACGGTGGCGGAGTCACTCCAGCCCACGACCAAATTAAAAGAAATAAGGAAGGTAATAATAAATAATGCTTCATGTTTAGCGAATAACGGTCAATGTACCAGTAAGTTTTGTTGCTGAAGGGTCGTTTAATTCAATGATGAAATAATAAACTTCTGCAGGTAAGGGATTTTCGTTGTACGTGCCATCCCAAGGTGTATAGAGCCCCACGGATTCATAAACTCTATTACCCCATTTGTTAAACACCTGCACCGATGCATTTGGATATAAATGCATGTTATCAATCACCCAAGTATCGTTGATTAAATCTCCATTAGGAGTGAACGTATTGACAGGGTTTACACAAGGTAAGGTACTTGCATCGACTACGAATGAACGATTCGCCACGCAGTTGTTTGCATCGGTAATCGTAACCTGCATTACGCCTGCTGAAAGATTCGTGATATTTGGACTTGATTCATTATTTGACCAACTGTACGCATAAGGCGCTGTTCCTCCAAAAACTTCCAAACTAATAGCACCGTCCGTTTGATCAACGCAACTTACAGCTACAATCACCGGAACGACACTCAGGGAGTCAGGTTGGTCAATTTTTCCAAGGATTGAATCAACACATCCTTGGTTATCTGTGATAGTAACATTATAGTTTCCAGCCGGCACATTGAGTAAATCCTCAGTATTGTAAGCTCCATTGTTCCAACTGTAGGAGTATGGAGGGGTAGAACCCGTTACGGTTAAATCGGCAAACCCCGTTGAACTTTGATAGCAAAGCGCATCGGTTGTTTGAAGGGATAGATCCAACGGCGTAGGTTCATTCACTTGAACAATGGTATCAATTTTACAGCCTTTATCATCGGTAACAATGAACAAATAAGACCCTTTCACGATAGAATCCAATCGCTCACTTGGATTATTTAACAGAACATAGTTTTCATTTCCCCAAGTAAAGTAATAGGGTTGAGTGCCACCAGTGATGGTCATTTCAATGCTTCCGTTCTGGTAGCCAAAACATGTTGGGTCTGTCACATTAATCGCAAGATTCATGCCCTGCTGAGGTTGATTAATGTTTGCACCGCTGAAAGAACTGCAGCCATTATTGTCTGTAACAAGAACTGTATATACTCCGGAACTAAGGTTGGTTATGGTAGGATTGTTGGAACCATTGCTCCAAGTGTATTGATAAGGAGCGGTTCCTCCTACAACATTTGCCATGGCAGATCCCGTAGCTTCTCCAAAACAATCAACCGCGGATGATTCGGTTGTTACTGTAAGCGGTGCAAGAGGTTGAGAAATCGAAACGTTCAAGGAGTCGATACACGCATTGTCATCTGTTACGATTAATGTGTAATTACCTGTTGCTAGACCATTAATGTCTTCAGAATTAGATCCGTTATTCCACGAGAAATTATACGGTAATGTACCCCCGATTACGGTGGCATTTATAGCACCGGTAGCGTTACCAAAACAAACAACATCGATTTGAGTATGGGTAATGTTGATAGGGTTCGGCTGTGTGATAATAGAACTTGCGGAATCGATGCAACCATTATTATCGGTAACAATCGTCAAGTAATTCCCAATGCCTACACCTGAAAGGTCTTCGGACGAAGATGAATAAATTTGTGAATTTTGATTAATCCAAACGGATGTGTAAGGTGCCGTACCTCCGACAATCGTTGCGTTAATCGACCCAGAGAGATTTCCAAAACAATCAACCATGGTAGCTTGGTTGGTTACGTTAAGTGGCGCTGCAGGCTGAGTTACTGCAACGCTTTGCGTTGAAACACATCCTTTATTATCCGTTACGGTTAAACTGTAGTTGCCAGAACTAAGGTTCGTAATATTTGCACTTGTTGCTCCATTGCTCCATAAGTACTGATATGGAGCCGTTCCACCATTGACAATGGAACCTATGGCTCCAGTTGATGCCCCAAAGCATAATACATTAGACCCGTTAAGAGCAACGGTCAATGCCGAAGCAGGCTGCGTTATCGTAAAATTAAAGGATGAAGCACAATTATTTGCATCAAGAAGTGCCAACGAGTAGTTTCCTGCACTAACATTCGTCAAAGAAGGGGAGGTTGATCCATTGGACCAAGCGTACGAATAAGGCCCTGTTCCTCCTGAAATACCAGGTTGTACTGCACCATTTGTGCCTCCAAAACAACTAACTTGGGTTATTAGTCCAGCACTTTGAAGGGGTTGTGCAGGCTGGGAAATCGTGGACGTGAGGGTCGCAGTGCAGCCGTTTGCGTCGATGGCAGTAACTGAATAATTTCCGCTGGACAGATTCGCTAAATCTTCGGTAATTTGAGGCATTATAGTTCCGTTACCGCTACTCCATTGGAAAGAATAACCCGGTGTGCCTCCTGAAGGAGTTATGTCAATAGCCCCCGTATTTCCTCCAAAACAACCAACGTTGGTTACAATACCGTTAACTGAAACAGCTGAAACGGGTTGAGCAACACTATATGTTTGAAGATCCGTGCAATTGTTCGCATCGGTAACGGTTAGCGTGTAATTCCCCGCTGCGAGGCCTACAAGATCTTGCGTTGTTGGCCCACTATTCCATGAATAACTGTAAGGGGAATTTCCTCCACTGACCGATACATCCAATGCGCCATTGTTGCCTCCAAAACAGCTTACACTTGAAGAAACGGCCGTTTGTGTAATGCCACTTGGGACGGCAACGGTTGCATTAACTACGAAAACGCATGAATTCGCGTCGGTAACCGTTAATGAATAGCTTCCACCTGCAATATTCGACAAATCTTCAGTCGTTGCACCGTTGTTCCAACTGTAGGAATAGGGAGCTGTACCTCCAGAGATGGTCGCATTAATCGCTCCGTTATTGGGGCTATTAAAACATGCAACATCGGTCACCTGTAAATTTGCTTGAAGAGGGTAGGCAGGTTGGGTAACGGTAGCACCCGTCAGTAATTGACATCCATTCGCGTCAATAATTTGCGCTTGATATGCATTGGCTGATACATTGGACAAGGATGGAGAAGTAGATCCATTCGTCCACAAATACGTTAATGGATACGCCACATGGTTAAAAGAAAGAGCTACGGAGCCATCTGAACCACCATGACAACTAACCGGGGTTGCGCTCGCCGTTGCAGAAAGCACATTGGCAGTCATTGAAAACGGACTAAAGCTGTACGCTTGAAACCCTCCCAAAGACCACGTTTGATTAAACCAGTCGTACGAAAAGGACCCTATGGGTATTGTGGTAGACCAAAGCGGACCAATATTATAGGTATAACCTCCCCAACCAATGGCAGGTATGGTAAACGCTGGAGTGCATGCTTGAGTTGAACACCAGTTGATGCCAAACCAATAGGCACCGCATGGGTAATAAATAGGAATGCAAACCGAAGGAACATAAATGGCCGGGGTTATTTGAACCGCAGGTATGGTAAAACCGAACCCAAGGGCACTCATTACCAAGTCAAACGTTACTTCGTCATAGGTGTGGTTGGTAATTTGCCCATTAATCGTGTAGGTTGGGGTAATATTGACGGTTTCGAAATAACACGGAAACTTGTATTGCAAGGTTTTACCAACCTCAATGTTGATAATACTGCTGTTTTGCCAGGGTGAGGCGACGTTTGTAATGGGATTAATGATTCTGTACGATACAGGAACCGGGAAATTGAAACTAACGTATACCGTAGGGTCGAAATCAAAGCACTGGTGGTTGGTGATGTTCGCATCAAAATTGGTGCTGAAAAAATTCCAACTTACCACGGCAATGCCGAAGTTCTGCGATCCAGCAAGGTTCGCAAAAAAGGTACTTACATACGGAATGTTCATGGCGCCAATCATGTCAAAAACATCCACGTTGAAATTGAAATAGGTGGAATCACCACAAGCTTGGATGTCCTTGTTGTTAATTACACTCGTGGTACTAACATAGGGAATGGTTACAAATCCTGTAATCCCGTAGTCCTCTAAAGCTGGAGGAAAGGGATAGGGCAGGAATTGTTGCGTAAAAAGTCCGTTGAGCATGGATACTCCGCTAGCATTGACGGTTACCAAGTTAATGTTCACTAACCCGGTATTGAAGGCGGGAATAATGGGAAATGTAGCACAACTGAAAACACAAACGGTTGCACTTGCCGACGCCCCAAGTTGAAAGTAGAGATCCCACTTTGCTTCTCCAGCAGATGGATAAAAGGAGCTAATTTCTGCACTTGGGTCAAGCACGTAATCGGTAGTTACCGTTACTGTATCTCCTTGATCATACGTATTATTAGCTGGGGTGGTAATGGTAGCATCAATGGGATAATCTACATCCAGCGTTCCTGTTGTAAAACCTTGTAAACTGATTTTACTTCCGATTACCCCCGAAATCGATCCTTGCAAGGCTGCCCCAAAAGAGAACCCAGCCACAGTTCCAATCATGGAATTACCCGTATTAAAACTGGTGTTCCAGGGTACATTGAAAATGCTAATCTCTTGATCTATAGAAAATTGGTTGTTGTTGGGACCCCACATATTTTGGTTAGTGGTCGCAAAAGGCACGGTATGATTAATCACCTGCTGCTGGGAGAACACCACAGAACCCACGCAAACGACAAGGATCAGGAATAGACTATTTTTCATCTTCAACAGTGGTTTTGATGGATTGAAAGATTCCTTGAAGCTCCTTTTCGATGACAGGTTCGAACATTTCAGGGTATGTTATGTTTAACCATAAAGTGTGGTTCAAATCACCGCTGAATACCATGTAGCGAATGTGTGGCAATTCGTTTAAGATGAATTTCGATTTATAGAATTTACCGCTCACCTTGTGCTGGGAAACAAACTCCCCTTCACTTACAAAGCTCAAACCGTTGCTGTTGAAGTATTCAGGTGTCATACCACTACACAACCGCAGGTAGTTCACATTTTTCACCTCGGTCATGACGATGGAGGTCGCCGTTTGGAGGTGAATATAGCCGTTAAAGGCTTGAGATTCTTCAAATCCTTCAGGAACACGAATTAATTTCAACGGAGCCTCGCATTGCGTTGGTTCGAGCGCTGCTTGACCTGTAGCCTGGGTAAAAGCTTGATTTGCAGTTAGTAGCGAAAGAAGTAAGAAGCAAATTCCCGTTAAATGAGGGATAGATAAAAACGATTTTCCACAATTCATGGCTGCGAAGTTAGGCGATTCATTGAATATATTTCCTAATAATTCAAGTTTTTCAAAGAATTCTGGCTTTTGTGTTAAACCTGAATCATTCGACGGTTAAAGTGTATTTTTTGTTTTACTTTAGCCGCCAAAAGACTTCATGCGGATTTTTCTTATTGCGTTCGTTTCCCTCATTTTTTCATCTTTCCACGCACAATCCTTTTATTGGATAGGAGGTTCCGGTTCTTGGTCGGATGGGAACCATTGGTCCATAACATCGGGGGGAATTGCAAGCGGCACAATTCCCGTTGCGGGTTCTACGGTTTATTTTGATGGAAGTTCAGGTCTAACCAATGCTTCGGTGGTTACTTTAGATGCCGCTATCAATGTCGCGGTTTTTGATTTTAGCTCGGCTCTAAGTGCTTTTCAATTTTCATCGGTTTTGCCTTTTATAGAGGTGTCTAATTCCGTTGTGGCTAATCCAAATCCATCGTTTGGAGCATGGACGGGCTATTGGAAAATGATCAATTCAACGATTGGTACCATTCAATCCAACGGTCGACTCTGGACAAATGACTTTCATTTCAACGGAACGGCTTTGGTTACAGCCTCAAATTTCCAATCGAACGCCGATGTATTTCTAAATTCAGGAACGCTTTCCTTTCAGTCAACACCCGTTCAATTTTCCGATTTTTACTCTTTGGGGTCCTCAAATAGATTGTTAAATCTAACCGGATCTACCGTTTCCTTGACAGGAACCACTTGGTCTTTTGGTGGAACCAATTATTCGTTGAATTCAGCCTCAAGCCAGATTGTTTTTGGTAGTTTATCCACGTCTATTTTTAACGGAGGAGGTCTGAACTATCATGAGGTTCGTACAACCAATGGACCTTTGGATATTTCAGGAAATAATCAAGTAAACCTGCTTAAGTCATTGCCTGCTGGTAATACCTTGAGAATCAACAACGGAGACACACTCATGGTTGACTCTTTAGTGGTTGCAGGGAATTGTTCCAGCAAAACCCTTATTCGATCAATAAACATGGCAGGTACTGCGGCTAAAATGGTCAAAAATGGGTTTCCGGTTTTTCGGTCGAAATTTCTAACCATCAATCGTGTAACAGCCCTATCAACAGCGGGTCAATCGTATTTAGTGGCTCTTTCAGACACCTCGAATCAATCCCTTGGTTGGCAGTATGTGGGTGCGGCTTTTTATTGGATAGGAAACAGCGGTAACTATACAGATCCTTCGCATTGGTCTTTAAGCAGTGGAGGATTACCTACCACCTGTTTACCAACTATTTTGGATTCGATTTATTTTGATGCGTTGTCGTTTAATTTGCCGAATCAACAGGTTAACTTTAACGGTTCACCGGAATTCGCTTATATGAATTGGTCGAACATCAATCAGCCAACGGTGGGATTAATTCAGTCCAACACCTCTTCTTACGGGAACGTAATTCTCGATCAACAACTGAGTTTAAATAAAGCTTCAAATGCGGTTTCATTGCTGTTCAGAGACAAAGCTTCCTTAACTTCCAACAATTCGATCATCAATACCAATGTTAGTGTTGTCATGCTGGATTCGTCAGATTCCCTCATTTTAGCCGATCCATTGGTTATGACAGATACCGTTAATTTCTCCATTTTCAATGGTGGGTTCAACACCATGAATTTTGACGCTGATTTTGGATATTTTTCAGTGAATAATCAATTAGCAAGTACCTTTCAACGAGTTCGACTGGGTAATTCCCACGTCAACATACACCGTAACTTTACCACCGTTGGTACAACGGCTAATTTTCAGTTTTTTGCAGGTAACTCCATCATTTACATTGGATCACAATCCTCTGAAAACAACCTAAGAACGGCTAATCTCTCGTTCAATGAAGTGAATTTGTATTTTCCAAAGTACGTGGTCAATACGGGGGGCGTAGCATTGAATCAGCCTCAAAAAATTGAGGGGAATAATGTTTTTAAGAAGTTGCGCATATTAGCTGGAAGTTACGTGCAAATTCAAGGAGCCTCTTCACAAACGATTTTGGACAGTTTAATCCTAAATGGAAATTGTCAAGATTCCATTTACTTATATTCAAGTAATAATGCAACGCCTGCTCTTTTCGTTAAAAATACTCCTGGAAATGTTACCGCAAACTGTGTTAATTTTACCTCGGTCGGCGCCTCAGGTACCGCCACATTCACGGCGTACTTTTCAACCAATTCAGGAGCTGCTGCGGCGATAGCCAATTGGAATTTGTCAGCAACTCCCGCCGTTTCGGCTTCTTTTGTAGCGAACGGTCCATTTTGTTACAACGATACAACGATTTTTACCAATACCTCAACGAGTTTTTCGGGGAACCCTAATGATGTAAGTTTTCTTTGGTATTTTGGGGATGGAACCAATACCTTTTACGCGGACTCTGGGTATGTTGGAATTCCAACTCCTTGCACGCCATGTGCCGGTGATAGCGTTCTAGTAATCAATGGAGTGCCGGACACCAATGCCCACATATTTGCGGGCTATGGATCTTTCAACGTAATGATGATCGCCGAATATTCTAATTTTTGCGTCGACACGGCAATTACGTCCATTCAGATTAGTAATCCCGATATTTTTGTGATTTGCTCCGATGCAGATACTACGATTTGTCAAGGATCTTTGGTTTCCTTCGATATTGGAAGCTCAAATAATACCAATACATACGCTTGGTATCTAAACGGGAATTTGTTGAACAATCCGCCTTCTTCGAATGACACATTG
>Ga0129333_10002902_pt1 | contig 16051 bp, 15 predicted proteins | sample CPB6_08_DNA_FD_94474 | JGI IMG/M metagenome (GOLD analysis project Ga0129333, IMG submission 94474) | Freshwater to marine salinity gradient microbial communities from Chesapeake Bay, USA - CPBay_Sum_0.6_0.8_DNA | ecosystem: Environmental > Aquatic > Marine > Coastal | place: USA: Chesapeake...
CTGAGAATAGCTGATTTACCAGCATCTGAAGACCCAATAATGATGTTTATTCCATTGGTGAGTTCTATTTCTGAATTTTCATGGTCTTGAAAATTTTCCAAAACTATTTTTTTGATATATCTAAACGACATCAAATTGGCTCCATAAATTTCAAATTGTGCAAAGACCTACTGAAAAATTTGTCATAGATAGATTCTCTGCAATCTGCGCTATCTAAATTATCTGTCTTAAAGTTCAAAATTTGCATTTTGGATATTTCACAACTAGGTAGAAAGAAAAAAGGTGCTGTTCTGATACACTCACAAGGTAAGTCGTTTGGCTTATAATACTGTGAGCAAATTGGGCATTGAATTATTTTAGCATTGATTTCAGGATAAAAAAAGTAATTATTATATTTGATGTTGGGTAATAAATTTTCAAAATATAGATATATACTTTTTTGGTCTCTATGGTATATATCTGCTTGTAATTTTCCTACTCTAGTGTCATTTAAAAATAAATAACTTTGAGGCTTAAAAGTTATTTGCTGTAAGTTGGTCGGTAAAAAATTTCCCAAATGAATCATATTCATTTGAAATGCATGAACAATAATTTGCTTGTCAGTATAAATTATTCTAGATAGCTCAGGTCTTTTTAACATATTAACGAGGTACCTTTAAAATGTCAATGATTCGTTTAGATAGAGAAATGCTTATTGAAGATTTGATGGCAATTAGAGCTTCAGTTCCTGTTGAGAACGACAGTGCCAGGGATAGGATAGATAATTTAATTTCATTAATTAGTAAACTACCAAATGATGAAAAACAAGCTCAATTCCCCAAAGCAAGTGTCAGGCGACTATGAATATTTATAAAGAATTACAAGATATTTTCTCGGATTCCAAACGATTAAATAATTATAAGACTGTTGATAAAATAGTCAACTTCACTGTAAGGTTAAGCCAGACTGATGATGTAAGAGTACTCAATCAGCCCAATGTTCAGCAAGAGTTAGAAACTTTACGAGCTGAAAATGAGACTTTGAAAAACGAAATGAACTTAACTTACAAGGCGCTCCAACAAAAAGGTGTAAATTTGGAAGATTTAGCTGCTACTGTGGCAACTATGAAACAATTACCTGATGGTTATGATATTCGTCCAAGTGCGAATCTCCCAGGAGCAACTGTATTTGAATCGCCTTTAGGCGTAACAACTGTTAATACTTTTGAAAACAATACTCCTATTAATAAGATGACAGTTGATTTAAATAACAATACTACAGTCACGCAATAAGGATAAATTATTGAAAAAGCAAAGATTAATTGAATTGCAAGAAAAAGCAAAAAATAATAATACAGAATTAAGTGATATCGTAGAAATTTTATCTGAGTTTTTTATATCACAAAGCCAAACCAATAAAGAACTCAAAAATAGTATTATTGCTATCAATAATAAACTTGATATGATAAGTAAAAAACTTGATAAAATTAATAATTATGTTTCAACTGAGCCTTTAGCTCAAATATTTATGGAAAATTTAAATAGTTCTCTTGAAACTGATATGGATGAAGAGGATTAACTCTTCATCCATATTTTAATTTAATAAATCGCCCATTTCCATTGGTGTTAAAAATTCATTGTCGCATTTGAAACACCCAAATTTATTATGTGAAATGAAATAAACATCAAATGATTGGCAATAAGCGCACTCAACTTTTTCAATTTCGCCACTATCATTAAAATAAACTTTGCCAAAATTGTTTGAATTTTGAACATTAGGTAATTCATCAGTTTCAACATTAAAATTCGAAGGAATTAATATTTTTTTACGCATGCCCTCAACTGATAATTCAGCATTGTCAATATCGTCTAATAAATCAAATTGCTGGTCTTCAATAAAGTTTCTAATTTCTTTCTCAAAGACATCCCCTGCATGTTCAATAACTTTACCAAATTTGCCATTCAAATTATTATTTTCAGGAACAAAATTTGATTTATTAATATTTAGATTTCCGTTTGAAAGTTTATATTTATCTAAAATTTTCACAGGAACAACATCTATTGCTCCCTCGTTTTTAATAGGACCAACTTCAAGTAATGAATTAGCCAATCTTTTAGCTGCGTAAATATTTTCATCTTCAATCGGCATTACGCCGACATTATTTTCAAATCCTGATGCCAACTCTTTTAATCTTTCTTGTTCAACTAATGAAAAATTACTTAGCTCTTTGTTGATTGTGTCCCAAAAAATGATTTTGCCTTTTGATAAATTATAATCCATTATTTACTCCTGTAATTTATAATTATATTTTTACAGGAATCAATTCAAATTTGAACTCAACGGGATAACTATAACCACCAGTAGGTATATACTTTAAATAAATATATTCGTTTGGTTTCAATATGACTTTATAGAACAAGTGGTCAACTTTGGGTTTTATATCCACAGTTTTATATACTGTTCCATTTATATTAAAAACTCCTATTATATTACCACCTCTTGGATTTAATTTGCATGTTAATGTTTTAATTTTATCAGTAGAATTTTTTATTTGAAATTTATAATCATATCCATAATTTCCAGCAATAATTTGATTCTTTTCATCACCCAAACGATATATAAATTCTTCATCATCATTAAGATTTTCATTTATCAAAATTGGGTCAAAAGTGGTTTTAATAATTTTTATGTTATCTACATAATCACCAAATCCAAGCCGACAAAGCCAATAATCTCCTGTCGTAAAAAACCCTTCTGCGATTCCAGAAATAGTATGTCTATTGGGAACTTTGATTTTGATTAAAGGATTGACTGTATCTTTTGCAATTTTATTATAAAAATTAACTATAGCCGTTGAACCAGCAAAGCCTGGTTCGAAATCAACACTATATCCAATTTTATAATTTTTAATTTTACCTTCGGCCCTGAAGTAAAAAGTTTGGTCCTGCCCCGTTGCATTAAGGTAATGAAAAAATATTCTTGTATTTGATGTTTTTTTTATAATTTGCTTGCCTAATTTTCCTGAATTCTCTACTTTTTCTGGGAAATTTAGGAACACAAGATTTTTGGTTTCAGCAGTACATACTTTACTGCAAATCAAAATACCAAAAAGCAACAGAGCCATAAAAATATTCTTCATGATTCTGCTCCTTGCGCTGCAATTGCTAATTTATTATTATGATTGTTGATGTAAATTTACTTCAATAACATCAATATATTTTATTTGATATAAATCATAAACTTACAAAATAGGTCAACGCTCAATAAAATTGTAAAATTCCAGTAGGAGAATTTAATAAAATGGCTCGTGTTTTCAATTTTGCAAATTATCTTATGAGCAGAGAATCTGCTATCATTTATAAAGACCCAAATCCACTTCCAGATGTTGCCTTCCAAGATTTAATAAGACAAAAGTTGGGTGATGAAAGTTTATTTAGGCAACTTTTATCTGAAATGCCAGAACAACAAAGAGAATCAGAAATTGCAAAAAGAAAGCAAGCTATCAATGAGTTAATGCAAAGTTACATTTTATCTTTGCAAAGTCCAGCAGATATAGGCCATGCATTTGTAAATGTAAAAAGTCCTGAAGAAAGATACATGGAAGCCAATAGGCAATTTTCGCAATTATCTAAAGCTATCGAAACCTTGGGCAAAGACAAATCTGCATCTGCGAAAGAAATTATTCCTATTGTCGAAGAAGTATTTGGTCAAAATTTATCTGTATTCAAACAAAAAGCATTCGAATATTTTAAGTTAAAGTTTTTACCATCATTGATTGAATTATATAAAGGTAAAGTACAAAAAGCACCAATTCAAGACATTGTCGATGGTTTTGAAAAATTGAATTTGACTTTACAATCAGTAGATGCTTTTTTACAAAAAATTTGGCGAAATGACCCAGCAAAAAATACTCAAATTGCTGAACAAAAAAATTGGCTAGAAACTGCAACAGGCCAATCAAAAATGAGCGAATTTCCATATTTAAGTGAAATATTGCAGCTCAATCCTGGTGCTGAATCAGATATTCAAAATACCATTTTGGATTTTGTTTATGAAATTAAAGATGGTCTTAAAACTAGAGAAACTGTTTATACAATTGCTAGAGGCTTGAGACAAGATTATTTTGAAAACGCTGTTGATATGTTCTTAAGACATAAGGAATCAATGAAAGAAAAGCTTATGTCTCTTTGGGGCAGTGACCCTACTGCTTCTACAAAAATTGAAACTCAATTAGCTTGGTTATTAATGAGCGATAACTCAGTAAAATTTAATAATTTGCCTTTTTATCCAGACATAGTATCCGCAAGCGGATTAGATGAATCGAGTGTTGCAAAAGTTATCAACGATTTGATTACAGAAAATAATTCAACTACATTTGCTAAAGTTACTAATTTGCTTGCTGAAAATCCAGCTTCTTTATTTGCTGCTCAAACATCGGAAAGTTTCATCAAAACATATGGAGAAGAGGCAGCTAAAACATTAGTTGATATCTCTGCTAAAACTGAAGGTAGATTTAACAAAGAGGCCATTTTAACAGAAATTGGTTTGTCTAGAGCTTCTTTCCCTATGTCGCCAACTAGTCTTTTTGATATGTCTTTTGATGAATCAAAATTTGAAAGACCAACCGAATCTTTATCTCCTCAAGAAGTCATAATTGAAAGGATGAAACAAGCAAGACGTAATCCAATTAATTTACAAATATTGAAAGATTTGCTTTTTCAAGGTGGATACGCTGGCTCTGGCATCAATCCAGATGACGCAAAATCCATTTCACATATTTTAGAAGCTTTGCCAGCTGAGATGGATGAACAATCTTTGTCGCAATGGAGTGAAGTTCAAAGACAAATTTTAGAAGGTAAAAGTTTTAGTGATTTAGGGATTCAATCAAATGAAGATATGTCTCCATCTAATTATGTAGACAGGATGTTGAGATATATCTTAGTTACTATGTGTCACAATACACATTCAAATTTAGAAGAAATGCTAGTTTCTACAGGCATGTTTAGTTCCGATGAAGCCAGTAAATTTTTGGGTAAGAGAGTCTTGGAAGATGATAGATATCATGCAGATTACAAAAAAGTACTTGGCTCCGGCAAAGAAAAAGAATGCGTAGATACTCTGAGAAGATATTTTAATTTAGAAGTTATTCCTTCCAATATGGGAATGCCAATTTTAGATGGATGTAATATCAACAGCAGAGGATTTAAAATTGACCTTATGATAATTGCTTCAGCAGTTAGAAATTGGTACACCTCTGAAGATAATATCGCCCACCCCGATATAGAACCGGAAACTACATTCATTGGCGAATATTTTGGTTACGATGATGATTTGCCAAAAGGAGCTGAAGTATTTTCTGAAAATGGTTTATTGGGTTCTAATGGGTCAGAAGAAGAGCTTCAGAAGTTAAAAGAAATAATTGCAAGATATAAATTGCAAACAATACAACCTTCTATGTATGGCGGTTTAGTAGGAATAGATGGCGATATAGCAAATGTAGAATTGCCTGACCACCGAAATATTCCACTAGGTACAAAATCACCAAGAGTTCAGGTTCCTGCTCTATCAGGAACACCAGTTACAGGGGGAACCTTATATAATGTTAGAACTCAATGGAAAAAAATGACAGAAGATTTTTATGCAACCAGCATGGGTTCTAATGCAATTTACTTAGACCAAAATTTAAGACCTGAAAATATTATGAAAGAATTGAATAGATGCAACATAATTTATAAATTCAATAATTCTGTTCAAAATGGCAGCCCCCTATCTTTTGTAAATCAGCATATTTTTAAACCTGAAAAATCATGTGATTTATGTTTATCTAAATATCATGATTCTAATATTTCTGGAAATGCTTCTCCTGAAAGTATGCAATTTAATAAAGAATATACCAGAGCAGAAGCTTACATAATGTCAGCAATTACAGAACTTAAGATGAGTATGGTTATACTTCCTGTTATGCAAGCAGAAAGAATGAAAATATTAGCAAATCAAAGTAAATTCTCAAAGTTTTCTGATTATCCATCTTTGAAGGAATACTTTGAAGCTTTTCACAGCAGCGAAGATATGATGGATTTAGAAACAAAAGGTTTTGGTAGGCATGAAGTTTATAATTATTATTCAAAAAAGCAGCAAATTTATAATAAAATTAATGAATTAAAAAATTCTGGTCAGTATGACCTAAATGCTGAAACACAATTCAGAATGCAATTGAAAACAATTGAAGACGAGCATCTATCATTTATCAAAACAAAAATTAATAATTATGCATCAGTAAATAGTGACTATCAAAAAGCACTTTCCGCTTTACAAAATTTGTTATCTCAAGCTAAAACAATGAAAGATTCAGATGTATTCACTCAGGTTCAGTCTATTTACAAGGCATATGACCCTGCTACTCAGAAAGAAATTAAACAAAGAACAGCAAGCATAAATAATATTTTATTTAAAATTGCTATTAAGTGTTAGGAAAAAATTATGCCAATTTTAAATTCTGCATATTTAAGTAATTTAAATGTAGTATATTTCAACGGTTACATTCCTGCTATTAATGGGTCATCTGTATCATTGAATCAAGTTCAAAAATATTTATTACTTGAAAACTTTTCGCAAGTTCAGTCTAATGATGTCAAACCCCAATACATGATACAAGGCACATTGGGAACAAGAATAACAGATGTTGGCGGAATAACATGGAAAACCACTTTAAAATCTCCAGCAATATTTTTTGAATCATCTACTAATTATAGAGATACATATGGAGACGCTTTGGATGTTTTAATTGACGGCTGGAATAATACCAGAGTTGGCGGTAACTATTGTAGTTTTCTATTAGAAAAAGGCACTTTAGAAATCAATAAAGAAGGTGTAACAGCCAGTGTAAGTTTGAAACATGACCCCACAAATGCTATGGACCCAGCTTATGCAAATTTTGCAGTTCCTGGTGGATTTGAGCTGAGACCGAATATGGATAGACCTGTAAACGGTAATAAAGACCAAGATTTTGCAAATTTCATAGCAAGAAATGCTAAATGGTATGACTGTTATTTATATATTTCCAACTTATTTTATGACCAAGCAGGAGTTCCAGAATTAATTTTTGGAATTGAAAACGCAACAATTAATTACACAACAAATATTGGAGAAAAATATTTTGTTGGTGTAAGAAATCAGTTCCCAACTTATGTAATCAATAGTTACATGATTGAAGCATCTTTTACATTGGTGACACGCGCACAAGATTTTTATAAATTTATTCAAATTTATGGAGATACTTATTATCAAAATCACATTCCTAACCAAAACATTAGAAATGTACTATCTGAATTATTTACTACCGGTTTTACTGGAGCGAATGGCGCTGAAGCATTTGTCAGAGTCGGTTTTGGTGCATCTGCAAGAAGTATGCCCATGGGCTTCAAAACAATGAAAACATCTTTAAAATTCGAAGCCACCGCAGGTGAAGCTATTAAAGTATCACTTGATTTTGTAGCGTTTACTTCCTAATATTTGAATAATTATTTTATAATATAAATAATTAACAAATATGGTTAAGTTCAATTGAAAAAAACAAACTTAGAAGAAGTTTCTACTGAAAAAATCAAACCTTTAATTCATGAAATCTTTGAAGAAGAACTTTTCGAAGATAATAAGTTAATCTTGTCGTTTACTATACCTGGACAACCTGTAACTAAAAAAAATTCTCAAAGAATTTTTAGAAGAAGAATTATGCCTTCTAAAGCTTATTGTGCTTATGAGGCATATTGTGAACCATATTGCCTTGATGCGTGGCACAATAAAAATAAATCACCAATCGATTATGGCGTGAGTATAAATTTAAAAGTTTATTTGAAAAATTGGATTGTCGGCGATTGCACAGGATATCAACAGTCTTTAGCTGATATTATGGAAAAGTTTTTAATTCTAAAAAATGATAGTTGGATTCATTGGGATTGGGAAGGCCATCATTGGTTTTGCGGAGTCGATAAAGAAAATCCCAGAGTCGAAATTACTGTAAAAAGATATAGGCATCCTAAAGAAGAATTTAGAGCACTTCAAGAAAAAGCAATTTTACAAAAAGAAGAAAGGAAACAAGCTAAATTAAAAAAAGCTTGACCTAAATAACTTATGCAAGAAGATGATAGACCAGTTGTATCTGGCGTAAACATAATTCATGTTCCTCAAACATTGAAACCAAAAGAAATCAAAACTTTTATGGACGATTGGATTGAATGTAATACTGATATTACCACAGACCCTGGTCAAATTGTAATTTTTTCACCTTATGACATGTCTTACACTTTGGAAGAAGTAGATGATTATTTTTATTTAAAATTAGTTGGTTATATGGCAAGAGAAAAATGGGCTACTCTTTCAGATGCAGATGATTTAAGAAATTTTGCATTCCAACTTGAGAAGAATCATAAAAACTTGAAAGTTGAAATTGACCTTGCACTTAGCGTTAAAAAGTTCGAAGAGGATGATGAAAATTATAACTTTGTAAGTGCTTACTTCGCTTCTAACCAAGATGTCAAAGAAATGATTTCAAAAATGCATATGGAGAAAGAATCTACACCCAATGAAGAGGATATAGATGAGGCTCTTTTTGGAGACAGATGATGAGCAACAATTATTTTTTGCATAAAGTTAAGCATGAATTATGCTTAGTCAATGAAATTGTACCATTGGGTAATGAAATGTACTCAATATCATTACCCGTCATATTACCAGTAAGCAAATTGAATGCCAGTGAAGGAAAATCAATTTTGCAAAGAATTGTTTTTCAGCACTTAAATTCTAACTCTTCCAAAAGCATTGGATTTAAAAGGGGCAGAATTACTCTGTCGTCTGAGCCAGATAATTTTCAAGTACATCTAATGATGCATTGTTCAATTGAACAACTAAGCGAACCTACAGAGACTGAATGGATAGCTGCATTGGAAAGAGGACTAGAAAAAGACCATATTGAGCCACCTATGGCTTCAATGAGTAAACATGTGTACTTTGACGCATGGGGTGTTAAAAACTATGTTTATGATGTAGTAATTGAATTTTGGCCTTTAGAAGAAAGCCCTTGTAGTTTCGAATGTGATTGTATTATTAAATACATAGTTCCTGAAAATGAAGAAGATACTAATCATTTGGACTTCAATAAAAAATTTAACTTTGAAATTTTAAATGAACGAACTGACTTATTTAATTCATTTATCATTAAAAATGAACACAACCCAATATTTTTCTTAAATGATTCTGAAATCATTGAACATGAATTAATAATTAATGAAGATGGTATTGGTAGAGAGCTTTTTGTAAAGTTGATTGTAAAAAGATAAACCCCCAATTTAGGGGGTTTATCTTTGATAAATTTAACCAGCTTGAGTAAATGGCTGGGGATTTTGAATTACAGAAATATAATGAGGCTCTGTTTCTTCAATATTTACACTTGTGGCACCATCAAATCCATAAGATGTAATGATATCCTTGAATCTTAATTGAAAATTTTCATTAGTTCGTTGAAGTTCTTCTTCAACTTTATCAAGCTGCTCTTGAGCATTCTTCTTTTGTAGTTCAAAATTTCTTGTCAAGTCTTCAAATTGCATTTCCAATTGCTTGATATAATTAAAAGCCTGATATCCCTGAGATTGCAAAAATGTCTGTTGAGCCTGCATATTTCTAAGCTCTGCATATTCTTCAGTTGTTAAGGCTGGACGATTATCCTTGGTACCAACTTTTTCTTCCATGTTTTTTCCTTTTATTGAAGTTTTAAAAGTAATTACTTGTGCATAACACACATATATTATACATTTTAAATTGAGAAATGGCAACCTATAAAATAATTAAGAGGCTAGTCAAACTAGCCTCTTAATCTTGCTCCATTGCTCAGAGTAAACAGGCCACAGCACTGAGGCCCATATTAAAGTTTGCTGCTCAACCTTAGCTCCACAACAATAAGAGCAAGTCGAACATTTGTTTTTTATCAAACTTGCATTCTGTTTTCAAGCGTAAACATTATTACACCATGCTATACTTATGACAGAATTTAAATATTTAATTAATAAAAATTAATAAATTTCCTTCATTTAACCACTACATGATTCACAATCTGGATTGTCCAATGAACAAACAGAAGAATTAAATTTATCAGCATCAAATGGTTTCATAGGCTCGATATCATTATTGATTTTATCATTCTTATCTAAAGATTGCATACCTGAAGTATCAATTCCTAGACCCTTAATTGCTTGAGCCTTAGGCTTAGTTCTTAAATAATACATTCCAGTCTTCAAGCCTAATTTCCAACCATAAAAATGTGCAGAAGATAATTTTGACATTGTTGGTTCAGCCATAAACATATTTAATGACTGACTTTGGTCAATAAAATAATTCCTATCTCTAGCCATTTCAAGAATCGATTTACCCTTCATTTCCCATACAGTTTTATATAATTCTTTAATATCTATTGGAATTTCATCAATATCTTGAACAGAGCCATTATTTAAAAATAATTTCATTCTGACATTATCGTTCCACAAGTTATTATTTACTAGGTCTTCCACCAAATGCTTATTAACAATAGCATATTCTCCACTCAAAGTATTTCTCTTATAAAGATTTGCAGTAAATGGCTCGAAACATTCATTATTTCCAAGAATTTGAGCAGTTGATGCTGTTGGCATTGGTGCAACTAATAATGAATTTCTTAAACCAAACTTGACAATATTATCCTTCAAAGACTTGAAATCCCACAACCCAGATAATTCATTTTCAGTTAATCCCCAAAAATCATACTGAAGCAATCCTTGTGAAGCTGGAGAACCATCGAAGGATTGATAAGAGCCATCCTTTTTGGCTAAATCATTCGATGCGCTTAAAGCAGCAAAATAAATTGTTTCAAAAATGTCTTTATTTAATTTACGAGCTTCTTCTGATTCGAATGGCATGCCCATCATTGCAAATGTATCAGCAAGTCCTTGTACCCCTAATCCAATTGGACGATGTCTAAAGTTTGAATTAGCAGTTTCAGTAGTAGGGTAATAATTAATATCAATAACCCTATTAAGATTAACTGTTGCTTGATAAGTTACTTCATAAAGTTTTTGAAAATCAAATTTTCTTAATTTCTTATCCTTTTCTCGAACCTTACCAGATGGAATCACAACATATTTTGGCAATGCCATTGACGCAAGATTACAAACTGCAGTTTCATCTTTGCTAGAACGTTCAATAATTTCAGTGCACAAATTAGAAGAATAAATTGTACCTAAATTTTTCTGATTACTCTTATAATTACATGAATCTTTATAGAGCATGTATGGAGTTCCAGTTTCAATTTGAGAGTCCAAAACTTTTTCCCATAGTTCTCTAGCTTTTACAGTTTTAAGAGCTTTACCTTCTGCTTCATATTGCTCATACAATTTAGTAAATTTTTTATCATTTGGAGAGTCATAAGCATCAATCAAACCAGGTACAGTATCTGGAGAAAAAAGACTCCAATTGCCATCTGTTTCAACCCTTTGCATAAATAAGTCAGGAATCCAAAGGGCCAAAAACAAATCTCTAGCACGAAGCTCTTCTTTTCCATGATTCTTTCTCAAATCAAGGAAATCAAAAATATCACCATGCCAAGGTTCAAGGTAAACTGCAATCGAGCCTTTTCTTTTCCCACCGCCTTGGTCAACATATCTAGCAGTTTCATTGAAAACTCGGAGCATTGGTACAATGCCATTTGATGTGCCATTTGTTCCTTTGATATATGACCCTTTTGCGCGAATTTTATGAATGTTAATGCCAATGCCACCTGCATTCTGAGAAATTTTTGCGCAATCTGAAAGTGATTTATAAATTCCTGGAATGCTATCATCATCAACGTCAATTAAGAAACAGGATGAAAGCTGCGGGCGATTAGTTCCTGCGTTGAACAAAGTAGGAGTAGCATGAGTAAATAAACCTTGTGACAATAAGTCATAGGTTTTTTGCACCATTTCCAAATTATCACCCCAAATGCCAACACTAACACGCATGTATAAATGTTGAGGAGTTTCAGCTGGTTTGCCATTAATTTTCAATAGATAAGATTTTTCAAGAGTTTTAAATCCAAAATAATCAAAATTGAAATCTCTGTCATGAACAATCATGGCATTCAATTCTTGACTATACTTTTCGATAACAGCATAGGTCCCATCAGAAATAAGACCTGCAGGTTCATTTGTGGCCGGATTAATATATTCATATAAATTTTTAGCTACAACAGAAAATTCTTTAGGTACCTCTTTATATAAAGAGGTGATTACAATTCTAGCAGCCAACTTGCCATAATCGGGATGTGTAGTAACCATAGATGCTGCTGTTTCAGCACTAAGTTTGTCAAGTTCAGCGCTGCTAACACCATCATATAAACCTGAAATTACTTTTTTAGCAACTTCAAAATAATCTACATAGTCATCGTTTAAATCATAAGTCTGCTTTCTAATTCTAGATGATATTTTATCAAACTTTACTTGTTCTACGCTTCCATCTCTTTTCACAACATTCATATTTGTCTCCTAAAAATCTTCATCTGTAGAAAAGGAAGTATCTTCCTTAACTCCAACACCACTCTTTGAATATTCTGAAACTCTTTTCTCAAAGAAATTTGTCTTATTTTCCATGGCAATATTTTTCATAAAATCGAATGGATTTTCAGAATTGTAAATTTTACCAACTCCCAAATCAACAAGCAATCTATCAGAAACATATTCAAGATATTGTTGCATCAAATCAGAATTCATACCAATCAAACTGACAGGAAGAGCATCAGTGATAAATTCTTTTTCAATTTTCAATGCTGAATCAATAATTTCAATAATTCTTTCTTTGGTTAATTTGTTTTCGATATGATGGTTGTAAAGATGGACTGCAAAGTCTGTGTGCATACCTTCATCACGAGAAATAAGTTCATTGGAAAAAGACAACCCAGGCATCAAACCTCGCTTTTTAAGCCAAAAAATTGAACAAAAAGAGCCAGAAAAGAAAATACCCTCTACAGCTGCAAAAGCAATCAATCGTTCTACAAATGACTCAGATCCAATCCATTTCAAAGCCCACTCAGCCTTTTTTTGAACTGCGGGCACGGTATCAATAGCATTAAATAAATAATTTTGTTCTTCTTTATCCTTAATGTATGTATCAATCAATAAAGAGTAAGTTTCGCTGTGGATATTTTCCATCATAATTTGGAAACCGTAAAAGAACTTAGCTTCTGTATATTGAACTTCAGCAACAAAATTTTCGGCTAGATTTTCATTGACAATTCCGTCTGAAGCTGCAAAAAAAGCAAGAACATGTTTGACAAAATGCTTTTCGCCTTCATTTAGTTTTTCCCAGTCAGCTAAATCCGAAGACAAATCGATTTCTTCTGCAGTCCAGAATGAAGCTTCTGCTTTCTTATAAAAATCCCAAATGTCATGATGCTGTAGTGGGAACAATACAAATCTATTCTTATTTTCTTGTAAAATCTTTTCCATTGTTTCTAGCCTTTATATAATATATTAATCATTAAATTATAGTGGAAATGTTACCATATAGGGATATTTGGTGACAAAAAAAGTCACCACCCAAAATCCAAGGGCGTGACTGAAAAAACGCTCACGAGTGAGCGTTTTAATTTAAATAATTTAGAATTTCCAAGAAGTATTGTACTGATTTTAAACAATAAAAACCTTGTCAAAAAGATTAATATTCAATATAATTTTTTCTTTAAAGGTATTTCAGCATAAAATATTTTTTCTTGTCCCCAGTCTACAGATTCTGCTAAAATCTCTCCATTCATATCCACTATTTGAGTATGGCCTTGAAAGTACAAACCTGGGAACAACCAACCACAACAATATGGCTTAACAATAGAAATTTTATTTTCTACACTCCTTTTCAATTGTGGCGATTCCTTTTCAGCATCGAAAGGATAATCTGGATATGGTCTCCAACCTCCTGAAGGTGCAAATATCATTTGAGCACCATTTCTTACAATTTCATTTATCCAATTTGTATCATCTAAATCATAACAGATTACTACACCTATATCATAGTCTTTAGTGTAGATAGGATAAGGTTTAAATCCAGGCTTAACTCCCCATGCTATTTCCAATGGAACTAATTTATGTTTATCATATGAGCCAGCTAGTTTACCATCATAATCAAAAACATAACATGTATTATAAATACCATCAATTTTTCTTTCATAAACTGTCCCTGATATGATAACCACGCCATGCTTTTTAGCTAACTTTTTGAATACTCTTTTAATGATATCAGAAATTCTTTTTTGTGATAACCATTCTCCCATAAATTTCAAATTCAATTTGGAAACAATCCAATTAGCGAATTGTTCAATTTTATTTTTGAATGTAAGACTATTGAATTCTGGCTCAATACCAAACATAATATTATTTATTCTAAAACTCTCTTTAGCCCAAGCTACACAAAAACCCAAATCTTCTGGAAAAGAAACTATTTTTGCACCATTCTGGGCAGATTCATAGACAAGTTTATCCAATACCTCAAAAAAATCTTTTTCAGAGGTGCATTGTACTAAATTCATTTGTACTGCTGCTACTTTTACTTTTTCCATACTAATAAAGATAAATTACGGGCGCTCTTCGCGTTGATGGCTGATTACCAAAAGATTGTACTGCTCCTATGTCTAGGATTTGCTCGGAAGCGATACCAAAAAATTCTTTTGGAACAGCTTTGCCTATCAAAGCTTGCCCACTAATAGAAGAAGAATTTGGTGTCAAATCTAAACTGTTTTCATTTATGCTGACAAATGGATTTGAATTTAGTATCAATGGATTATTCTGAATCAAATATGTTGGGTCTGATTCAAAATTATTTCCTCCAAGATTATAAAAAGCATTATTATTTATATTATTAAGCCTGAAAGATAAAGGATTAGCACTATCTAATAATATTCCATGGTCTCCACCATTTGAAAATATAGAATTTGTTATTACAACTGAACCACTATTCAATAAATAAATTCCAGATTTTGTGCAACTATTCAATGTATTAAAATTAAATCTGGCATCACGACAATTTTCAATAAATATTCCGTGGCCATGAGTTGATAAATTTCCTGATATATCATGGAATATCGTAAATTTTACTGATAGAGAACATAAATTAGCATTTATGCCCGCGCCTTCAATATTTTTGATAAAACAATTATTTACACTTACTAAATTATTGGATTGTATGTAAATAGCGGAAGCACTCAAAACATTACCCGATATGTTCAAAATAGATGAATTTTCAATCCATATATTTTTAAATGTACCAACACCCAAAAGTATGCCGTATTGATTTGAATTTTTTATTTCTGAATGGCTTAAATAAAAACTTTTATCCGTAGCACTGATAATTGAATTGACAAAGCTATTCCCATCTAAATCGCAATTTATGATTTCTACACCATCGTTAGTAATACTCAACAAACCAGAACTAAAATTCGATGCACTTACAGTATTGTTTGCAATCAAAATTGGTTGTTGACCATAATCGTATCTATTAATATGATAACCTTCTAAAGATATTTTATTTAATACAAGTGTTTTATTTAAAATATGAGTGCCATTTTTTATATGTAATGTACTATTATATCCGAAAATATTAGCCGTTTCTACGATTGAAATAATATCATTCGAAGAACCACCAAGAATACCAAACCCGTTTGTTGCATTAATTTCTGAAATATAATAATCTGAACATACCAAAGCTTTATTATTATGAATATTCAAAATCTCTAATCTAAGGTTTCCCTTGTTTGAAACAAAATCAGATAATAATCCTTGGCCCCAAAGCTGTTCACTACCCCAAATAACATCGAAAGCAATCGGTTGAACTATTCCAGAATTATTCCAAGTAAAATTATTAGAATTGAAATAATACAAATGATTTTGAGAATAATCAGTAAAGCCTGTAGAGTTATATCTACCAACTTTCACATAATCCGTGTTACTTATATTGCCTTCAAGTATATAAAAAACAATCCAATATTTTCCTGCTGCTAAATTAGTATTAAAATTAAAATCATACC
>Ga0129333_10002903_pt1 | contig 16050 bp, 15 predicted proteins | sample CPB6_08_DNA_FD_94474 | JGI IMG/M metagenome (GOLD analysis project Ga0129333, IMG submission 94474) | Freshwater to marine salinity gradient microbial communities from Chesapeake Bay, USA - CPBay_Sum_0.6_0.8_DNA | ecosystem: Environmental > Aquatic > Marine > Coastal | place: USA: Chesapeake...
ACGGCTGCCCGGTCCTGGCGTGTTCCAAAGAAAAAGCGCGCCGGGTCGAAGAATCCGTCCGACTTCCGCGAGCACGGCATCGAGTCGGTCGCTGCCGGCAAGCAAGCAATCGGCCACCACGACGTCCACGCTTGCGTCTGCGAACGGCAAGTTCACGGAGGGCGCCTCGACATGCTCGACCTGGGCGCGAAATCCCGGGAGTTTTCCGAACAAAGCACGCAACGAAAGCCGTCCGCCCCGACGGACGACGGCCCGACCCTCGCCGGGTTCGGTGACCGCGACGATGCGCGCTCGCGGAAATTTTTGACGAAGTCCATCGGGACGAGTTGCGAGCGCGCTGCCGATCTCCACCACCAGTTTCGGTGCCAGCGAAAAATGATCGAGGCGCTCGAGGAGCTCTTGTTGCGCGAGCTTCGTCGCCACTCCAAGGCTCGCGGATTCGCTCATGCGACGACGCCTGGGACGGACTCGTGGACGCTGGCGCCAGCGACGATGGCGTCATCGCCCATGACTTGATCGAGCGCCGCGAGCAGACCGTCCACCTGCGCCACACTGTGCGCGGTCGATAGGGTGATTCTCAGCCGTGACGTGCCGACGGGGACGGTCGGGGGGCGAATGGCCGTGACGCGATAACCTAATTCGCCAAGCCGATGGCTGGCCGCGAGCGCCTTGTCCTCGCTGCCGAGCAGCAGTGGCTGAATCGGCGTGGAGGAATCGCTGACCGGCAAGCCGCGTTGGCGCACGCCGTCGCGGAAATGGGCGACCAGCGAATGAAGATGCTCGCGCCGCCACTTCTCGAGACGGATTTTTTTGAGCGCATGGCGAGTGGCTGTCGCGACCGCGGGCGGCAGTGCCGTCGTGTAAATATAGGTACGCGCACGCTGGATCAAAAGCTCGATCACGTCGCCGTCGCCGGCGACGAATGCGCCAAAGGTACCGAGCGCCTTGCCGAAAGTGCCGATCAGGACCGGTACCTCCTTGGTGCCGAGACCAAAGAATTCGCAACTACCGCGACCCCCGTCACCGAGAACACCGATACCATGAGCGTCGTCGACCACGAGCCACGCCTGACGTGCCCGGGCTGCGGCGGCTAGCGCCGGCAGCGGCGCAAGGTCGCCGTCCATGCTGAATACGCCATCGGTGATCACGAAGGCACCGATCGTCGAGTCTGCGGAGCGCAGCAACTCGGCTGCCGCGCCGGCGTCGGCGTGGGTGTATCGAAGATGGTGCGGCGTGCGCGTGAGTCTTGCGGCATCGATCAGCGAGGCGTGATTGAGTTCGTCGCAGACCAGTACGTCGTTTCGATCGACGAGCGCGGCGAGAACGCCGAGGTTCGCCATGTAACCCGTGGAGAACACGAGCGCACGCTCGCGCTCCGTGAATTCGGCCAACTCGTGTTCGAGGGCGTCGTGCTCCGTGGAATGACCGCTGACCAGATGCGAGGCGCCTGCGCCCGCGCCATGGAGGCGCGCAGCCGATGCCATGGCGGCAGCCACCTCCGGGTCGCGCGCGAGACCCAGGTAATCGTTGCTGCAAAAATTGACTTGACGGTCGTCGTTCGGCACTCGACGCCGGCGTAGCCGACGCGTGTCGATGTCGTGTAGCGCGGCGGCGCGGGCCTCGGGCGTACAGCGCACTGCAGTCAGGCGTGCAGCGTGGCTGGTGCTGCGCCCGCAGCCTCGATGCCGAGTCGCGCGAGCAGCGCGCGATCGTGTTCGACGTCGGGATTGCCGGTGGTCAAGAGTTTTTCGCCGTAGAAGATGGAATTCGCGCCGGCAAAGAAAGCCAGCGCCTGCAATTCGTCGGACATCCTCTCGCGACCCGCCGAAAGTCGGACCGCCGAGCGCGGCATGAGAATGCGTGCGACCGCGATCGTACGCACGAAGTCGAAAGGATCAATGGGCGCCTGATCGGCGAGCGGCGTTCCGGGTACGGCGACCAGTTGGTTGATCGGCACGCTCTCGGGGTGCTGCGGCAAATTGGCGAGCACCTGCAGCATGCGTGCGCGGTCGCGAACGGTTTCGCCCATGCCGACGATACCGCCGCAGCAGACGTTCATTCCGGCCTCGCGTACCGCCTCGAGAGTGTCGAGCCTGTCCTTGAAGTCGCGCGTGGTGATGATCTCGCCGTAGAACTCTGGCGAGGTGTCGATGTTGTGGTTGTAGTAATCGAGACCGGCGTCGCGCAATTCCTTGGCTTGTTCGCGGCTGAGCATGCCGAGCGTGGCGCAACTCTCGAGCCCCAAAGATTTGACCTCGCGGATCATCGCCGTCATCACTTCGATGTCGCGTTTCTTTGGTGAGCGCCAGGCAGCGCCCATGCAGAAACGGGTGGCGCCGGCTTCGCGGGCGGCCTTGGCCCGCGCGGTCACGTCGGCGACGGCCATCAGTGCTTCGCGATCGAGACCGGTGTCGTAACGGACGCTTTGCGGACAGTAGGCGCAATCTTCCGGACAGGCGCCGGTTTTCACCGACAGCAGGGTGCTCATCTGCACCGTGTTCGGTGCGTGGTGGACGCGATGCACGGTCTGCGCACGAAACAGCAAGTCCTGAAAGGGCAGCACGAACAGCGCCTCGACTTCGTCGAGCTGCCAATCGTTGCGGAGGTCGTCGTCGGCGATCGAAGCGTTCATGGAGGGCTCTTCTCGGCGTGTGCCGGCGACTATTCCGGCGAAATAGAGATGTTTTGGGCGCTGCCTTCGACAGCGGCAACCGGCAGCCTTGGCCGCGGCCGTCGGCGATGTTCCGCAAGCCCGGGGGAGGATGTCAACTTGGAACCCAAAAACGAGTCGACAATAGTCGTCACTCGAGCCCCGGTGCCCCGACTGAGAGCTTTGTCGTGGTGGCAGCGCCCGAGTTTCTGGTGTTTGCCGGCGCGTTGCTATTTCTGTGGCGGTCGCGGGGACCTCGGACCCTTCGACCTGTGTGGCAGCTGCCACGACGCGTTGCCTTGGATGGCGGTCCCGAGCGTCAGCACGACGGTCATTTCGGCGTTCGTTTACGCCTCGCCCGTGGACGATGCCCTCAAGACGCTCAAATTCGGCGGTGATCGGGCGGCTGCGCGAGTGCTCGGGACCTTGGTGGCGATGGCGGTGACGCGGGCCATCGCTCTCGAGCGGCTGCGCATGCCCGAATGGCTGCTGCCGGTGCCCTTGCACCCGCAGCGACTGGCCGATCGGGGCTTCAATCAGGCCGCCTTGCTCGCGATGCAGATCGGGCACTGGCTGCAGCGACCGGTGCTGCGCCATGGGCTCGTGCGCACGCGTGCCACACGACCGCAGACGGCGTTGTCGGCTGCCGAGCGACGAGACAACGTCGTCGGGGCCTTTCGGCTTTCGCCATCGTCGATCCGCCGACTCGCGAGCGACGTCCCGCGCAGCGTCGCGGTGATCGACGATGTCTCGACCACCGGCGCCACTCTCGAGGCGGCTCGCGCCGCGCTATTGCAGGCCGGCGTCGAAGAAGTTCAGCTCTGGAGCGTCGCGACGGCGATTCCCAACCACACGATCATGCCGACGTAATTGTTATCGAGGAATGCGCGAAAGCAGGCCGCACGGTCACGATGGCGCGCCCACCAAAGATGACGCGCAAACAGGCAGGTCACGACGATCAGGCTCAAAAAATAGATGGAACCGAGGTGGGCGATTCGACCGATCCAAATCAGCAAGCCCAGCATCAGGGCCTGCAGCAGTCCGATGACGAGCAGATCGTGACGACCAAACCAAAGCGCTGTGGAGCGAATGCCGATTCGGCGGTCGTCCTCACGATCGACCATGGCGTAAAAAGTATCGTAGATGCAGGCCCAGATGACGGTGCTCGCAAAGATCAACCACCCTGTCGTCGGTACGCGCCCGGTCGTTGCCATGAAAGCCATCGGTACGCCCCAGCCGAATGCGAGACCCAGGTAAACCTGAGGCGCGGCAAAGAACCGCTTGCAGAACGGATAGCTCGCGAGCAGTGCTGCGGCCACCAGCGACAGCCACACGGTGCGCGCATCGAGCTGCAGCACCACGACGAAGGCCAGCAGCATCAGCACCACGAACAGCACGATGGCCTCGCTTGGCGACACCCGCCGCGCCGCGAGCGGTCTTTCGCGCGTGCGCTCTACGTGCGGGTCGAACTCGCGGTCGGCGAAATCATTGATGATGCAACCTGCCGAACGCGTGAGCAGGGTGCCGACGACGAATACGATGAGCAGCCGCAGGTCCGGCATGCCGCCCGCCGCGAGCCACAATGCCCAGAGCACTGGCCACAGCAGCAGCAAGGTGCCGATCGGCCGATCGAGTCTCGTGAGCAGTGCATAGTCACGAAGACGACGACGCAAGGCGGGTGACACGTGTCGGACCTGATCGGTTGCGGTGCGTCGGCTAGCGTGGGCCGCGCTGGCCGATCGCGGGCAGAAATACTTCGTAGAGGTCGAACGGCGCGACACCCATGCGCAACGCGGAGTGTCTGACCCATAACGGCTGCGGTGCGAGCGCGGCATGGGTCAGCGCGCGATCGATGAGCCAAACGTCCGGATAGAACTGCGCGTAGCGAAAGGATTCTCTGGATAGCGTCGCCCGACCCTCGAGGGCCTCGCCGAGGGTTCGCGAGCCGATCCCGCCGAGCCAAGGCTCGGCTGCGAGCGTGGTTGCCGGGATACGCGTATGCGCGAACATCCACACCACGCCGTCGCAGGTCATGTCGATCTCGCGGATTTGCTCCTCGCCAACACGCTCTTCACGCAACAGGTGCATGGCAAAGCCATCGCCCGCCGCATCGCGAATTCTTTGGGTGAGCAAACCCGGCGTCAGCAGCCACGAGCGCAGCGACTGATCACCGACGTAGCAGTTGAGTGCCTGCCCCGGCAACCACAGCGCCGAAGCGGGTACCGGCAGCGGCAGGTTCGGGTTGTCAGCCGATACGGCCATATCTGTCATCCGTTCCGATCCAGCGCGTGGTCAGGGGCGCGATTCTATCCGGGTACTGGGCGAGCAGTATCTCTGCGGCTTCTTGTACCCGTGGCAAGAGGTCTGCATCGCGGATCAGGTCGGCAACGCGCATGCGAGCGAGTCCCGTTTGTCGGGTGCCGAGCAGTTCGCCGGGTCCGCGCAGTTCGAGATCGCGGCGGGCGATTTCGAAGCCGTCGTTGGTATCGCGAATGGCATTGAGCCGCGCCCGCGCGAGCGGACCCATGGGCGCCCGATAAAGCAGCACGCAATTGCTTTCGTAAGCGCCGCGGCCCACACGACCGCGGAGTTGGTGCAATTGCGCAAGACCCATACGCTCGGCGTTTTCGATCACCATCAGCGTGGCGTTCGGCACGTCGACGCCGACTTCGATGACCGTGGTGGCGACGAGAAGATGAATCTTGCCGGCCTTGAAGGCGAGCATGGTTGCGTCTTTTTCTTTGGGCTTCATGCGCCCGTGTACGAGTCGCACCACCAAATGCGGCAGTGCTTCGGTGAGGACTGCCGCGGTCTCCTCGGCCGCCTGACACTGCAACTCCTCCGATTCTTCGATCAGCGGGCAAACCCAGTACGCCTGCCTGCCACTGCGGCAGGCCGCATCGATGCGCGCCACCACTTCGCTGCGTCGGGTTTCGGCAACGACGACGGTTTTGACGGGTGTGCGGCCGGGTGGCAAAGCGTCGATCACCGAGACATCGAGATCTGCGTAAGCCGTCATGGCGAGGGTGCGCGGAATGGGTGTCGCGGTCATGATGAGTTGGTGTGGATGACGACCGCTCGCCTCGCCTTTTTCGGCGAGTCGCAGGCGTTGCTGCACGCCGAACCGATGCTGCTCGTCGACGATCACGAGTGCGAGTTCGCGAAACTGCATGCTTTCCTGAAAAAGCGCGTGCGTACCGACGGCGATGCGTACTTCGCCAGAAGCAATGGCTTCGAGCGCGCTGCGTCGGGTACGCGCGGGCTGCGAGCCCGAGACCATCGCGACCGTGATGCCGAGCGGCCTGAACCACGCATCGAGATTTCTTTGATGCTGCTCGGCAAGCAGCTCGGTAGGTGCCATCAGCACGGCCTGTCGTCCACTCCCCACGGCGCGCGCAGCCGCCGCGGCCGCGACCACGGTCTTGCCGCAGCCGACGTCGCCTTGCACGAGACGCACCATCGGCCGCTGCTGCACCAGATCGGCGTCGATCTCGTCGAGCACGCGGCGCTGTGCGCAGGTGAGTTCGTAGGGCAGACCGGCGAGGAAGCGCGATTCGAGACCACTCCCGTCGGTCAATATCCACGCAGCATCGGTGCGCACTGATTCGCGCAGTCGCCGCATGACGACCTGATGGGTCAGCAATTCTTCGAAGGCCAGTCTGCGTTGCACGGGATGCTTGCCGGCGTCGAGCTCTTCGAGATCGGCATCGACTGGTGGCCGATGCACGTAACGCAGCGCTTCGCGCAGGGGCGGCAGGCCGAGTGGCGCGAGGATCGCGGGCGGCAGCCAGTCGCGAACGCCTGCGCTGTCCAGCTCACGCAAGGCTTGCGCGATGAGCACCCGCAGCCTGCCTTGGCTGACGCCTTCGGTGGCCGGATAGACCGGCGTCAGGGATTCTTCCAGCGGCGAGCGCTCGTCAAAGATTCGCCGGTATTCCGGATGCACGATCTCGAGACCGGCGGGACCGCGGCGCACTTCGCCGAAGCAACGCAGGCGATTACCGCGTTCCAGTCCTAGTTGCTGTGCACTCGAGAAATGGAAGAAACGCAGCGTCAGAAAGCCCGAACCGTCGGCGATACGACAGAGCATTTGTCGACGACGTCGAAAAACGACTTCGGTGAGTTGTACCTCGCCTTCGACGACGGCACGTCCGCCGGCGAGCAGCGAGCCGATCGGTTGCACGCGAGTGCGATCTTCGTAGCGCGTGGGCAGCACGAAGAGCAGATCCTGCACGGTTTCGACCCCGAGCACCGCGAGGCGTGCCGCGAGTGCATCGCCGACCCCGCGCAGCGCGGTGACCGGTCGTTGCTCACGAGCCTCCGTCATCGCGGCGCTCGTTGATGGGTGCATCGGCGATGGCGACATCGGCGCCAGCGCCGATTAATCGAGATGCAGGATGCAGTCGATCTCGACGCGCGCACCGCGCGGCAGTTGTGCGACGCCGATCGCGGCACGCGCCGGCCAGGGTTGGGGAAAGTACTGCGCCATCACTTCGTTGACCTTGGCGAAGTTCGAAAGGTCGGTGAGATAGACCGTGACTCTCACGGCGTGTTTGAGCGATCCGCCCGCGGCTTGCGCGATGGCCGACAGATTGTCGAACACCCGCCGGATTTCGAGTTCGATGTCGCCGCTGACCATCTGGCCACTGCTCGGGTCCAGCGGAATCTGTCCGGAGATGTAGACCGTGGGACCGACCCGCACGGCTTGCGAGTAGGTGCCGATGGCCTGTGGTGCGTCGTTGGTGCTGATGATCTGTCGCGTCATGTCCCGATCTCCTCGAAGGCTCGCCGCCGACTCACTCGTCGCGGGTTCTGACTGCGAGTGTACGCGAGAGTCGCAGCACGTCGGGCATGCGGCGGATCACGCGTATGACGTTGGCGAGGTGCTTGCGATCGCGAACCCGCACCTCGAAGACCAGTACCGAAGTTTGTGCGTCGCGCTCTTCGAGCTCGACGTGATCGATGTTGGTTTCGGTGCCGGCGATGGCCGCAGCGACCGCAGCCAGCACACCCATGCGGTTTTCGACTTCGACGCGCAACTCGCTGCCGAACATGCGTGCGGGGTGTTCGGCCCAGGTGACCGAGAGCCATTTCTCCGGATGCTTGCGATAGTCGTCGACGTTCGCACAGTCTTCACGGTGCACGATGATGCCGCGACCGCTCGAGAGATAGGCCAGGATCGCATCGCCCGGTACCGGAAAGCAGCAGCGCGCGTAACTCACCAGCAAACCCTCAGTCCCCGCGACGGCGAGCGGGGTCGGCGCGGTCTCGACTGCGGCATCGGTCGTCGTCGCGGTAGCAGCCGTGGCTGCCGGTCCGAGTCGGCGCGCGATCAGCGGCGCGAGCCGCTCGCCCATCCCGACCTTCTCGAACAACTCGTCGGCATCCGCCATGCCGAGTTCGCCTGCCGTGGCGGCGAGCGTCGTCGCGCTGATGTCGGTCAGCGAGAGATTGAACTCGGCAAGGGACTGATTGATGAGTCGCTGACCGAGTTCGATGGCCTCGGAGCGGCGCAGGCCCTTCAAATATTGACGAATGGCCGCGCGCGCCTTGGCCGTCACCACGAAGTTCACCCACGAGGGATTGGGGATCGCTCCCGGCGCGGTGACGATCTCCACCGTCTGCCCGTTGCGCAATTGGGTGCGTAGCGGCGTCAGTCGGCGATCGATCTTGGCCGCGACGCAGCGATTGCCGACGTCGGTATGCACGGCGTAGGCGAAATCAACGATGGTGGCTCCGCGCGGCAGTCGCAGGATCTTGCCCTTCGGCGTGAACACGTAGACCTTGTCGGGGAAAAGATCGACCCGCACGCTCTCGAGGAATTCTTCGGAGGTGCCGGCCTCCTGCATCGAGACGAGATTGGACAGCCACTCGCGCGCGCGCGCCTGCTCGTGGTCGGCCGAGTATTCGCCGACCTTGTATTTCCAGTGGGCGGCGATGCCGGACTCCGCGATGCGATGCATGTCGCGGGTGCGGATCTGGGCCTCGATGGGCAGGCCGTTGGGTCCGAACAGCGTGGTATGCAGCGACTGATAACCATTGACCCGCGGAATCGCCACGTAATCTTTGAAGCGTCCGGGCATCGGTCGGTAGGCGCCGTGCACGACGCCGAGCGCGCGATAGCAGTGATCGACCGAGTCGACGACCACGCGCAACCCGTAGACGTCGACGATTTCGGCAAGCGGAATACGCTTGCGAAGCATCTTTCGGTAGATGCTGTAGAGGTGCTTCTCGCGGGTGTCGACTTCGGCGGCGATGCCTGCCTTGGCCAGCGCGTTGCCGATGTTCTCTGAGATACGCGTCAGGAATTCTTTCTGATTGCCGCGGGCGCGCTTCAAGGCCTTTTCGATGACGCGATAGCGCCGCGGGTAGAGCGCACGGAAACCGAGATCTTCGAGCTCGAGTTTCATGCTGTAGAGACCGAGACGCTCGGCGAGAGGTGCGTAGATGTCGAGCGTCTCGCGCGCGATCGCGCGCCGGCGCACCGGCGACATGCCTTCGATGGTGCGCATGTTGTGCAGGCGATCGGCGAGCTTGACGAGGATGACGCGCAGATCGCGCACCATCGCAAGCAGCATCTTGCGGAAGGACTCGGCCTGCGCCTCTTCGCGGCTTTTGAACTGGATCTGGTCGAGTTTGGTGACGCCGTCGACGATCTCGGCGACGTTGTCGCCGAAACGCTTCGCCAGATCTTCTTTGGCTATCGGCGTGTCTTCGATGACGTCGTGAAGGATGGCGGCGATGATGGTGTCGGTGTCGAGCCGCAGATTGGCGAGCACTTCGGCAGCCGCCACCGGATGCGCGATGTAGGGCTCGCCGGTTTTGCGCTTTTGACCGCGGTGTGCTTCGGCACCGAATTCTGCAGCGGACCGAATTCGCTCGACCTGATCGGGGTGCAGGTAGGCGCCGGCGGCAGTCAGTAATTCTTTGAGACCGGGCGTACGCCGCGAGCCCGGCAGGAGACCGAGCAGTGTCTCCGCGTAGTCCAAGGAGCCTCCGCGTGCGAGGCCCGCCCGGTCAGTCTCCGAGGCCGAACTGCGGCGCGCGGAAGCCCGGATCGGGTTCCATGATGTCCGGCAGCAGGCTCGGTTCCGGTTCGGGTTCCGGCTCCGGCTCGAGCAGCATCTCCGGCGTGATGTTGCCGGCGGCGATCTCGCGCAGCGCCACCACCGTGGGCTTGTCGTTTTCCCAGGGCACGGTCGCCTCGGCGCCGTTGGCGAGCCGACGAGCGCGCTGCGAGGCGAGGATCACGAGCTGGAAAATGTTGTCGACGTTCTGGAGGCAGTCTTCGACGGTGATGCGTGCCATGTGCGTGAGCCTTCGGAAGGGCCGATAAGTATAGGGGAGAACAGGGGTTTTTTGCCAGTCACCCAGCAGCGTCGGGGCCTTCAGCCGAGCAGTTCGGCGAGCAGGGGCCCGAGGGCGGGGCGGGTCGACAGCAAATCGTCGGCGGGCCCGACGACGATACGCCGCAGATCGGCCACTGCGCGTTCGAAGTCGTCGTTGACGATGACGTAGTCGAATTCGCCGTAGTGGCTCATGTCGTCGACCGCATCGCGCAGGCGGCGCGCGATCACCGTCGCATCGTCGGTCCCGCGACCACGCAGGCGCCGCTCGAGTTCGGCGCGCGAGGGCGGCAGCACGAACACCGTGGTGCAACCTGCTCGGCCGCTCGCGGCATCGCGGGTACGCTCGCGAACCTGACGCGCGCCTTGCCAGTCGATTTCGAGGATGACGTTGTGGCCCCGACCGAAAGCCTCGGCGAGCGCGGCGCGGCTCGTGCCGTAGAAGTTGTCGAACACCGGTGCGTATTCGAGGAAACCGTCGGCATCGATCAAGGTCTTGAAGGTCGGTACATCGATGAAATGGTAGTCGCGACCGTCGATTTCGTTAGGTCTTTTGGGGCGAGTGGTATGCGATACGCAGACGCGCAGGTTCGACTCGCGTTCGAGCGCTGCCTTGACGAGACTCGTCTTGCCGGCGCCCGAGGGCGCGGCGATCACGAACAGCCGACCACTCATTCGATGTTTTGCACCTGTTCGCGCATCTGCTCGATCAACACCTTCATGTCGACGGCGATGCGGGTGAGTTCGATTTCCTGCGACTTCGACGACAGCGTATTGGCTTCGCGGTTGAGTTCCTGCATGAGAAAGTCGAGCCGACGCCCCGCGGCTTCGTCGGCATCGATCACGCGGCGAATCTCGGCGATATGCCCCTCGAGGCGATCGAGTTCCTCATCGACGTCGGCGCGCTGCAGCAACAACACCACTTCCTGCTCGAAGCGCGCGGCATCGACCGTGGTGCCGAGTTCGGCGAGACGTTCGTGCAGGCGAGTGCGCAGGCGTTCGCACAACTCGGGCATGCGAGTGCGCAGGCCGCCGACCAGCGCGGCCAGCCCCGTGCAACGCTGTTCGACGAGTTCGCGCAATCTTTGACCCTCGCGCTGCCGCGCCGCCGAGAGATCGCGCACGGTCGCGAGGAAGAGCGTGCGACACGCCCCTTGCAGGCTTTCGCTGTCCGGCGCGTCATCTTTGAGCACGCCGGGCCAGCGCAACACGTCGAGCGGATCCAGGCGGACACCGATTGCGAGGCCGCCTCCCGGAACGCGTTCGGCGATTTCCCCGGTGCGCTCGAGCAATTTTTCGAGCGCCGCTTTGTCGAGGCGCAATTCCCGCTCTGCCTGATGACTGCCGCGCAGATGGACGGTGCAGTCGAGTTTGCCGCGCCGCAGCTCGCGCGCCAGCATTTGCCGCAGTTCGCTTTCGAGGGATCGCAATTCTTCGGGCAAACGAAAACCGGGTTCGAGATAACGGTGATTGACGCTGCGCAGCTCGCAGGTGAGTTCGCCGAAGTCGCCTCCAGCTTGCCGTCGGGCGAAGCCGGTCATGCTGCTGATCATGGATTGCCTCTGCCGATGACGGTGGTGGCCGTGCGTCGATGCCGGCCCGGGTGTATAAAGCGCGCAGTTTAGCCGGGTTCACGGCCCAAAGACTTTTCCGTCATCCCCGTTTCAGGACGTCCCCACATGTTTCATAGACCGAGCGGGCGCAGCCCCGACGCACTTCGCCCCGTTCGCTTCGAGCGGCACTTCACGCGCCATGCCGAAGGTTCGGTGCTGGTCGAATTCGGGGGAACCCGCGTGCTGTGCACGGCGAGTATCGAAGAAGGCGTGCCCGGCTTTCTGCGCGGCCGCGGCCAGGGTTGGGTAACCGCCGAATACGGCATGTTGCCGCGCGCCACCCACACGCGATCGGCGCGCGAGGCGGCCAAGGGCAAGCAGTCGGGACGCACGCAGGAAATCCAGCGCTTGATCGGCCGCAGCCTGCGCGCCGTGATGGACATGAGCGCACTCGGTGAGCGCACGGTCACGCTCGACTGCGACGTGCTGCAAGCGGACGGTGGTACGCGCACCGCGGCGATCACCGGGAGTTACGTCGCGCTCGTCGATGCTTGTCAGACGCTGATCGCGCGCGGCGCGCTCGCCAGCTCACCCCTGCATGGTCAGGTCGCCGCAGTGTCCGTGGGTATTTGCGGTGGTGTACCCGTTCTCGATCTCGATTATCAGGAGGACTCGCAGGCCGAGACCGACATGAACGTGGTCATGAAGGACGGCGGCAGTTTCGTCGAGATACAGGGGACGGCGGAGGGTCATGCGTTTCGTCGCGAGGAGCTCGACGCCATGCTGACACTCGCCACCGCGGGCATCACGCAGCTGCACACCTTGCAACGTGCAGCGCTGCAGATCTAGAGCCGACGATGCGGGTCGTTCTCGCCACTGGCAACGCGGGCAAGATCCGCGAGTTCGCCGAGCTCTTGGGTCCGCTCGGCTTCGAGTTCGTCGCGCAGGCGGCATTCGGTGTCGAGCCCCCCGAAGAAACCGGCGACACGTTCGAAGCCAATGCCCTTTTGAAGGCGCGTCACGCCGCGGCTCGCAGCGGTTTGCCGGCGATGGCGGATGATTCGGGGCTCGAGGTCGATGCGCTCGGGGGTGCGCCCGGCGTGCGCTCGGCGCGCTATGCGGGCGAGGGCGCCGGCGATCTCGCCAACCTGCAAAAGTTGTTGCGCGCCCTGCAGACCGTGGACGACTCCGCGCGGACGGCGCGTTTTCGGTGCGTGATCGCACTCGTGCGCGATGCCGCGGATCCCTCGCCAATCTTTGGCCGCGGCGTCTGGGAGGGGCGGATCCTGCGCGAACCGCGCGGTAGCGGCGGTTTCGGTTACGACCCGGTATTCGCGCCGGTCGGTGACTTGCGCAGCGTCGCCGAGTTGCCCTCGATGGAAAAACACGCGCACAGCCATCGCGGCAAAGCCTTGCGCGATCTGCTCGCCAACTGGCGCGGCGGCACGGCGCGCTGAGCGCGCTCGGCACGCGGAGTCTCTCCATGCCGCATCCACTGGCGCAGAGTCCGTCGCCACTCGGTTTGTACATCCACTTTCCGTGGTGCGTGAGCAAGTGTCCGTACTGCGATTTCAACTCGCACGCCTTGCGCGAAGACGTGCCGGGTCGCGACACGGTACCCGAGGCGTCCTATCTCGAGGCACTGCGGCGTGATCTGCAGCAGCAGCTAGAATCGCAGGCAAAATTTTTGGCTGATCGTCGGGTCGCGACGATTTTCATGGGCGGCGGCACACCCAGTCTTTTTTCGCCGACCGCGATCGGCGAGCTGATCGATCTCGTGCGCGGCAGCGTCGGTCTCGTGCCCGGTGCAGAGATCACGCTCGAGGCGAATCCGGGCACGATCGAGCGCGGCCGCTTCGCCGAATATGCGGCCGCCGGCGTCAATCGGGTGTCGCTCGGTGCGCAAAGTTTCGATGCGATCGCGCTGCGCGCGCTCGGTCGCATCCACTCGCCTGCCGAAACGTTCACCGCCATCGATGAATTGCATGCCGCGGGTCTCGCCAATTTCAACATCGATCTGATGTACGGCCTGCCCGCGCAGGACGAGGCGGGAGCACTGCGCGACGTCGAGACGGCGATCGCGCTTGCGCCGGCGCAAATCTCGCACTATCAGCTGACGCTCGAGCCCGGGACGAGTTTTGCCGGCCGCCCACCCGCCGACCTGCCGAGCGATGAGCAGACCGAGCGGATGCTCGCGATGAGTGGCGCGCGTTTGCGCGAGTCGGGATATTCGCAGTACGAGGTCTCGGCTTGGGCGCGAGAGGGTGGCGCTTGTGCTCACAACCTCAATTACTGGCGCTTCGGTGATTACCTCGGCCTCGGCGCCGGTGCGCACGGCAAGCTGACGGGGCCCGGCATCTGGCGCAGTACGCAGCCGCGTGAACCGCGTCGCTACCAACGCGACCCGATCGGCGGATTGACCTGGCAGCAGATCGCGACCGATCAACTGCCGTTCGAATTCATGTTGAATGCGTTGCGCTTGCTGGAGGGCTTCGAGCGCGCGCTGTTCGAGACCCGTACCGGACTACCTTGGTCCAGCGTCGAAGCCACCGTCGAAAGTCTGGCGGGGCGCGGTTTGCTTACGATCGCGGTCGATGCCGAGCCCGCCACCGCTCGCATCCAGCCGACGGCCTTGGGGGTTCGGTTCCTGAACGAGGTCTTGCTCGAGTTTCTACCGGAGGCCTCGGAAAGTATGCACAACGGGTGAAAAACCCCGTGGCGATGGCGAATTACGTCGGTTTTTCAGTTTTGTGACGACAATGATTTTGTAAGTTATTGTTTTAATTGATTTAAGCCGACATCCAATTTTTTGATCGACCGTACGATATTGCATCCCGAGCGGGCTTCCGGAGGCGGTCTGGGCCGGGATTCCACAGACTTATCCACAGTTGGCTGCGCCGTGCCGCCCTCGCCCGGCCCAAGCCCTTGTCGAAACCGCGGCTTAGCGCTTAGACTGCGCGCCCTTTTTAGTTTGCCCGGTAAGTCCGAAGGCCGCATATGAAACCCTCGATCCATCCCGAATACACGGAAATCAACGTTTCCTGCTCCTGCGGCAACACTTTCAAGACCCGCTCGACCATGGGCCAGGACCTGTCGATCGAAGTCTGCTCGAATTGCCACCCGTTCTACACGGGCAAACAGAAGATCGTCGACACCGCCGGTCGCGTCGACAAGTTCCGCAAGAAGTACGCCGCAGCCGCCGCGCGCTGAGTTTCTCGCGCGCTCGTCGCAGCACCGAAAAGGCGCCTTCCACGGCGCCTTTTTCGTTTCTCGACGTGGCGCTGCCGTGCCGGGCCACAGGAACTTCTGCTAGCGTCCCCAGTCGGAATTGCCGAGGTCGGATGTGCAAAGAAACATGAACGCCTTCGCGACGCTGCTCGCCGCGCTCGTCGTATCGCTGGCGGTATCTACCGATGCGGTCGGCGCGCAAGCGACCGCGCGCAAGTCGCAGGAAAGCGCGAGCTCGCGCAAGGCACACGAACAAATCCTCAAGGCCTACGGCATCTACGACAACCAGGCGCTGCAAGATTACGTCAGCGAAGTCGGTCAGCGCGTAGCCCGCCAGAGCAGCATGCCGGACGAGGAGTGGAAATTCGTCGTCGTCGACGACGACTCGCTCAACGCGTTCACCACCGGCTGCTGCTACGTCTACGTGCATCGGGGTCTGCTGATCCAACTCAACTCCGAAGCCGAACTGGCCGCCGTGCTCGGGCACGAAGTGGCGCACGTCACGGCCAAGCATCCGCAGAAGCGCATGACGCGCGGCGTGCTCGCCACGATCGCCGCTGCCGCCGCCGCGATCTACACCAACTCCAGTGCGGTTGCCGATCTCGCCAATCTCGGCGCCAACGCCTGGATGCAGGGCTATGGCCGCGAGAACGAGCTCGAGGCCGACCGCATCGGTTTGCAGTACTCCACTCGTGCCGGCTATCGACCGGAGTCGATGACCGAGGTGTTCGAGATGTTTCGGCGCGGCGAGCGCTTCGAGATCGATCGCGCCCGCGCCGAGGGTCGCGAGCCTCGTGTCTACCATGGGCTGTTTTCGTCGCACCCCGCGCCCGATGCCCGTGCGGTTCAAGCCGCGAAAGCCTCGGCGCGACTCGATACCGGACCGCCGGGGGGCTGGGTGGAAAACCGCGAGCGGTACATGAAGGCGATCGACGGTCTCACCTACGGTTCGAGCCGGGCGCAGGGCATCGTGCGCGACAACCGGCTCTACCACGCCGAGCTCGGCATCACGGTCGCCTTCCCGCGGGCATGGACGGTCGATAACCAGCGCGACGCCTTGCTCGCCTACACGCCGAGCAAAGACACCCTCATGCAAATCACCCTCAAGGAGCGGCCGCCGATGCAGGGTCCCCGGGAGTTTCTGCTCTCGCAGCTGCGCGGTGCGTCGCTCGCGGGTGGCGAGCCGATTTCGGTGAACGGCATGGAGGGCTACACCGTACGTACCACCAATGGCTCGCCGCTCGATGGTGGTGCGGGTCCGGTGCGTTGGACG
>Ga0129333_10002905_pt1 | contig 16046 bp, 11 predicted proteins | sample CPB6_08_DNA_FD_94474 | JGI IMG/M metagenome (GOLD analysis project Ga0129333, IMG submission 94474) | Freshwater to marine salinity gradient microbial communities from Chesapeake Bay, USA - CPBay_Sum_0.6_0.8_DNA | ecosystem: Environmental > Aquatic > Marine > Coastal | place: USA: Chesapeake...
CGACTTCGCGGGATCGCGAAGTTGTCGACCATCTTCCCGACGGGGCCGCCGTGCTGGAAAACGGCGTCACGATCCGCTGGGCCAACGAACGACTGGCCGACTGGTGCGGGGCTGCCGACTTGGTGGGTCGTGATTTCTTCGCGGCCTTGGGCATGGCGAGCGCTGACGGCGTGGCGCCTGCCCCGGAGCTGCTGACGCTCCGCGAGGCGCTGGGTGCGGGGCGGGCGGCCGGCGGCACGCTGCGCGGCGTCGGCAACCGCTTCTTCGCCGTCCAGGCCTGTCCGGCATTCGGGCCGCAGGACACCGGGACCAGTGCCGCCACCTGCACGGTGGTCACGGTGCGCGACGTCACCCACACGATCCTCGAGCAGCAGAAGCGGGCCGCGATCCATGCCGCCGGCCAGAAGCTCGCCGACCTGTCGCCCGCCGAACTCGCCGACATGACCGTCGCCGAACGGATCGAGCTCCTGAAGAGCAACATCATCCACTACTCGAAGGACCTGCTGCAGTTCGACGTGCTGGAAATCCGGCTTCTCGATCGACAGACGGGCCGTCTCGAGCCGCTCCTCGCCGAAGGCATGCAACCCGAGGCCGAGGCCAGGATCCTTTACGCACGGCCGGAACACAACGGCGTCACCGGCTACGTGGCAGCGACCGGCCGCAGCTACTGCTGCAACGACACCACCAAGGACCCGCTCTACCTGGAGGGCTGCAAGGGAGCCAAGAGCTCGATCACGGTGCCGCTGATGCTCCACGACCAGGTGATCGGCACGTTCAACGTCGAAAGCCCCGAGCCCGGCGGATTCGACGCCACCGACCTCCAGTTCCTGGAAATCTTCTCCCGGGACGTGGCGGCGGCCCTCAACACGCTGGAGCTTCTCGTCGCCGAGAAAGCCTCGACCGCGGCGGAGAGCATCGAGGCCATCCACGGTGCCGTGGCGCTGCCGGTCGACGACATCCTCAACGACGCCGTGAGCGTCATGGAGCGCTACATCGGCCACGACGCCGACGTCGTTGAGCGACTGCATCGGATCCTGCGGAATGCCCGCGACATCAAGCTCGTGATCCAGCGGGTGGGCGAGAAGATGGCGCCCAGCGCCGCCCATCCGCAGCGCCGCCCGGGCGAGCGGCGACCGGCGTTGGCAGGGCGGCGCATTCTCGTGGTCGACTCCGACGAGCAGGTGCGGGCGGCCGCACATGCGTTGCTCGAGAAATCCGGCTGCACGGTGGAGACGGCTCGTGACGGGGCGGAGGCGGCGTCCATGGTGCGTTCCGGAGGCGGCGACGCCTACGACGTGATCATCGCCGACATTCGCCTGCCCGACATGAGCGGGTATCAGCTGCTGCTGCGGCTCAAGGAGTTGATCGATCCGGTGCCGCTGGTGTTGATGACGGGATTCGGCTACGACCCCGGCCACTCGATCGTGAAGGCCCGCCAGGCGGGCATCGACCTGGTGCTCTTCAAGCCGTTTCGCATCGACCAGCTGCTCGACACCGTGGAAAAGGCTGCCGCCCGCCAGCGGGCCGCATCCGCGCCCTGACCGACGCCGAGCGGGCGGTCCCGGGCCGAAATGGGTGCTGCCGTCCATTCGCAGTCGCCCCGGCTTGCCAGTCTTGTGAAGGCCTCCTGCCCGGCAGGCTTTCGCCCGGGTCACATGACCTTGACCCACGGCTTCGGCGAGCGGTACTTCTCCCGCCCCAAAGAGTTTCCCGCAGAGGATTTGCACCCCATGCCTCACGCATTCGCCCGCCGGTCGGATCACTGCCGCCATCATGCCCGGAAGACTGCGGCATCGGTCGGCTGCATCGCGATCATGATCTTCGGCTCGGCCGCCGGCGTTTTGCAGGGCGAGGAACTGCCGGCACCGCAGGCGGCCGCCGACAATGCCGATGCGGCGCGGAAGCTGATTCAGGAGGCGATCCAACAGTCCGCCGCCCAGGGCCGACCCGCGGAAGCGCCGCGTGAGGACCTCCCCGCGGTCGACGCGGTACCCGACACGCTGCTGGTGGCCCGGGCCTCCGCCGAAGTGGCGGCCAGGCAACTGGAGGCCAAGCGGCTGGCGCAGCGTTCGCCTGCCGACGCCCTCGCGCTCCTCGACGAAACGGCGGCCAGCCTGGAGAAGCAGCCCCTGCCCGCCGACAGCCGGTCCCAACTGCTGCGGCGCATCGAGCGCACGCGACGGGATGTCGAGGAGACGACGGGAAAGCGCCGGGCGGAACTGGCACTCGAGCGTCAGAGCAGCCAGGTCGAGGCCCAGATCGACAGGGAACGAACGCAGAAGGTCGAAGTCGACCAACGCATCGCGATGCTGGTCGAGGAATACAACTCGCTCATCGACGGCCATCGGTTCGCCGAGGCCGAGGCGATCGCCAAGAAGGCGGGCCAATTGGCTCCGGACAATCCGGTCGTCCGCCAGCTGCTGGCCCAGAGCCGCGTGATCCGCCGCATCGACACTCAGCGGTCCATCGAGGATCAGCAGAACGACGGCTTTCTCGACGTCGTCGAGGACATCGACAAGTCGGGGCGGCCGTTCGCCGGCCCGATCGCCTTCCCCGAGGTCAAGGAATGGGATGTCCTGACCCGAGACCGCAAGAAACTCCTCGAGGGCGGAGCCCGGGTCAGTGCCGCCGAGATCGCCATCCACAAGAAGCTCGACACGAAGGTCAAGCCGAGCTACCGCAACCAGCCGCTCGCGGCCGTGATCGACGCCTTGGCCACGCAGGCCGACGTCGCCATCCACCTCGACCTGGTGGGCCTCGATCAGGAGTCGGTCCGCAGCGACACGCCCGTCACCCTGTCGCTCGACCAGCCGATCTCCCTGAAGAGCGCCCTCAAACTGCTGCTCGAGCCGCTTCATCTGGGATACGTCGTCAAGGACGAGGTACTGAAAATCACGAGCCCCCGGCTGGTGATGGGTGACGTGTACGCCGTCACTTATCCGGTCGCCGATCTCGTGCTGCCGATCCCCAACTTCACCTCTGACGGCCTGGGCATCAGCGGGGCGCTCCGCGACGGCTACTCGCAGGCAGCCCAGCGCAACTCGCTGTCGGTCGAGGTGGGGCCGACCCCGGTCGGGATCAATCCCCTGGCCCGCCCGGCGGCTGCCGGCGACACCGCCCTCGACGCCGCGTCTCTGGCCCAGGTGCAGGCCCGCGGCAACAGCCCCCCCGCCACCGGCGCGGCACCCGCGATCCCCTTCGGCCCACCCGGGGCCGGCGGGCGGCAAACCGACTTCCAGTCGCTCATCGACCTCATCCAGAGCACGATCGCCCCCACCACCTGGGACGTGGTCGGCGGCAACGGCGCCATCAAGGCGTTCGAGACCAATCTCAGCCTCGTGGTCAACCAGACGCAGGAGGTGCACGAGAAGCTCGCCGACCTGCTGGAGCAGTTGCGGCGGCTCCAGGATCTGCAGGTCACGATCGAGGTGCGTTTCATCACGCTCAACGACACGTTCTTCGAACGTATCGGCGTCGACTTCGATTTCAACATCCAGTCGAACGTGCGCCAGCCGCTCAACATGACGGCCGTGCCCACGCAGAACAACAGTTCCACGAACCCGGTCAACTACGGCCTGCGCACCGACCCCGGCACCCAGTCGCAGGTGATCGGCCTCGACAACGCAGGCAATCCCGGCGTGGCCCTGGGACCGGCCGTGGGCGGCGCGGGCGTGAACCGTACCGGGGTGCCGGGGCGAAGTTACTTCTCCCTGCCCTTCCGGCAGAACAGCTTCGGCAGTGCCACGGTGCCGAGCCTCCCGGGCCTGCCCGATCCGGCCACGTCGGCCGCCAATTTCGGCTTCGCGATCCTCTCCGACATCGAGGCCTACTTCCTCATCCAGGCCGCCCAGGGCAACACCCGTTCGAACGTCATGCAGGCTCCCAAGGTGACGCTCTTCAACGGGCAGCAGGCCTATGTTTCCGACACGCGGCAGCGGCCCTTCGTGACCGCCGTGGTGCCCGTGGTGGGCGACTTCGCCGCCGCCCAGCAGCCCGTCATCACGGTCCTCAACGAGGGCACGGCGGTGAACGTGCAGGCGGTGGTGTCGAACGACCGGCGCTTCGTGAGGCTGACGCTGGTGCCCTTCTTCTCGCAGATCGGCAAGGTGGAGCAGTTCCAGTTCGAGGGCTCCCGATCCACCAAGACGAAGAGCAGCGACGAGAAATCGAGTCCCACCGCCAACGTTCCCGGCATCAATGGCAACGCCCGGACGGATGAACTCGAACTGCAATCCAATGGCACGACGATCCAGCTGCCCGAGTTTCTCTTCACCACCGTCACGACCACCGTCAGCGTCCCCGACGGGGGCACGGTGCTGCTGGGCGGCATCAAACGCCTGCGTGAGGGCCGCAACGAGTTCGGCGTGCCGATCCTCTCCAAGGTTCCCTACATCAACCGGCTGTTCAAGAACGTGGGCCTCGGCCGGACGACGGACAGCCTGATGCTGATGGTGACGCCCCGCATCATCATCCAGGAGGAGGAAGAGGAAAAACTCCTGGGCACGAGCAAGCCGTGACGGCCGCATCGGGACGGGATCGTCGTCATCCCGCGCAGTGCGACGCGGCCGGGAGGCTGACATGAGCCGATTGTGCCTGGTTGCCGGCAGCCTGCTGGGAGCGACCGCCGTCGCCGCCGGAGCCTTCGGCGCGCATGGGCTCAAGGACCTTCTGGAAGCAGGTGGCCAGGCCGCCAACTGGGAGACGGCCGCCCGCTACGGCATGTACCATGCGCTGGCTCTGGTCAGCCTGGGCCTGATGGCCGCACGCGGACGAGGGGCGGTGGGCACGGTCGCGGCCGCAGCCATCTGCTTCCTGGCCGGAACGCTGGTGTTCAGCGGCTGCCTGGCGGTCCTGGCCGTGACGGGCCTGAAAATCCTGGGGGCGATCGTGCCGATCGGTGGCACGCTGCTCATCGCCGGGTGGCTGCTGATGGGCTGGGCCGCCAGCCGCGAGTCACCAGGTTGAGTCCGGCACTCACTCGCGGAAGGTTTCGCCTTCCCCGATGCCCTCGTCCTTCTCCTCCATGACCGGGGCGGCATCCCGCTCGGCAGGCAGCTCGTCGCTGGCCGCATCCCCCGCATCGACGGCGGGGTCTTCGGCAGGTTTTTCGTCCGCCATCTCCTCCGCCGGTTCGTCGCCCGGCTTCGCCGCTGGTTCGTCGGCAGGCTCGGCCACAGGATCTTCCGCAACAGGTTCCGCCGGCGCTGCAGGCTCGGGCGACTCCCGCTCCATCGCATCGTCGACCTGCCCGGCGGATCCGCGATCGTTGCCGGGTTCCGGGAGCTCGACACGATCCTCCGCGGGCTTGAGATCCGGCAGCGGCTTGCCGCCGAATTCCTCTACCTGCCGGCCGATGTCGTCGCCACCGCCCTGCGGCCCACGCAGAACCTCTTCCTGGGCCTCTTCCATGTCGAGGTAGCGCTTTTGCCGCGCGCGGCGGCTCTGCTGCTGGCTCACGACCCGGGCTCGCGTGCGATGCCGCTCCAACTGCATCCGCTCCGGCCCCTGCACGCGTTCCAGCGCGCGGGCCACGTCCACCACCATCACCTTCTCGGGGTCCGACTCCAGTTCCGCTCCCTTGGAGAAATCGGCCTCGGCCTCGTCGGTTCTCCCCATGCGCAGGGCGGCCAGGCCCCGGAAGTAGTAGACCCGCGGATCACTGGAACCGGCTTCGATCGCATTCGTGAGGTCGTCGTAACTCCGCGCCAGTTGACCGGCGAAAAACGAATGCACTCCGCTGCCGTAGACGGCCAGCGTCGGCACGCTGTCGACACTGGGCTGCGCGGCCAATGGGCCGGACGCGACCGCCACGAGCAGGGCCGTCGCCAGCAGCCGCCCGGCGTGCCGGAGCGAATCGTTCCAGACCGTCATGAGGATTCCTTTCTCGGAGCCCGAACCATCGTCTTTCCGTTATCGGCCGATCCTACCGCCGGGCCCGTGACGCGGTCACCGGTGACGGAAAAACTGTCACCACCCGACATTCAGCCCGGCCGCAGGGTTTCCCCATCCCCGGCAAGACCCCGGGCGAGGGCGTGCCCGCGAAAGGCCTGTTCTTCGAGAAAAACCGCTGCCCGGATGAGTTGCATGACGACCTGCTGGGCGGGCCAGCCGAATGCCCCCAGCAAGCGGTCGAATTCGGCGGCGGGGCAGCTTCCCTTCAGATCCACGAGCAGGACCCGCCCCCCCTTTTCGAAGGCGTTGCCGTCGACCTGCCAGCGGGGCCCTGCGCCGGGGCTCGTCCACACGAACGACCCGTCCGGCTCGGCGTACAAGCGGCCCAGGGCCGTGAGGGCCGCCAGGGCCGCATCGAATTCGACCGCCAGTGGTTCGGCCAGCGCCTCCTGCAGCACGGCGAGCGTGGGCCACCGGCCCGTGGCATCGGCATAGATGCCTCCGGGACGGGCTCCAGCCGGTCGCGCGTGGAGCGTGATCTCGAAGGCATACATCCCGTCAGACCGCATGCTTCGCCACCCCCGACCCACGCCCGTGTGCTTCACCGGTCATCGACGTGACCGCGCACCCAGGCGGCATAGGCCGGCGAGGCCGAGACCGTGGTCACGATCAATTCCGGAGTCTCGTACGTGTGGTGGGCCGCGATGCCCCGCAGGCAGGCAGCCTCGGCGGCGGCGGTCGTCTTGCACGTGCAGCGCCATTCCTCCGCCGATTCGATGGCTCCATTCCAGGCATACGTGCTGCGCAGCGGACCGTCGATCTGCACGCAGGCAGCCAGCCTTTCGCGCACCAGCCGCGCAGCGCAGGCTTCGGCGGCGGGCCGCGAGGGAAAGGTGGTGCGGATTTCCACGATGCCGGGAAAGGCGGGGTCGGCCGCACCGCGCGCACTGGGCATCACTCGTCACCTCCCGATCTGGTGGTCGTGTTCGTCATCATGCCGCGTCGACGACCCGGCCGCCACTCGGGCACGGAGTTCGTGGACGATCGATCGTGACCACGGCGACGCCCGGGGCCGCGGTCTCGAGCCGCTCCCAGCGCGCGCGGCCGCCTTCGTCGATGCGGATGAAGACGGGATTTGGGTCGGATCGGACGGCATCCAGGCGCGTCTCGCCGACATCGACATCGTGGGCCAGGCCTGTCAGGGGCGGGGCAGCGCCGTCACGATGGCCGAGCAGCAGCGTGCCCGGGCCCGCGCTCGGATCGAGCCGCGGGGCGAGTGTCGCCCAGTCGGCGGCGGGCTCCCGTGCCAAGGCCCCGTGGAGGGCCGCGGCCAGCGCCTCCACGGCGTCGAATTCGGCGGCGCAACTGGGCGCCGAACGGCGGGCGACTTCGGCCCACTCCTCCACGCTCCGCTGCCAGACGGCCACGATCGAACGCCAGAGACGATTCTCGCCACCACTCGCAACGGTCGCCGTGGCCCAGCCGGCGAGCCTGCCCGGCATGTCGACCGGCCGGCTCCGCGCCAGAAGCCGCACCAGCGGCCGGAACGATCGCCACGTCGCGTCGTGGGCCCGCAAGCGGATCGCGAAGGGGACCACGAGGTCGACGGCCACGCTTTCGGCGATCGTGGGCGGCCGGCCAGTGGCCGCGACACCCGATCCTGGTTCGACGAAACAGTCGGGATCGAACTCGTGGCCGTGCCGAACCGTCAGCCTGCCATCCGACCAGAGCAGGCCGGCGGAGAATGGATGCCGCGTGGTGGTCGGCGCCACATCCGTGAGCCAGGAATCCCTGTCCCCGGCCAGGAGCGTGAGCCGAAACGGCGCGGGGCGCATCGCGGTCCAGTCGGGGCGGCCCCGCGTGTCGGCGCTCGACACCGGCAGGCCGGTCCGCAACCAGCGGATGAGGCGGCCGAACACGCCGCGTGCCATCCACAGGGTTTTGCCGGCGACCGAACGCCGCACGTCGCGAGCCGCCCGGCCGCCCTGCCAGGGGCGCACGCTCCCGGCCCAGGCATCGCTGACGAGCCAGTCGAAAGTATCGCCGGCCAGGACGAGATCGACGCCCTCGATCGGTCGATAGGATCCATCCCGGCGGAACCCCGCCCGCAGCGCGGCCCGGTGGATCGCCGCCGGCAGCCAGGCGAGCCGGCCGGCCGGCCAGTGCACGAGCGTGCCATCGGAAACACACCAGTTCGACGCGACGACCAGCATCCCTGCCTCCGCAGGTGGTCATCGACGCAAACCCCGCGGGGCTTGCCGGCCGGCGTGGGTGGTGCGGGTGCTGCCGGTCGTGACGCCGCCGGAAAGGGCTCAGGGCTCGAGGAACGTGGTCTGGCAGCCACGTTCGAGCGAACCGTCGAGTTCGGCACCGCTGACGATCGCCGTGGCCTTGCCTACACCGCTGGCGGGCAGCCGGTAGGTGATTTCGAACGTCTGCTGGCCGCCGGGCGGAATGCCCTGGATCGACTCGAACGTGACCCGTGCATCCTCCACCCGAACCCGTGCCGGGCTCGGGTCGCCGACGATCCGGGCCTGGTCGGGAAGCACCACGACCAGGTCGAGGCGGCCCGTCGCCGCCGTGCCGCCGTTGCTGACGGTGCAGACGAGCGTCGTGGCGTCGCCGACCCGCACCGGATCATCGAGATCGGCCAGCGATAGCCTCAGCCCCGCCTCCGACGGGGAGCGCACCCGTGGCCGGGGCGTCGTGGAAGGCACGAGCACGCACACCTCGTCGGCCACCATCGCACCGCCCGCCAGCCCGCTGAGCACGGCCCGCACGCAGGACCTGGTGGGCGGGGAGTCTCGGAATGCATTGCTGGGAGCCTGGGCCCGCAGGTTGATCTGCCGCTTCAGCTGCCCGCCTGGTTCGACCGCCGGCAGGCTCCACGACACCCGTGAGGCCACGAGGCCGTAGCCGTCTGACGCCTCCAGAGGCGTGAGCGCGTCCTCCCAACTGATCTGCAACGTGGTCGGTGTCGATGCCACGGCACCGGTGTTCTTCACCGTGGCGACGCATTCCACCACTCCGCCGGACGGGGTTTCCGTCGGCCCCACGAGGTCGAGCTCCAGGGCCGCTGCGGCCGGCACGGGGACGGGCGCGGTGGCCGGGGCCAAGGGCGCGGCGGCCAGCGGTGGGGCGACCGTCGCGGGAACCTGCCGCGGCGCCACGGCCACGGCGGGCGTCACCTCCACGCAGTGGGTCGCGCCCCCCACGAAGACGTGCGCCTGATCGAGGATTTCGACGCGATGACACTGCCGCCCGGGCTCGTCGAGCAGGAAGTCCAGTGTCAGCCTCCGCGCGGTGCCGGGGGCCATGTCGATCGTGCCCTTCTGCTCGATGGGACTCTTCGACGCGTCGTGGTGAAAACCGACGTCGAAGTAATCGATCACGCGCAACTGCTGCAACTGCTTGCCGGAGCGATTCACGAGTTCAACCTCGAACGACACCCGGTCGCCCACCTTGCCGACCAGGGGGCCCGTGATCGACACCAGCACCGCATCTTCAGCCCGCACGGTCGTCGTGGCGGCTGTCGACAGGACGAGCAGCAGGGCCGGAAGAAACGCCGAGCGGGCGAACAGCTGGCTCATGGAATCTCCTCACGTGAACCCCGACCCGGGGCGGGCCCGGGACGGGTGCCGGAGAGGCTACCACGGGGACGAGCCGGGCGTGAAGTCAACTCTCGGCCCGGTGGCGGATGATGTCCCCCTCCACCATGTACACCACGTCTTCCGCGATGTTCGTCGCCATGTCGGCGATCCGCTCGATGTGCTTGGACACGGAATTGATCCGCAGCAGGTTCTCCACGCCATCCGGATCGTCCTTGATCGCCTGCATCACGCGACGTTGCACCTTCTGGCGGGCGTCGTCGACGACGTCGTCCTCCTCGCGGACCTGCCGGGCCAAGGCCGGATCCCGGTTCACGACCGCATCCAGGCACTCCTTGACCATCTCCTGGGCCTGGGTCGCCATGGTGCGGATCTCCGGCGGCAGGTCGTAGGACGTGTCACCGGCGAGCTGCGACACCCGTTTGGCGATGTTCTTGGCGAGGTCACCCATCCGCTCGAGATCGTTATTGATCTTGAGCACGGCCACCACGAACCGCAGGTCCGTGGCCACCGGCTGGTAGAGCGCGAGGATCTTCAGGCACTCCTCCTCGACCTCGACCTCCATGCGGTCGATCTCGTCGTCATTGGCCATCACGCGGCGGGACAGGGCCAGGTCGCGGTTGATGAGGGCCGTGATCGACTTTGAAATCGCCTCCTCGACCAGCGTGCCGACCCGAAGGATCCGTTCCTTGAGGTGCTCGATCTGTCGTTCGATGTGTTTGGCCATGAGCGTCCCGTTCAGCCGAATCGGCCGGTGACGTAGGACTCCGTCTCGCGGAGGACGGGCTTGGTGAAGATGTCGGGGGTCGGTCCGTATTCGATGAGCCGGCCCAGGTACATGAATGCCGTGTAGTCGCTCGTGCGGCTGGCCTGCTGCATGTTGTGGGTGACGATGAGCACCGAATAGCGGCCGCGAAGCTCCTGGATCAGGTCCTCGACCTTGCCGGTGGCGATGGGATCGAGCGCCGAACAGGGCTCGTCGAGGAGCAGGACCTCGGGCTCCGCGGCGATCGCCCGGGCGATGCAGAGTCGCTGCTGCTGGCCGCCCGAAAGCCCCAGGGCGCTGTCCTGGAGGCGATCCTTGACCTCGTCCCACAGCGCCGCACCGCGCAGGCTCGCCTCGCAGACCTCGTCGAGCACGCCCCGGTTCCGCTCGCCGTCGATGCGCAACGAGTAGACGACGTTCTCGTAGATGCTCATCGGGAAGGGATTGGGCTTCTGAAACACCATCCCCATCCGCTTTCGCAGGTCGATCACGTCCATTCGCGGATCGTAGATGGAGTCGCCGTTGAGTCGCATGTCGCCGGTGATGCGCACGCTCTGCACGAGGTCGTTGAGGCGGTTCACGCTGCGCAGGAGCGTCGACTTGCCGCAGCCGCTCGGCCCAACCAGCGCCGTGACCTTGTTGAGCGGGATGGGCATGGTGATCCGGTGCAGCGCCTGCTTGGCGCCATACCAGAGATTGAAGCGGTCGACCTCGAGCACGGGCGGCTCCTGGAGCACGGCCTCGTGCACCTCGGCATCCACCTCGCGGCCCGCGGCCACGGCCAGCAGCCGGTCTGTCGGCGGGGCATCGGCCGCGCCCCCTGCCGTCTCCGCCCGCTTCGTGTCGTCCGCCACCTGCATGATCGCGTTTCTCCGCTCGGGCCGGCGACCGGCCGCCACCGTATCCTAACCCGGGCTCCCTAAAACTGCTGCACGACGTACCGACGTCGCAAGCGGGCGCGAATTCCGATCGCGGCCACGTTGAGCAGGGCGATGATCGCCACCAGCAGGAACGTGATCGTGAACACCATGGGCCGCGCAGCCTGGCTGTCGGGGCTCTGAAAGCCGACGTCGTAGATCAGGTAGGCGAGGTGCATGAATTCCCGCTCCGGATGGACGAAGGGGAAGGTGCCATCCACCGGCAGATCGAGGGCCAGCTTCTTCACGCCCACGAGCATCAGCGGCGCCACCTCTCCCGCGCCCCGGGCCATGGCCAGGATCAGGCCCGTCATGATTCCCGGCAGGGCACGGGGCAGCACGATGCGCCGGATCGTCTGCCACTTGCCGGCCCCGCAGGCGTAGGAGCCTTCGCGCATCGAGTTGGGCACCGCCGACAAGGCCTCCTCCGTGGCCACGATCACGACCGGCAGGGTGAGCAGGGCGAGCGTCAGCGAGGCCCAGAGCAATCCGCCCGTGCCGAAGGTGGGCTGGCCGTCGGCCACGAGGCTGGCCTCGAAGAACAGTTCGTCGATGCCGGCCCCCAGGCCGTAGCAGAAGAACCCCAGCCCGAACGCCCCGTACACGATGCTGGGCACGCCGGCCAGGTTGTTGATCGCCACCCGGACGGCCGTGGTGACGGGGCCGCGCGAGGCATACTCCCGCAGATAGAGCGCCGCCAGCACGCCGAAGGGCGCCACCAACAACGCCATCATCAGCGTCATCACCACGGTGCCCCAGATGGCGGGAAACACGCCGCCGGCGCTGTTGGCCTCGCGGGGATCGTCGGCGAGGAACTCGGCCCACCGCGATGCATAGAGCCGGAGGCGGCCCGCCGGCGACAGCCTGTTGGGCTGCCAGCCGCGAACCACGCCGTCGAGCGGCACGGTCGTCGTGCCTCCCGAGGCGGTCTCGAACTCCACGGCCCAGCCGGCATTTTGATCGCGGAGGGCGCTGGTTCGCTCGTCGAGTTCCCGCTCCTCCGCGGCCACGCGGGCCGCGACCCGCTCCGCTGCTTCGGCGGCGGCCGCCTGCTGCGCGCTGCCCGCGCCGAAGTCGAGCCCGGCTCGCACCACCGCCAGGCGTGAGGCCCGCAGTTCCCGTTGCAGGCTGCCGCGCTCCACCTTGTCGATGCGCCGAATCTCGTGCACGCGACGCCGCGCGGCGGGATGCTCCCGCGTGAACGCCTCCCAGACGGCCGGAGGGCCCTCCGCCACCAGTTCCGCGCCGTGCAGGAGCCGCTTGGGAAAGCCGTGCAGGCGGCCCCCCTCCATCCGCTCCACGACGGTCGCCCACTCCGGCCGGCTCGTGCCGACGATCGCAGCGTCGTCGATCCACTCGGAGTGGGTTCCCGTGGCCGCGAAGTCGCCGCTGCGCATGAGCCGGCGGGCGGGCCGGGCCGCGGCCTCGCCGCGGGCCGCCACGGCCGGCTCCTGCTGCGTCACCTCGCCGAGCACGCGCCGGCCGTCGGCGAGTTGCACGAGTTCCAGGGGCACCGGCCAGAACGTGGCGGCACCGCGCACGGCGATGAAGGCCAGCAGCCCCACGATCATCACGATCGTCAGGGCCAGCGATCCGGCGGTGATCCACACCCAGGGCTCGCCGTGGGCGGAGAGCGTGGCGTGGGCCGAACGATGCCGTCGCGGCCGGGAGCTTTCAGAGCTCATGCGCGCGCCTCCGGAATCGCTGCCTGACCAATTCGGCCGCCGTATTGACCACGAACGTGATCGCGAACAGGGCCAGGGCGGCCAGGAAGAGCACGCGGTAGTGCGCGGAGCCGCGGGCCGCCTCCGGCAATTCCGTGGCGATGGCGGCCGAGAGGGTCTGAAATCCGTTGAACACGTTCCAGCCCACGAGCGGCGTGTTGCCGGCTGCCATGAGCACGATCATCGTTTCGCCCACGGCACGACCGAGACCGATCATGACGGCCGAGAACAGGCCGCTGGCCGCCGAGGGGATGATGACCCGGACCGCCGTCTGCCAGGGCGTGGCACCCGCCCCCAGCGAGGCACTGCGCAGGTGGTCGGGCACGCTCGACAAGGCGTCGTCGGCGATCGTGAACACGAGTGGGATGATGGCGAAGCTCATGCCCACGGCCACCACCAGGGCGTTGCGCTGCACGTAGGTGCCGAACAGGCCGCCCCGGGTGTCGAGCCGCAGGGCGTCGAAGAACAGCGCCGCGGCGCCGGCCAGCGCCAGGGCGGCGGCCGCGCCCAGCACGAACACGCCCAGCGACACGACGGCCGCCCGACGCTCGGACCAGCCGCCACTCGCGCGGCGCAGCCCGGGATTCACGAGCCGGCCCACCACGGCCGTCGCTGCCAGGGCGGCCAGCGGCAGCGTGGCCAGCATCCAGCCTCCGAAACCGCTCCCGCCGCGGCCGTCGAGCCAGTCACGGACGTCGCCCTGGAACAGCATCCGCTCCACCCACGGCGCCGCCTGCCGGGCCACCACGACCCCCACCGGCAGGGCCACGAAGCCCACGGCCGCCAGCCGCCAGGCGGCCAGCCGTCCACGCCACCCGGCGGGCAGCAGTTGCCAGAGATGCGCGACGGTGAGGACGACGAGCGGCACCACGAACAAGCCGGTGATCACCGGCATCAGCGACTCTTCCAGGAGCGGGGCGAACACCAGGCCCGCGATGAATCCCAGCACCACGCTGGGCAGGCTGGCCATCATCTCGATCGTGGGCTTGATCCGCGCCTTCCAGGAGGGATGCATGAACTGGCTGGCGTAGATCGCCGCCAGGAGGGCGATCGGTGTGGCGAAGAGCATCGAATACAGGGTGGCCTTGATCGTGCCGAAGATCAGGGGCACGAGTCCGAACTTCGACTCGAAGGCCTCGTGCCCGGTCGTCTCCCAGGCATGCACGGGCGCCGGATAATTCTCGTACCACATCGGCAACAGCAGCGTGCCGAACGACACCTCCGGATAGCCGGTGTCGATTGACCAGGCCGCCAGGCCGCGGCCTCCCGCGGCGAGGAGCCGGTTCTCCCGCGGCGCGACGCACAGCGCCAGGGCCGATTCAGGGGTCGATGCCCGCGACGCGGCTCGCGACTCGTCCGCGGCAGCATCCTGCAGCGCCAGCGGCGCCGCGCCGGTGGTCGAGTGCAGCAGCCGCACGGCACCGTCCGCCGAGGCCACGGCGAAGAGCCGCGAGCGGGGCGACGCTGCGATCGCGGTCACGGCAGCCGCGTCCGGGCCGCCCACGAAGGTACGGGCCACCGCCATCTGCAGCCCGTCGGCCGTCGCGGCATCGGGCACGCGGGCGGCGAACAGGATCCGCACGTCGCCGCTGCTGTCGGCCACGGCGAAGGCCGCCCCGCCGAAGAGCCGTTCCACGGCCGTCACGGTCGCCGCGCCCGGGGCGACGTCGAAGGACTCCATCTCCTGCGGCGCCGACACGTCGCGGATCAGGAAGCGACGGGCCGCACCGTCGGCGGCCACGAGCAGCATCTGGTCGCCGAGTTCGGAAACCCGCACGAAGCGCGGCATGAAGCCGGCCGGCGGCTCGATCGTGGCCCCCACGGCGACCCGTGCCGTCTTGCCCGTGAGCATGTTGCGCTTCGATGCGCTGGCCTCCACCCGCACGCGACCACCTTCGTCGACGGCGGCCACGAGCGGGCCGCCGGCCAGCGGCGTGACGTCGATGTCGACGACCCTGGCGGGCAGCGGCTCCGCGGCGGGGCCGTCGAACTCGGTCACGAGCCGCAGCCGCGCGAACTGTTCTCCCGCGGCCCTCACGACGAGTTCGTCCCCGAGCCGAACCGCCCCGCCCGGCTCCGGCGCGGCCAGATCGGCGGGCAGGTCTCCCGCCGCGAGAAACGTCGACTCCAGTCCCAGCCGTCCGGTGCAGAAGGATCCGTCCGCCCGGCCCACGGCCGCCAGCATGCCGGCAGGCAGCACGCGCATCGCCGTCCATCCCTCCAGGCCGCTCTCCGCCGCCGTTCGTTCCGACAAACGCTCGCCGCTGCCGAGCCCGAGCACATGGATGCCCTCCTCACCGCCGTGGAGCAGCCAGGCCACGGCGCCGGATTCATCCATGCCGACGGCGACCGGCCGGCGACCGTCGAGCCGCGTGACGCGGTCGAGGCCGGCGCTTGCCGAGCGGAACAGCGGCAGGGCGACCGCCAGCAAGAACACCCCCACGAGCAGCACGGCCACGATCGTGCCGATGCCACCCATGGTGATCAGCAAGCGGGCCACCCCGTCGCCCGCCCGCACCCAGGGGTTCGTCGTGCGCCGCCGCGCGCGACCCGTGAACGTGCCCTTGGCCTGCATGCGTGAAGCCGCCTGGAAATGAGGGCGGCCTGGGGCCGCCGGCCGCGTCAGGGACCCTTGATGCCCACGGACTCCAGAGCCTGCCCGGCGACGGCGGCCGTGACCGGAAGGTAGCCGTCCTTCTTCACGTCGGCCTGGCCCTGGGCGCTGAGCACGTAGCGCAGGAACTCCCGGCGCAGCGGATCGAGCTGGGTCCCAGGCTTGTGGTTCACGCTCAGGTACAGGAAGCGGGCCAGCGGATAGTCGCCGGAATAGGCGGCCGCCGCCTGCGGAGCCACTGCCGCGGCACCGGTTTTCGGCGCCAGCGGCACGGCCCGGACGTCGGCGGTGGCGTAACCGATGCCGCTGTAGCCGATACCGAACCGGTCGCTGCCCACGGCCTGCACGACCGCGGAACTGCCCGGCTGTTCCTTGACGGTGGTCTTGAAATCACCCTTGAAAAGGGCGAACTCCTTGAAGTAGCCGTAGGTGCCACTGGTGGCATTGCGGCCGTAGAGGCTGATCGGCTTGTCCTTCCACTCGCCCTCCAGCCCGAGGTCGCCCCAGGTGCGGATGTCGGTTTTC
>Ga0129333_10002906_pt1 | contig 16045 bp, 28 predicted proteins | sample CPB6_08_DNA_FD_94474 | JGI IMG/M metagenome (GOLD analysis project Ga0129333, IMG submission 94474) | Freshwater to marine salinity gradient microbial communities from Chesapeake Bay, USA - CPBay_Sum_0.6_0.8_DNA | ecosystem: Environmental > Aquatic > Marine > Coastal | place: USA: Chesapeake...
ACATTGTCGGGTGAGCCATTCTGTGGTTGCAATCGCTGTTTCTGGAGAGAGACACTCTTCTTTGTAGTTCCCAAATTGCTAAAGGGATACGAGGAAGGCAAAATAGAACTTGAGGAGTAAAGGGCAAAAGGAGTCTCAGAAGCACGAAAAGCGAATCGCTAAGAAAATTGGCGGTAAGCGAAATGCTGCATCTGGGGCTCTTTGGGCAAGAAAGGGCGATGTTCGGTCAACTGACCTATTGATTGAACATAAGTGGACTGGTAAAAAACAATTCACTCTAAAGTCCGAAGCAATAAAGAAAAACGTAAGAGAGGCAATCCTTGAAGGACGAATGCCAGTCTTTGGTATTCATCTTGATGGGGAAAACTATGTCATTCTCACCGAGGATGACTTCATCGAGATGAGGGAGAAACTAAAGGATGCCTAATACATGGAAGAACCAGACTACGCTTGGAGATACCAAGCGAGATGTTCAGGAGAAGACACTGACCTCTTCTACCCACCTAGAGATAAAGAGCAATACAAGATTATTGCTGAAAAAGCAAAAGCATTCTGTTTTGGTGAGACTGGAAAGAACCACTGCCCTGTTAGAAAAGAATGTTTATGGGATGCAATCTCAAGAGACGAACCACATGGAATATGGGGAGGTCTCTCTCACCGTGAAAGAAATGCATTAGTAAGAAAGTGGCAAAAGAAATACAAAAAGAAAAAAATAACCCTAGAAGAATTTATCCTTAGTAAGGAAGTGTGATGCCAGTTCAAGCGTCGAAAGACCTAAAGAAGTTCTTGGATGCCAAGAAGACTGAAACTAGACTTCTAGGTGATGTAGAGCGTCATTTGATGCTCAAGCCACCAAGTGACCGTAGAACAGATGTACTACATCCTTCAGAAATAATCAAAGATGATTGGTGTCACAGATATGCTTTTTATTTATTAAAAGGCGGAGAAGCAAAGAAGGAGAAGCCTGGTCTTAGACTGCAGAACATCTTTGATGAAGGACACGCTATACATGCAAAATGGCAAGATAGATTTAATGAAATGGGAGTTCTTTATGGAATGTGGTATTCAGAAACAGACAACTTACGCGAATGGGGATTAAGTTCTGAAATTAATACTGGAACGTCAGTATTTGAGTATAAAGAAGTGCCCTTAAAAGATGAGTCTCTCCGTATTCACGGGCATGCTGATGGTTGGATAAAGGGTCTTGGAGAAGATTGCTTGATAGAGATTAAATCTATTGGTGCAGGAACTCTTAGGTTTGAGGCTCCCGACCTTCTTGCTGATGCTGGATATGACGTTACCAAGGCTTGGGGCAATATTCGCAGACCATTTCGTGGACATCTTTTGCAGGGACAGATGTATCTTGAATTGGCTCGCCGTCAGTTTGGTGAAGATGCGCCCAAAGAAATCGTATTTATTTACGAACTCAAAGCAGACCAGAGTTATAAAGAGTTTGTAGTTAAAGCAAACTTTGACATTGTAGAAAGAATTTTTAATGCAGCAAAGAAGGTAGTCGATGCTGTAGAAGCCGATAAGATTCCCAAATGCAATGTGTCAGAGGACGGATGTAAACAATGCGACTTGATTCCGTAGACCCATCAGCATTAGTTCCAAAGCCAAGTTATGCACTAACACCTCTGCCTCCAGACATTACGTCTTTAAGCAGTGAGCAGTTGGCGGAATTGTTTACCATTCTTACTGGATGGGCGGACTACACTTCGTCACAACTTGCTGAGGCTCAATTAAATGAGAGAGCCGCTCAACGAGCATTAGATTTAAAAGTTAACCGACTAACAGTAGAGAAAATGGGAAACGCTACAAAGGGCGACAAGGTAACTCTAATCAGGGCTCAGATTGCTATAGATGATGAAGTTATGAAATTAGAAGAAGTCTTTGAAGAGCGGTATGCTCGTCGTAAGATTCTAGAGATGATGCTTAATAACCAAGAACGAGACATCACTCTTGTATCAAGAGAGATAACTCGTAGAACTGCTGGCGGACCACGAAGGGAATACGTATGACCGAACCAATACTTCCTGAAGCACACCAACTAATAAATAATGAACGCAACTCTTCATACGACCATCCACTGGATAACTTTGAACGAATTAAAAAGGGTTGGGAAGTAATTTTTGGAATTGATATCACTGAAGAGCAGGTTGGACTTGCTATGGCATGGGTAAAGATTGCAAGAGAAGTTTACAAGCATAAGAGGGATAACTTGGTAGACGGCGCTGGGTATCTTGGAACTGTAGACATGGTCATTACTGAAAGAGAACGCCGTGCCAACAAAGTCGTTTGATGGTGGTTTAGATAACGACACATCAGTAGCAATAGGTATCGACCAATCGTTAACTGGGTTTGCTTTTACCGCTCTTCAAATCAATGACTCATCTAAATATATGACGTGGGTATACAAGTCTCCATACTTTGGCATTGAAAGACTTGTAGATATACGTCAATTTTTATTTGACCATCTGGATTACGTTTCTGAAAAACACTCTATTGAAAACATTGCAATGGAGGGCACGGTACTTGCAAGCCATTCTGCTCTTGTACTTGGTGAATTATCCGCCCTTGTAAAACTCACTATGTATGATTATTTTGATAAAGAGACCAGATTTCCAGTATTGGTTCCTCCTATGACTTTAAAGAAATATGCAGCAGGCAAAGGAAATGCCAAGAAGCAGGAGATGCTGCTACAAATGTATAAACGATGGGGCGTAGAGTTCAATGACGACAATGCCGCTGATTCTTATGCCCTGGCTAGACTGGCAGCAGGTATCTATAAAGATAAGGTAGAGCAGGCTGTAGTAGAACAAATGAAAGACCCCAAATACCGAGACCAAGCACGAGATTAGTCTTACCATTTAGCCCTAGGAGTGGCACTACATCGGAACCAAAGGACTAAAAGACGTGTCTACACAAGAACCAATAGTTACTACTGAAGAGCCGTTTCTTCGCGTTAGCGCTGGCTCTAATCCTCAATCGGTTGCTTCAGCAATCGCTCATGCAATCTACGAAAAGCATGAAGTAAAACTTCGTGCCGTAGGTGCTGGTGCAGTAAATCAAGCAGTCAAAGCAATCGCTATCTCTCGTGGCTATGTTGCTCCTCGTGGCATGGACTTAACCTGCAAACCAGGCTTTACCACGATTGAAAGCCGCGATGGAGAGATAAGCGCCATCGTATTCGCCATTACAGCGAACTAAAACAGGCTTATCCTTGGAGTAAGCAAGGGAGTCATTTATGGCAGATTGGTCAGATATGGGTCATGCAATGCGTCGTCGCATGGGCATTTCCGCAAGCCACTCAGAATCGGCAGGTAATATGAAAAACAGAAGTATTGATACCCCAGAAGAAGTTCTAGCATCTGCTGCTCACGCAGCAAGTCCACGTCGTTATGTAGGTATGGACTACTCAGGCGTAACAAACGTAAGTGCAAAACCACTAAAGGGTAAGTTAATGCCAAAGGGCAATAAGCAGGCTGGCGACCCAACTGCTGGTGGAAAAGCAAATCGCAAGAATGTTCCTGCAGGTAATGCAGCACAGTCTGAGCGAATGGGAGCACGTTATGTTGTTGGCTCTAAGTTTCCTGCAGTTCATTCTGCTGAAGCCTCAGCGACACTAGCAAATGCAAAGATGATTCCTTCAGTACGAGGACGTCAATCTGCAGACTTTAACTACGGAGTTCAGACTTACTAATAATGCCAAGACAACCTCGTTCTTATGCACAGTTCGGGGATGATGACGACAGCATTGTAAAGCCAGTCACACCCGATATAGAGTCACCAGTTTCATACGGGTCTGCAACTCGTGGAACGTATGAACAGCGTACTGCTTGGCGTACCCGCGATATGGGTGGTGGACGACCTCTTCCATATTCAAAGCGCAGTGCTGGTTCTACTTATAGTTTTGACGATGACTCTAGTTCCGCAATTCCTGATTCTTACAGGAAGGCCGAAAAATGAGCAACAACCGTCCTGTATTAAGTCACGCACAATTTGCTCAAAGTGGTGGAGCATCACGTGAGTATTTAACTGGAAAGAAGGGAAAACGTGGTGGGTATTATGTATCACGTGACCCTCGTGTTCCGCCAACAGCAGGTGGTGGTGTTGAAGAAATATCAAACAAGCCATTTGATGTTGAGGCTGCTGCTGGTCATTTTGTAACAACAAAAGACATCGCCCTTAATACATTTCCAACAGAGCATGGCACTGTTCGTATGCCTACTCAAAAAGAAAAAGAAAATGTTCATCAAGGTATTTGGACTGACACTGATAGTGGAAAGACATACATAGATATTTCTGACCGAGTTTCATCTTTATCTGAAGGATTACGCAGAGGGATGAATCAAAATCAATTAGGTATTTATGCAGCAGGAGCAGGTAAAACATTGCCTACTAGATTTGAGGATGACAAAGGATTTAGACGTAATAATCCTTCAGCCGAAATGGTTGCTGAATCTTACGGTAAAAAAGAGGAGCAATGGAAATCTCGTAGCAAACTGTCCAAGAAAAAACGCGAAGCACTTCTTTCTGAAATGGACAAAGATGTAGCCGAGATTAAAGCCAGGAGGGGATAATGCCTACTGGTTCCAATAACTTTTCAGCCAGTCAGAACTGGCAATCACTTGGTGCTGGTGGGTTCTACGGGTATAACAATCAAGGTGGTGCCGGTACTCCTGTAGCCCATGACACTATGGACGCTCTGCGTATTGGTGTTGGTCGTGTTCCTTCTGCAGAGTATCCAGATGGTTATTTAGGAACGATTCGTTCACGTCGTGATGACAGGCTACTTGATAGTGTCAAGTCACGTGTAAATCAGAAGGCTTATCAACGTGGTGTTCACAAGGGTGAACGCATTGAGCCATCCATGTACTTCTGGCCTCAAGAGTTCACTCCAGATATGGGAATCATGCGCCAGATGCGTGCGGTTCCAGATGGTAGCCGTGGTGCAACTGTTTATCGTGCAGCACGTTTTGCGCCTCAGACACAGTTGACCCCTGCTCCACATCTTGTTAATGATGGTAAATCAAATATGGTGTCTGATGCTCCTGGTCAAATTGATGTACGTCGCCAAAATATGTTGGCTTATCTGAAACCTGCGTGGCGATAATGGCTTATTTTGGAGTTAACGAGCATGGTCGTTTTGATAAAAATTTAGCAAGACAACAGTTTGATGCTCACGTAGAAAACATTGTAAAAAAGCATGCTGAAGCCACTAAAGACCTTCTCAAAGGCGGTTCTGAGTGGTACGAAAAAGCACACGAAGAAGCAAAACGTGTTGGTGGCGGAGATGTAACTAAAGGAGCAGGAATTATTGCTGCACTGTCTCCTCTTACCGATTGGAATAAGAACGTTGCATACGCTCATCAATTGGTAAAGACTGGTGATTCTCCAAGTTCTCTTATTAGAAAGAATGTTGAAAAGGCGCAAAGAATTCAGGCTGGTGAAAATCCACGAGATGTATTAGGTGGTCACAAAGTTCGCAGTTTTTTTGAAAACATACATGACCCAAGCAATCCGGAGCATGTCACTATTGACCGTCACGCTTACGACATTGCTATGGGAAGACCTTTTGTTGGTACTGGAGGTTCTAGAGATTTAAACTGGACTCCAGGAAAGATGAGCGAAGATTTAGGTCTTAGTGCTAAATCTAGATACGACCATTTTGTTGATTCGTATAAAGTTGCGTCACAAAAACTTGATATTGAGGTTCCTAACAAGACGCAAGCAATAACGTGGGTAGCACATAGAGGTGCGATATGACGCAAAAGTATGATGGCGTATACGATTATACAAAACCCTGGCGAGCACCTGTACAGCCTGACCAAATAGCAAAGCGTTGGCAGTACAACGGGCCTTGGGCATCAAATATGGAACGCCTAACACAACAGGCTCTTATGGTCGCAACAATTCCTGGAACAGAGATATCTGCAATGGTTCGCCCTCCATTGCCACAGATTCGTCTGTTTCCAGACCGTTTTGGCTATGACCGTCGTGCTGTAGGCATAGATGATGTCGTTACTGTTGACAGAAATTACGTGGAACCTCGTATTTCCTGGTACTCAGGAAGTCCTGCAGGATACACTGGTGCTTCTAGGAACACGTTAGGAAGTGAGTAATGGGAATTAACTCTTATTCTCAATTTGGAAGACTTCCTAAAACCTCTGCTCCTAGTATGAAGTTTACATATAGCAATACTATTGATAAGTCTATAGATTCATCTCCTAATGTAACTCGTCTTATAGGTCAACAATCAACTCCAAGTATGGGAGACAGACCTTCTCATATTGCAGGGTTATCAGGTATTACTGGAGGAATAAAAGAACAGCCTATTAAACATAGTCCTGTAAGACCGATTAGCGGTGGTGGACTTAGAGGAAATACAGCAACAAACGCAGGAGGAACAAGATTAACAGCACTAGGTGGCACTGGTGCTGGCTCAGGTATGAGAGGTGGCGGTATGACTGGAGGCTTTACCGGTGGAGGAGGCGGAGACTTTTGGCGAATAACATAAAAAAGTTTCTTGATAAAGGTCAGTCAAAGCCTAAAGAGTTTGTTAATAACCCAAAACTTCTTAAGGCGTTGAAAACTCAAAAAAGGAATGTAAACCGCAACTTAAGTAGTAATCAATATAGTGCTGGTCCTGATACTAGTACTCCGGGAATTAGTGAGCAAAACATTAGGGAAGGCATGGCTGGAACGAATTGGGGTACCTTTTAATGAAGACTGCAGTAGGCTCTTTTGGCGATGACCAACCTAAGAATCGGGCATTTGGAGAAAGCGTGTCTCCTGGTAACTACGTAGACCGTGGTGGAACCGACTATTTTAGGCTGCCTAAAAAGTCCAAGAAAGTCCCAAATTCTCAAAGATTTAACGCTCAATTAAGAAACCTAAGTAACTCACAGTTTAAGGAGAAATAATGGCTGATGACGGCGATGGCGCCCTAACGATGGAGTTACAGGCTAAACAGGTGGCAGATAACCTGACTATGTATAACGGGTCTTCCTCTTGTCCGACCTGTGGAATGGTTATAAACCCTGTAGAATTTCTAGCCAACCAGGGTCACTGTACTGGCTGTACCACAGCCAAACGGTTGAAAAGAGCAAAGGAATTAATGCAATGATTTTCTTCAATGACCGTAGGCGTAATAAGCCTAAGTCACAGCCTGTAGAAAATACTTTTGATGACTGGGGCACAGGTCTTAGTTCAAGTGGTTCAACTAGAAAAAATCCTACAGGAAAAGATTTACCACACACTGATGACTGGAATATGGCTCCAAGAAACAAAAGCATTAGTGAAGAAGCAAACAGGGGAACTCGTCAAGCACAAACTCCTGATGATGGTAGAAGACATGGTTATAATGAAAATGACCCAGAAATTGTTGCATTACGTAAGAATTTTCCCAATCTTCCGGACCCACTTCCACCAGCGTTAGTTGCTGAAAGAGCAAAAAACAAAAATTATTCCTATGACCCAAGAAAATACCGAATGGAAAGAGGAGATGACTAATAATGGCCGTTAACTCATCACGCTCAATGAACAAGTCTCTCAATGATGGAGCGACAGATGGTAAGTACCGTAAAGTTCGCCCAGATACAGAAGAGAATGCGATGAATACCTCAGCAACTGAGGCTAATCGTCAGTCTCTACATCCATTTTATGGATATGGATTTATTACCTCTGAATACCCAAACAAGGTAAATCCAGGTAAGTAATTATGGCTAGAAGAGTTACTCATAAAAATCTTGGTGAAGCAGTTGCTGCAAGAGAATCTTTCGTAGGCCCAAGCAGTCGTGGCGGTTCAATTGCCGAAGTTGGCACTGAAACAGGACATTTGCCACAAGAGCACGCTGAGGCTATGCGCTCTCAAAACCCATCTTATGTAGTCAAGTCTTACAACACTCCAGTAGCCTGGTATGGCGAAAAGGGTTGGGTTGTGCCTGATGTCAAGTACAGCAGAACTACCTCTCGTTTACAGGGTGGAATTCGTCGTTCAATTAATGCGCACTTTGCAGATGCGCATAACAGCGCAAGGGAGTAGACATGGGAAGAATGCAGGCTGAAGAATTTGCAGGAATGACAGGTAAAGGCAAAGGAAAAATTTCTCTTGAAAAAGCGTTGACTTGGCATTTACAAGGCAATCATTATCCACCAGTTCCTACTTCTATGGTAGGACCGTGTAAGCGTGCAATCTCTGCCGTTAATCGTGGAAAGAATGACGCAAAGATTAAACTTCCAGAAGGTATCTCATACCGTGGAGAGAAGCATGCTCCAGCATCTGCTATTGTTGAGGGGCATAATCTTCATTCTTGGATTAACCCACAAGACTAGTGGCAAGAAAAGGCGGAAAAGGAGGAGGCGACAGGAACGCAAACCGTCGCAATGGGAAGGCTATGAAAAAGAATTTAAAAGTAAATAAAAAAAAGGGGAAATCCTGCTGTGGATACTCCCTCAAAAGAACTGATAGATTGGGGCATGACCAAGGTCATCGCAAAGTAACCGTCGCAGCATAAGGAGCACAATGTACATTCCACCATTTTCTATTGAACCAACCGAAATAGTAGGCGGTTGCATCGCTTTATACAAAAATGTATGGCCAGACCCAGCAGAAACGATAAAAACAATTGATTGGGTTACCGAAGATAAGACTTTAAATTTGCCATTTAAAAATGCAACAACATTAAATGAAGCCCATAACTCTAAAAGAACAAATAAACATTTGTCTTTGACTGATTTTGGTTACTTAAATGAAGAGTTTAGATTAATAAATAATATGTTTTTTAACATTGTATTTTCGGCTGTGTCTTCTTACAGACAATTATTTGGTATTGAAGAACAACTTTATTGGAATGAAGGCATAAATCTTTTGAAATACCAAACTGGAGAAGAATACAAAGCCCATTACGATGGCGGTACCGGAACAAAAAGAAGTGTATCTCCAATTCTTTACTTAAATGAAGACTACACAGGTGGAGAAATTGAGTTTGTTAATCAAGGAATAACTATAAAACCAACTACTGGATTGTTGGCTATATTCCCTGCCAATTATGCCTTTAGACATATCGCTCATCCAGTAAAAACAGGAACTAAGTATGCAATAGTTACTTGGTTACACGATAGGCAATAATGAGTAACGTTCCTTTAATCGGTTCTAAGCCAGTAGAAAAGAAAGAGACTTTTCGTCTCCTACATTGCTGGGTATGTGACTCGTTAGAAGAATTACCGCCTTTTGAAGGTCCTGCAGACCAAGACTACCTACTTGCAGTTGCTTGCGAGCGACATGTATTCGACTCTGGAGAACCTCACAAAGGCAATCTGTTTGTTGATATTCCTGTAAAGGCTTGGCAAGACCCAGAAACTCGCAGAGATGCAATACGCCAGATAAAGCAGGGTGGTTCAAAAGGTTTGGCTGAGATTGACGATACCTTCTATGACACTCGCTCTACCTTTATGGAAGATGCAATGAAGTGCTACAAAGTTCATAACAAACCAAAAGATGGCTGTAACGATTGGCATCATTCTGACAAGATGCTCATTCCAAATACAATTAAAGAACGCCGTAAAGAAGGTCTTGAGAGTTATGAAAACGCTCCAGGAGTTAAGACTTACCTGTGTGACTTTTGTCCTGTAGCGATAGGCGTAGCACAACGTAAACAGAAACTGATGGGAATGATTTAATGGAACCAATAACTGACCCTGTTGAAAAAGAGAAGGCTTGGGAAGATTTAGGAAGACCACTTGACTTTGTTCCTAGTGCCATATTTAGTTTCACGATAACCTCTAATACTGATGGGTCGTTATCAACTACTGTTGAGCCTGCTGATGAGATAAACAGGCTTGTTAGAACCGCATCTACCTTTGATATCTATCAATCGTGCAAAGAAATTAGTCAAGATATAGAAAGTATGATGTTGGCTGACCGGGTAGCAAAGACAGTTATTGCAAATTTACAGCCAACGGATGGTGCAAAAGAACTGCGCCAAAGATTGCTTTCTGCATTAGGCGATAGAGGCATAGATACACCCAAAGCCTAAATAGACATAGACTAGGTGCATGGAACGCCAGTTAGGTCTAGATGAGCCTGTTGAGATTCAACGCGGCTCTACGTCCTATTTCTCCCAACCTGAAGAAGAGTTAGACCCACAACTCTTTACTGGCACAGTTCTCAAGGGCTGGGTGCGTAACGGCATTCTTCAACTTCTATTTGGTTTCTTGAATGAAAATTACCGACACCCAGACCTTTGGGCTCATGCTTGGATTGCAGGTTCTGCCGTCTCTTATCAGTGGGCAGCCCACCGCGACCCAGGTGATATGGATGTTTTAATTGGCGTTGACTACATTCAGTTCCGCAGAGCACATCCTGAATATGTAGGTCTATCTGATGTAGAAATTAGCAAGATGCTAAATGAAGATTTCAGAGAATATCTACAACCAGAGACAACTAACTGGCATGGATTTGAAGTTACTTTCTATGTAAATCCTGGTGCTACAGACATTAGAACTATTCATCCTTATGCTGCATATGACTTAAAGCATAATGAATGGACCGTGTTCCCACGTAGAACTTCTGCTCCAAATAACCCAGCATGGGAGAAGGCTGTACAGCAGGACCGCTCTATGGCTGCCGATATTGTTACACGGTATTCACGTGCTCTAACCGACATCCAGTCTGCTCCTAATGATGCTGCACGTCGTAATGCTGAGTTCAAGTTACAGCAGGCATTGCAACATGGTGCAATGTTATTTGAAGACATTCATCGTTCTCGTAAACTTGCATTTTCTGAATTTGGCAAAGGCTATGATGATTTTTATAACTATCGTTGGCAGGCCGGTAAGAAATATGGAACTGTTCCAGCGCTTCGTAGAATGCATGACTATTTAAAGGACTACGAAGGCAGACAGGCTGAAGAGACTTACGGCGTAGAGTTGCCTGATACACAAACGCTTATTCGTAGAGCAGCGACTTATAGGGTTAAAGAATGAGTGACATTGTTGATAAGGTAAGGGGCAAGTTATACCATGCTAGTGAACATGAGTTTCAAGAAGGAGACATAGTTTCTCCACGCAATTTTCATTATGCTTATGCAACTACAGACCCTACTCTTGCATCAGAGTATGGTTCTAATCTATACGAAGTTAGTCCTGTAGATGAGAAAGACGCCTATAAGACTACACGAGATGACTTGTCAAAATGGAAAAGCAAACCATCAGAAACAACTCACACAGTAATAAAAGCAACCAAAGGATTTAAGATACACAGAGCAATTAGTAAAGAGCAGTTTAAAGGAGTAACTTGAATATAATCCTTTCATTAGACGGGGTACTTAGGGCGGAATCTGGAGAACCAAATCGCACAGGAGTACTGGTCTATTACGCATTGAACAATGCTCACCGCGTCGCCCTCATTACAAAAAATGACTCTGCCAATGCAAAACATTGGTTAAATTCGCACGGAATCATAGGCTTCGATGACCTGCTAGATAACTCTGTTGAGTTAGCGGGCGAAGATTTGAAGAAGCGTCAGTTCACATTGAGTCGTAAGAAGGCACCTGTAGAACTGTATGTTGACTCTGACCCCTCTATGTGTGCGTGGGTTATGGAGCAAGGTATTGCTACGTTACTGGTGAGTAACCCAAGTTACTTGCCAGTTGAGCACAGACCAGATGCTCCAAGCAAAGTTCGCAAGTGGTCAGACATAGAAAATTCAATTACAAAAGTTAATATTGCCAAATCCAAACTAGCGTCACAGCCACGAGACGAACAACTCTGGGATGACTAATGCTTATATTTTCTGGAACAGAAGTAGGCAGTAACCGTACCCTTCTTGAGGGCATGAACATTGAGTCGATGGGGCTCAACTATTGGGGTCTACGCAAGAGGGGACTGCCTAAAACAAAGATTTGGCTCATATCTGAACATTTTGATAACTCTGCAAAAGTTTACATTGAGTCAGGAGCCTCACAAGCGGACAAAGCCGGTCTGTCCAAAACAGAACTCACTGACTTGGCCGCCGACTATCAGGAGTTCTTGGTTAACAACGCAGATAGGGCTACAGCGTTTCAAGAGTTTGACTCGCAGATTCTGGGCAAAGAATGGGTCGCTCAACAACGTTCCTTTTTCAGTAATGACCCTAAGTTATGGGTCATCTGGCATTCAGAGTATGGAATACAGAACCTAAAAGAACTCTCTGAGCAATTCCAAAATGTTGCAATACCCAATGAAGAGATTGAATCAGTAACTAACTTAGCCGGTATTACGCGGGCCTACCAGAGACAGTTTGGAACTAAGTACCACGCTCTTGGATGTGCCAAGCCAGACAACCTAAGACAGATACCATTTGCTACAGCCAGCACATTGTCATGGCTATCGCCCATGAGAAGAGGCGAAACAATCATCTGGGATGGAACCAAATTAGTTAGATATCCAAAGAAGATGAAAGACCAAGCAAGACCTCGCTACAAGGCAATTGTAGAAGGCGCAGGACTGGACTATTCAGAGTTTGTTAACGATAGTACCCTTGAAGCCACTAGGGTTGCCGTGTGGTCATACCTACGATTGGAAGAGTCAATGGATAAGAAGAGACCCGATTTACATCTTATTGAGGGTGGCAAAACTGAAGAAGTATCTGATAACAGCGATACGCCCCTTATGTCCGGTTTGATGGAATTGGAGGGGTACCTTTCTGATAACAGTGGAGCAGAAGGGAGGAAAGTGGAGCGTTCTGAAGTGGTACAAAGAGCCCCTGAAGAGATGCAAAACTTGCCTGTCTTCGGGTTTAATGTAAAGACTGTAGTAGAAACGGATGAGAATGGAAGAGATGTCCTCAAAGATGTACCCGTCGTTCAAACGCAGAGCGGTTCAATTCGTCAGTGCAACACTTGCTTTGTGGCTGCTAATTGCCCTGCCTTTAAGCCTAGTAATTCTTGTGCATTCAATCTTCCTGTCGAAGTAAAGACCAAGGAACAGTTAAAAGCCCTGCTCACAGCCATAATTGAGATGCAAGGCCAGCGTGTGGCATTCATGCGTTTTGCCGAAGAAATGAATGGCGGATATGCAGACCCTAACGTCTCACAGGAGATAGACCGACTATTTAAGTTGGTCAATCAAGTCAAAGAAATGGAATCCAACAAAGAATTTATCCAGATTACAGCACAACGACAGAGCGCTGGTGGAGTGCTTTCAGCCATCTTTGGAGACCGCGCCCAAGCCCTAAGAGAGTTACCAGAGACCCTCAAAGAAGACACTGTTACAAAGATTATCTCTGAATCTATTGAAGAGTAGTATCTGATAACAGAAGTTATCAGGTTACGAAACAGGGTTCACCCTGAAGTTTTGCAGTAGGTATTCAACCAAGTTAGCAAGTGCATGATAGGTTTCGACCCATCAGAATATGCATCCCTTTGAGGGGTATTTAACAAATCTATGAAATGGTAGGGATATGTTTTCATTTAAATTGGCAGAAGAGTTTGTCTCTCAGTACAAGGACAAGAAGGCTCCATTCGGCTATCGAGATGCTGGTGGTAACTCGGTAGGTGAAATCACCTTTCTGCGTACCTATTCGCGGTTGATGGAGAATGGTCGTAAGGAGACATGGGTTGATGTATGCGAACGCGTCATCAATGGCATGTATTCATTACAGAAAGACCATGCTAAAAGCCAACGCTTACCTTGGTCTGATGCCAAGGCAGCAGCCTCTGCAAAGGAGGCATTTGACCGCCTGTTTAATTTGAAGTGGACACCTCCTGGACGAGGACTGTGGGTCATGGGCACACCGCTTGTAAATGTCCAAAGAAATTCTGCAGCATTACAAAACTGTGCATTCGTATCAACTGGGTCAATGACAAAGACAGACCCAGCAAAGCCCTTCGCCTTCCTTATGGAAGCCTCAATGTTGGGAGTTGGTGTTGGCTTTGACGATAAGGGCGCAGACAAAGACTTCACTATCTACGCACCACAAGGAGAACAACCTTATGACATCCCAGACACCAGAGAGGGTTGGGTCGAATCAACCGCAGCCCTCATCAATGCCTACCTACGACCAGATTCGAAAAATCCAGTATTCAATTATGAAGCAATCCGTCCAGCAGGCGAACCGATTAAGACGTTCGGTGGAACCGCAGCAGGACCAGACCCGTTAATCAAACTGCACGACCTTATTCGAAATATGTTCAATGGTCGTTCAGGTCAGAAGTTAACTCGCAGAGACATTGCAGATATTGGCAACATGATTGGTGTCTGTGTTGTTTCTGGAAATGTTCGCCGTTCTGCTGAATTGCTTATGGGAAGACTTGATGACCAAGAGTTTCTAAACCTAAAGAACTATGAGAAATACCCAGAGCGTATGGCTCATGGCTGGATGTCTAACAACTCTGTTGAGGTATCCGTTGGTCAAGACCTAGCACCAATCGTTGAGGGTATTGCTAGAAACGGTGAGCCCGGTGTTATCTGGATGGATGTAACTCGTAAGTATGGCCGTCTTGCTGACCCAGAGAACAACAAGGACTGGCGTGCCGTTGGTTACAACCCATGTGCTGAACAGTCACTTGAATCGTATGAGTGCTGCACATTGGTAGAGACGTATCTAAATCGCCACGAGAATCTTGAAGACTTCTTACGCACTCTAAAGTTTGCATATCTCTATGCAAAGACTGTAACGCTTCTTCCTACTCACTGGGAAGAGACTAATGCAATCATGCAGCGCAATCGCCGTATTGGAACTTCTATATCTGGCGTTGCAAATTTTGCAGATAACAAGGGTTTACCAACTCTTCGTGAGTGGATGGACAAGGGCTACTCTGTAATCCAAACTTATGACAAGGCATACTCAGAGTGGCTAGGCATTCGTGAGTCAATTAAGACTACAACTGTAAAGCCAAGTGGAACAGTCTCCATTCTTGCAGGTGAATCCCCCGGAGTTCACTGGTCTGTTGGTGGTCAATACTTTATGCGTGCTATTCGTTTTGCAAATAACGACCCAATGTTGCCGTTGTTCAAGATGGCGAACTATAAAGTTGAGCCCGCAAATGAATCTCCTGATACGACTTCTGTTGTCTTCTTCCCTGTAAAGTCAAATGCTATTCGTTCTGAGAAAGAAGTTTCTATCTACGAGAAGATGGCACTTGCTGCTACAGCACAGAGATATTGGTCAGACAACTCTGTATCTGTAACTGTGTCATTCGACCCTGAGAAGGAAGGCTCTGCTATTGGAACTGTGTTGCACATGTACGACGGACAATTAAAGACCGTATCGTTCTTACCAAGTGGCAACCATGTCTATCCGCAGATGCCTTACACACAGATAGATGAAGAGTTGTATAACGATGCAACCATGGACATCTTCCCAATTGATTTTAGTGGTGTGTATGCAGGATTGGCGTCTGATGCCATTGGTGAGGCGTATTGCACAACAGATGCCTGTGAAGTAAAACTAATTACAAACTCTTAAACGCTGCAAAGGAAAAAGCCCCCAATTAAGGGGGCTTTCTCTTTTGGTATTGCTTTTGGTATGACTTCTCTTTCTAAGCCTTTACCTATTGCTTTACCTATTTAGTTTTTGCCTTTGCCTTTTGCTATTGCTTTGGCTTTGGCTTGCTCTCCGGGAACTTCGCTATCCATTCTTTGGTTCGCGTTGTTATTCCCTTCCATGCACTCCAATCTTTGCCGCCACCGCTCATGTGATAAGCGATTTGAGCATTAACCACAGGGTTTAGCAGTTCGGCATTGGAATCCAATCCAAACTTCGCTCGTCTGTCTTCACCCAACTCTCCTAGCATGTTTATCTGAAACAAGCCGTATGAGTTGTCGCCTGTTGAGGCGTTCCCATTATGTGCGAGCGGTCTACCTGTTGATTCTTTCTTCGCAATCGCCCATGCTTCTCGTAGTGCTTTGCCTTCAAACCCTACTGCTTTCAGTAAGGCTATTAGTTCGTGGTCACTCAACTTGTGGTGATTCTCGAACTTGGCAAGTAACTTCGATTCTTTGGGCTTTTGCTCGACTACTTGGGCTTCCAACGCCTCTGCCATTGTGGGGCTAAACGCTG
>Ga0129333_10002908_pt1 | contig 16035 bp, 9 predicted proteins | sample CPB6_08_DNA_FD_94474 | JGI IMG/M metagenome (GOLD analysis project Ga0129333, IMG submission 94474) | Freshwater to marine salinity gradient microbial communities from Chesapeake Bay, USA - CPBay_Sum_0.6_0.8_DNA | ecosystem: Environmental > Aquatic > Marine > Coastal | place: USA: Chesapeake Bay...
TATCACTTAAAGTATAGTTTATTAAGTCTAAAGTCTCAATAAGGTATTCATCTATATTACTCATATCGTGTTTATATTCTATATAAGAATAGAGTTCTGAAGCTTAAAAAGGAACACAAATATGTTTATTTTGTAGAAATTTCTTTTCTACTATCTATGACCCCCTCAAGCCTTCATTCCACGAAATATTTTTTAAAAAAACTTTATACTATACTAACATGGCCGAAATGGGGACATTTGAGAAAAAATCTGGAAAAATAAACAAATTTGTTGTTCTGAGATTAGTTAGCTATGCTTGTATAAAATAAAAATGGATAAATTACATAGATTAAGAAACTTAAATAAACAGTTTAATAAAAAGTATGTAGACTTTACTAACACCCAGAAACTTGGTAAGTTTATAGGTGTATTAAGGCAAGGTATTAATATAGTTAACAAGATTAATCAAGAAGAAAGAATAACGGGTAACCTTAAAGGTTCTTCAGATCTAGAAGATAACAATTTAGTTGATAATTTATACCAGACCGTTTCTGAAGCAACTAATAAAAAAGACTTAAAAATAGAAGAAAGAGAACCTAAAATAGAGGTAGAAAAAGTTAGAGTTGTAAGTAAAAAATCTATAGATCCCGGAAATATACTAATATTTAATTACATTGATGAGTTTGGGCAAGTTTCTATAAGAAAAGTACTGACAGTTAATTCATCCAGAACTCTTGGTGGCACTTGGTTTGTAAGCACTAAAGAGAATGATTTACTAACAGCTTACGACTTAAATGAGGTATCTATTGAGTTATTAGTAGATATATTAAAGAAATTACTTAATAATAAACAAGCCTGTACTTACCAGAGTAGTCCTACAGAACTACTCAGTATAGTGCCTAACTTAAAAAGTAATGAATTTAGAACATATAATATAGATAACATTACGGCTGCACACGTTTTGAAGATTAGAGAAACAAAAAAATAGTATGGTTACTCCCAGAGATTTTACTAGAGCCTTGGAAGGTTTGGTTAGGTTAGGTCAAAACTTTACCTCAACTAGAAATAGATCAGGTGGCATGGAAAATTCCATGTTCGCAGGAACAATAAAAAATGTTCTAACCTATTCTGGGTTATACAGGATACAGGCTGGTATCTTTGGATTAATTGGAGAAGTTTCTCAGTTACAAAAAACATTGCTCTCCTATAGAACCGATATCTCAAAAGCTAACAACTTTTTAGGAGACAGTATAAAAGGTTTAGATGGCAGCACACTAAAGAATTTGAAAAATGCTGTCACTCTTTACGGAATGGGGTTTAGGGACAACAATAAGCAATTATTAAAACTCGCTAACATAATGGATATGACAGGTCAGGATACAGCATCCTTTATGGAAGCTCTTCCTGACGTAGCATTTAATCTTAGGTTGAATTCTGATGGTTTAGGTAACCTACAAATAGCAACGCTAGCGACTGGAGAAAAGTATGGTGTTGCAACAGATAAATTAATAAAAACAATTTCTCAGTTACCCGTATTTAAGACAGCAGGATTAACTGATTTTGGCCCACAATTATCAAAAGCATTTGCAGAAATTACGGCTAGACTTGGGCCAGCAGGAGAAAGCGTTGCTAGATTTGCTAGTGAGTTCCTAACCGATCAAAAGAACATTGGAGTTCTTGCCGCTGCTGGAGCTTTAGAGTTAAGATCACAAGCTGAGAAAGCTGCTGCGGCTGGAGATAAGGCTGGTTTCGTAAAATATATTGGTGAAGCTGCTGATAGAGTTTCAAGATTTACTAATACTTTGGTAGTGAATAATGCTAAAGCAATGGAAGGAACTTTTGGTCAAATTGGCGCAATTGAGATGTTGCAACCTATAGTAGGAACTTTTGGGGCAGACGCAGTAAAAGCTTCAACAGCAATACAAAATTTTGATTTAACCACTAAGAAATCTGCTGAAACTAATTTTAATTATTCTGAGTCTCTTTCTGTCGCCATAGACAAATTAACAACTCAATTTCTTCCAGTAATAGTAACGATAGTTGAATCTTTAACTTACGTTATTGATGTTGGTGGAAAGATGCTTAATAACAAATTTGTTTTGGTTGTAGGTGCTTTAGCACTTCTTATTAAAGGTATCGGGCCAGCAATAACTGCGGTAGGGACTTTTGCTCAAGGCGTGCTACATGGGGCTAGGAGAATTAGTTTGGCAATTAGACAGATGGAAATGGCTAATGCAGGAGTTGGAGCAAGGTCTACGAAGGGAGCCGCAGGACTGGCTTTAGGGGCTCTTGGTGGTCCTTTTGGAATAGCTTTAGGAGTGTTAAGTTTAGCTATACCAGCTATAATGGCAGTAGGTGAAAAGAATGAAGAGAATATTAGAAAAACTGCTGAAGCTGCTCAGAGACAAAAGGAATTATTAGAGGAAGAAGCCAAATCTAGACAAGATCAAACTAAACAACAAGAGTCTATTTACTCAAGTGTTTTTAGGTCAATTAACAGAGATTTGATGTTTGCAGTTACTAATATGAGACTAGATGCAGCAACATCTCAACAAAATGCTAAAGAACAATTAGATTTATTAAAATTGATAGCAAATAATGGAAGTCGTGCATTAGATGCGAATTACAATAACCCTAGCAAGAAAGCAATACCATGAGTGGTTTTTTAGGACTATTTGGAGGAGGTAAAGGTTCCAACGCACTTGGTGCGAATATTGACAATCCTTTAAAAAGATTTTTACAAGAAAGATCTTTTCTTGTTTTTGAATTTTTTGATGGCAATCCTTTAATTTCTCTTTTACCTTTTTTTGAAAATATAACTATAACAGAAGATCAAAAAGCTAATTATGCAGTTTATGATCTAATAGGAAGAGCAGGAAATTTGTATGCATACACGGGAGCTAAATCGAGACAATTTAAATTAAATTTTAAATTAACTGTTCCTCATATACATCATATTTTAAGAAAAGAAGGTTTTGATTTTGTTGATTTATCTTTAAAAAATGTAAATTTTGATAATAAAAAAGAAATAAGAGAATTGTTTTTAAATCCTCCTACAGTTAATCAAACAGTTCTAAAAACAACTAACAGTGTATTTGATTGGTCAGAGAAAGCAGTAAGTAACTATGAAGCTTTGGTCGAGAAAGATCCTAATTTAATTAAATCATTAGGAACAGAAAGTTTATTGGATCAAGGAAATAGATCAGCTTTAAATGCAACAGCTAGACGCAGATTTAGATACAATTTTAATTCTAATCAACGTGCTGTTAATTTTGTTTTATGGTGTATTAATTTAGTTAGAAGTAGTGTAATTAATAATTCAAAAAATTCAATTTATGGACCACCTATAATTAGATTAAACCATGGATTGATGTACAATAACGTTCCTTGTATTTGTACAAATTATTCTATTAAGGAATCAAACAATTCAAGTTATGACGTTCCTAATTTATTTCCTAACGTTATAGATGTATCTATGACATTAGAAGAAGTAAGGGATAGTTCAACAGATTATTTTGTTCCCGGTCGTGCATACGAGGGAGACGCAGTTGCAGGGTGGAATGACTTACATAAATACAAAACTATGGACCCTTATAATGGTATCTGGGGATCTAGCAAATGAGTTATCTTAATCATCACCTTAGAGGGTTTGAAACTATAAAACATAAAGGAAAAGATATAACAGTATCTGTAACTTCTCCAGAATTTAACTTATTTGTTATAGGTTTAAAAAATTTACAATACAAAATAGCGTATATCCCAGCGGGTTATGAACATAGAGCAGATTTAATTTCTGAAATTTTTTATGATACTCCAACCTATGATTGGTTGATTTGTCTGTATAATAACATATCTGATCCATTTAATGAGTTGAATTTAAATGATAGAATTTTGATACCAAGTATTTAATATGACTTCTTTATCTACAAATCCTACGAACAAAACAATACTTTCACCACAAATTATATTGGGATCAAAAAAACTGCCAACATTCCAACCTTTTTTGTTAGTAACCAGTGATTATGATATAGCTAGGAAGTTTATGTCTCCGGGATCTTCCTTTTATGACATTTTAAAAGACATAAAAGATTCTGATGAAATTTTATTATCACCTACAAAGAATAATCAATATTTTCAAAATTTTGATTATAACATTGGATATACTAAATCAGATGTATTTACTGTAGATTTAACTTTAATAGATTCTGATTATAAATTTGAAACATTTTTTTTGAAATTTCTTTTCAATGAAGAAAGATACAGAAAACTTGCTGAAGATAATTTGGTTAAGGAATTATTAGAAAAAATTAATAAAAACATATTTGATCCCTCGACACCGTTAGCATGGGGAAGACTTGAGAGAGCAGCCGAAGAGTCTGCATTTAACATAGAAGAAATTCAATCAAGGTTGAATAAAAAAATTGTAGAAAAAATTCAATCTTTTGTATATTTTGTTTTCGGTATTAATGATGTAATATCTACTCCAATAGTTACTCAATTTAGAAGTTGTGAAGTAAGTCAATCTTCGGATGGATTTAAAAAAATAAAGTTAATATTTCAAACAATGGGTCATCCCTATTTATTGTCTGATTTAACAAAATTTAATCCAAATACCGAAGGTTTGGGGAGGGCAACTGAAGAATCTGGTTATAAAAAATATGTTGCTTATGAGCTTACTCAAAAAGCTAACTTAGTTAGTTTGGTAAAAGAAAAATTATTAGATTCTTTTATAAAAACAGTTATTAAAAATTTATTTACAAGAGTTAGTAATGGAAAAGACGTTGTAGTCTTATTACCTGACTTTGATAAACTTTACGAAAAATTTATAAAAACCCATGTATTTGATTCAAGGATACAAGCATTAATTACATCAAAAGAACCTTTTCATAGCCCTCAACTATCATTTAGAAAAAACGATTTAATAATTTGGTATCAAGTTACTACCTTTTTAAGATTTTTAGGTTTTGAAATTGAAACTGACTTTTTCAAAAAAAGACAGGAGAGGGAAGGAAAGATCCCAGAAGAAGTAAAAACAAAACTTCAAGATTTTCAAAATCAAATTGATTTATTAAAAACTTATTTTAGAGATCTTAAATTAAACGATCAAGACTTTGCAAGACTCTTTGAAGCAGCAAATAAAGGGATAGATCCAGCACTTCAAGTAAGAATAGATTACTTAGTAAAAGAAAAGATTATTAATAGGAATGAATTAGAAAAAAGATTTAATGATTATAAAACAATAAAAGAAAGATATTTAGATTCTTTACGAACCTTGTTGTTACCAGCTTACTGGGAAAAAAATAAAGATCCTGCAACCGGAGTTAATACAAGAAATGATCCATTTAAAAGTAGTGTAGATGATCTTGAAGGTAGATGGACAGAATATTTGTTTCAAGAATTTGCTATTGATTTAGGTGTAGAACCTAGAAACAAATCAAATCAAATTGATTATACAAAAATTAACACTGGTTTTGCCTTAGATACGACTGAAATTAAATTTTTAATAATACAAAAACTAGACGGAACTTCTGAACTTGATAAAGTAATTCCTCATAAAACTTCATACATTAATTTTTATAAATTTTTAAATGAATTTTCTATCAATATGTCTAAAATAAGTCAAGATATACTTTATAAAATTGGAGTTTTTGAAGAAAATGATTTGACGAGATTAAGTGTACTAAAACAAAATTGTAAAGATTATTACTCTGCTGAACTGCTTGAACAACAAACCACCTTGCCTTTAATTAGTAATGAGTCTACTCCAGCTTTAGTAATTGCTGAAGATTGGATAGTAAGAAACTATTACACACCCTTAACAACAACAAAACTTAATAACAAATTTTATCCTTTATCTGAAAAAGATGAGAAGAACTTTGGTGCTAATAGTCCTTACTATAGATTTTTATATACCAATAGAATAATAAATAACAAATTTTTAAATTCTTCTTTTGGAGAAAATATAACCACAGATTATTTAGACATAAATACCAGCGTTGGAAATAACAAAAATTTCGATGAGCTTCCATTCTCTATGCCAATTTTTTTATGTAACGACACTAGAGCAAATGTTCTTAGTTATTCATTAGATGTAGACAAACTACAACACACTTCGACATTTTATCAATTAGTAAATTATTCTCAAAAGTCAGTTTTAACAGAAGCCTTAGCACCAGTAAGGCAAAGCATACTATCTCAAATTTTAAATTTTGATACTGTGACAAGTTATATTAAAGATTATGTTAACACAAAAAAATCAGGAACAGAGGATTTAATAATTGAAATAACAAATCAATTAAAGTCTGGAAAAGTAGATTTCTTTAATCAGGCTAATAAGTTTCCCGTAAAAGGATCTGGAGTTAAACAGGGTAAGGAAGCATTTGATTATTTTGCACAAAAATCAGGATCTGATTCTGAATCATTTGCTTCTTCAATAGCGTCTTACTTAGTAGATGACTTTTTAACTAATGCAGCAAATAATGGCAATACTGTAAACTTTAGAGCATATACAGATTTAAAATTAAATCCATTAATATTAAAATGGAATAATAAAAAAGAATTATATCAAAAATTATTTGTTGTATCGATAAAGACTTTGCCTTTTTTTCATCTTAATAATATAGAAAGACTGTTTTCTGGAGCTATTTTAATTATTAAAAATTTAGTAAATCCAAAGTCTCCAATTAACATTGCAGATGAGTATAATTTTTTATCAGGACTTTATTTTATTCAGTCATTCCGGCATGTAATTGGACTAACTTCAGCTTACTCTGAATTTTCTTTAATAAAAAATCCTGATGTTGGAGGTATAGAGTAAATTATGTTTATTTATACAGCAGAGGTTACTTCAGATATGGACTACACTAGACATGGTGTAGTTCAAGTTAAGTGTGTAGATGAACCCAGAATAACAGAGGTAATTTATACGACTCCCTATTTTAACCCTTTTTTTAAGGGTGGTATGTTTGCTCCCCCAGCAAATGAATCAAAAATATTAGTAACATATGATATTAAAAATAACAAAGCTTATTATTTAACTACTATAGTGGATTCTGGATCAAAATATGTAGATGATAAAGCGGAAGCATCAGCCGCCATGAGAACAGCACCAGTAGTGCCTAATCCTTTAGATTTGTACGAGGATTTAGCTCCAGCCTCCATGACATTTTTAAATGATGAAGATAATGGCTTATCAATAATTAATAGAAATTCACCAACTAGAATGGTTAATGAGACAGTTTTAAATAATGGAAGAAAACATTTATCATTAATATCATCACCCGAATCTGACGGAGTTGTTTTAGATAATGGTCATGGAGACTGGATTAAAATTAATGGAGCACCTAAGTCTGCAGTTGGGCAACCTACAACCGGATCCAGAAATGTACAAATAAAAAGTTTACTTGGACAACAATATGTAACTCATATGGGAGGAATAGATATCTCCGTTACTGACGGAAAAGATATCAATATTCAAAATACTTCCACAGGATGGTGGACTTTAGGAGGTTTGTTTGGGCCTAGATCAGGTAATGTAAATTTATTTAGTAAGTATGCAACAGTAAGACTGTCGGCAAAAGGAGTAGAGCCTACTCCTCAAGATGGTGGTTCTGTATTAATTGAAACTGCAACTGCTAATGTCCTTGTTAGTAATAATGCAATTACTATTAGAATGGATTCCGGTGGCGAGATAGAAATTAATGGAACTAATGGAGCTATTACTTTAACGAGTTTATCAGCAATAACTTTAGATGCTCCAAAAATAAGTTTAAATGCTGCCGATAGTATAGACATGACTGCTGAATCAATAAACATAGGTAATGGTGATACCAAAACTGTTAATATATACTCAAGTGAAGTAGTCAATATTGATGGTCCAGACGCTCTTAATTTGAATACGGAATCAGCATCCGAAGCTGATCCTGATAGTGCATTACCGGGCCCTAATAACGTGTTACTGGCCTACCTTAAGACGGAATATCCATCAGGAAACAAATATATATAATAAGTTATGGCACAGTTTAATACTAAAGAATTTCTAACTAATACTCAAGGAGGTCCTGAGGCACTAACTAGTGCATTCGGTATGCCTTCCTGTATGCTCAATTTGGCAGCAAACATTTTAGCTTTGCTGCCCGGAGACGTTCTACAAGCTATTAGAATGGATTCTATGATGGCTAAAATGGCTGCAGAAGAAGACATTGCAGCATTCGTAGCATGGGTTAGAGAAAAGACAGGATTGGATTACATATTTGATGAAAACGGTAGACTCAAATTCTTATCAAAATTCAGTTTTCTTGGTATTGATTTATTTGGATTTTTAACAAAAGTTTTAGCTTATATTTCTGCTCTTCAAGAATTTACAGCATCCATGTATGCAGCTTATCAAGATGTTCAAGCGCAAGTTGACGAAGCAAAACGATGCCTTGATGCTTATAAAAATTCAATGAAGAATAAAACTAATGAAATAACAGATGATGAAATTGAAAGCGTAGGAACTCAATTAGATTTTATAGACAATACTGTTCAATTCGTTCAACAAGTTACTGATTTAATAAATAGAATAGATGCAGAGCTAGCTGCTAGAGCAGAAGATCCAGATAGAGAACCAAAGTTCACCACAGCTTTTGGAGCAGATTTAAACTCATTACTAGCATTCACAACTGCAAATCAAATTGTTGATTTGGCTCCAACAGAAGAAGTAGAAGTATTTAGATTAACTTATGGACCTCCAAAGTCTAAATTTGGTAGGTTCCTTTTATCTAATGATGGAATTTATTATGATTCTCAGACTAGTGGGCTAACTTTAGCATTTACTGAAATTTCTAGGAGAAAACAAGAATTTGATTCTTTAAGTTCTTTGTTTTGGAAGTTTGAGCAAGACCCTAATTTAGGTGGAAGAGGTAAGGGTCTGTCTTTAACTCAAGTAAAAGAGTACATAGACAACATTCTCGATATCAATAGATTAGATGAATCTGAAGATTTACTTCCTTACTATGATGCAGACAATTACTTAGAACAATTAACTGCTCATAAAAATAAAAGAATATATGATTTATCTTCCATAATATCAGATCTTGAGAACGATCCTGAAGCCAGTCAGGCAGAGATAGTAAACACAAAACAATCATTAATTTCCGAACTAGCTGCGTTTACTAACAAAGTAAACAAAAGGAAAAAGCAAATAGAGCTAGCAATAAGATTGAGCCCAGAAAATAAATATGGGGTTGGTAACGTTCCACTAAATGATTTTTCTTATTTAGAAAATACAAATCTATTTTTTGATATTCAAAAACAAAGGGAACTTACTTTAGATCAAGATGATGTTAATGGTATAATTTTACCTATTCAAGCAACTTATGTGGTTCCTGCAAAGGATCAAACTGCTCAAACAATTGATCATTTATTGTTGTCAATGATTGGTGAAGGAAACATTTTAAATAGTGCTAGCTCTTATGAATCACAAACTCCTACAATATTAAGAGCAGAAACCGAAATTGTAAAAGATGGACTTCTTGCAGTTTATAATTTCTTAGAAACAAATATTGAACTACCGAGTTCAGTTGGATATTTATTAGATAATTGTATTACTAACAATAATAATTTAAATGCAAGACTTATAGCCAGTTCATTATCTAATGTATTTCCTAAAGGATTAGGCATACCCTATTTAAATGGAATAGTCAAATTTGATAGTGCTGGAACTATTTTAGGATTTAATAATCATGTTGTTCTTCCTTCTGTAAAACAGTTTGATGATCTATTTTATAATAAGAGTGGATTAACTTTAGACTTCTGGATTCATACATCATCTTTAATACCTCAAAATCAAGGTTCTGTGCAGCAGTTCTACAAGATAATTTTTGCAAATGAAAATACTGGTAGCTTAAAAGTTCCTCAAAATGAAAATGTAAATTACATAACTCCAGATAACTCAAATACGACTGTTAAAGGTTTGTTAATTGGATTTACAAGGGATCGTAGGATAACTCAAGGCTTAGAGGCATCTGAGCTTGATGTGAGTAATGCAGGATCTAATACATGTTTTTTCGTCGCCCCAACCCAGTCAATATCAGCATCCTCCATAGGGTTTATCAATAAATCTAGTGTTGTTTACGATGACACCACTAATTGCGTAGGAACAGTAGAACCTCTATGTTTTAAGAAAAGTATATCTGGGTTAGGTGAGGATAATATAAGCTTATCTTCTATAGAAGATTCATTCTGTCATTTAGCATTAACTTTTGATTACATAAATGATAGTATTTCTTTATATTTAGATGGTAAATTATTAGAAACTTCATCTTTAAGTAGATCGATATTGCCATCTATAAAAAAGGCATTAAATATTCCTTCTTTTGTTGTCAATATAAATCCTACTAATAATTTTGATTTACAAGTTTTTAACAGCTTTAGCTATACAGATAAGGTGGTTGGTATATCAAATAGAATTAATTATGGACTTCCTTTTAATAACGAATTAAGAGCTAAAGACACACATTATAAATTTACTCCTTGGGTTATAGGTGGTGGATTTACAGATGGTCTCCCTAATGGAAACTTTATGGGAGGACCTTATTCTGGTAAGAGATCTGCTCTAGATGGGTATATTGGAAGTTTTAAGATATACAATAAACCTTTAAGTAAGCAAGAGATAGTAAATAACTATACAGCCCAGTCAAAATTCTTTAAGAATATAGACGTAACATAATTATGGTATTAAATTCTGACACTAAAGTTTTTGGTGTACCCTCTACTAATGAGGTATCCTTACGTTCTGGATCAAAGGTTCAGAAGTATTATGGTCTTATTTTTCCAATAGGATCTAATACAAACTCGGGATATTTTTCTAAATCCAGTGGTGTTGAATTAATTAAAAAAAATCTACTTCAATTACTAAGAACCAGTAGAGGGGAAAGATTTATGTTGCCTAATTTTGGAACAAATTTAAAAAAATATTTATTTGAGCCAATAGATGAATTTTTATTCAGTAAAATAAAAAAAGAATTATCTACAACGATTGCATCCTATGCTCCTTATGTTAATTTAATTGATATAGATATTAGTTCAACTGATCAAAATCAATTTAGGTCTGGTATTTATATTAATTTGATTTGTTCTTTAAGAGATGAAGACAGCGTTGTATTTGAAGTTAATTTAGGATTATAATAATGTCATTTAATGGATTAATAACCTCTGACTTTTTAAAGCAAACTAGATTAGATGATTCTTTAAAAGGATCTTTAATAGATTTTACTGCTTCTGACTTTTTAACTCTTAGAGAGTCTTTAATAAAATATATTCAAGCAGCTTATCCACTAGATTATAATTACTTTGTAGAGTCTGACTTGGGGATGGTATTTATAGAACTTGTTGCGGCTATGGGCCACATTATGTCTTATAAAGCAGATTTTTTAGCTAATGAAAATTATCTAGCAACTGCTCAAAAAAGATCAAGTGTTAAAAAATTATTAAATTTAATAGGAGTTAGGATGAGAGGACCAACTGGAGCCGCAGCTAATGCTAGGCTTACCTTACAAACTCCTAGAACATCAGGAACATTGACGATACCATTAGAATCCAGAACTTTTACGGTAACCTCACCGGAAGATAACACACAACTAACCTATACTTTGTATAAGTATAATCCTAATGGATTTGTAGAATTAGATAATACAGAAGGTGATTTGGAGTTTCCTTATACAAACGCAACAAGTGCTATCATAGATTCTTTAATTTTACAAGAAGGAAACTTAGTTCAACAAACAGGCACTTTTGCAGATACTGATGCTTTAAAATCAATAATATTAAATCAAGCTCCAATAATTGAAGGTAGTGTTCAAGTTCAAATTACTAGTCCATTACCTGAAAACACTGGGTCTTACAGGCAGGTTGAAAATATTTATTTTGCTTCTGGATCTGATGATAAAGCTTTTCAATTAATTTCAGATGATAGATATGCGGGCACAATATTGTTTGGAGACAATTTACAAGGAAGGTCCCCAGCAGCAGGAGACTCATTTGTTGTTTTATACAGAGTCGGTGGAGGAACGAGAGGTAACATTGCCAAAGGAGTTATAAATGCTCCGATTTCTTATGATTTGGAAAATGTAGGAATTCGTACAGGCATAATAGAGAATACTTCTTTGGGTACTGGAGGAACAAATGCTCAGACTATTGATAATGCCAAGCGTTATGCTCCTTTGTATTTTAAGTCTCAAGATAGATTAGTAACTTTAAATGATTACAAATCATTTGTTAATACATTTAGATCTAGTTATGGATCTGTAGGTAAGGCTACTGTTGTTACAAGAAGAGCTTTCTCTTCCGCAAATATTATTGATCTTTACATTTTAGAAAAAGCAAATGATCTTCAATTTAAAAGAGCTACTCCTCAATTTAAAAAACAACTTTTAGAAGCTATAGAACCTAAAAAAATGATTACTGATGAAGTAGTCGTTGTGGATGGATTAATCAGAACTATCGATCCTATTATTACTATAAGATGTGATGTTAAGTATAAACAACGAGAAGCAGAATTAAAATTAAGAGTCAGAGACAAAATTACAGAATTTTTTAATATTGACAATTCTGAATTTGGAGAACCTTTTGTATCTCAAGAATTGAATGCAAAAATATTTGAAATACCTGAGGTCAGGTACTCAACATTAGATAATCTTCCTAATGTTATTAATATACAATTTAATGAGATTATTCAGCTAAATAACTTAAATATTTTAATGGTATTTGAATAATGAGATACCCTAAGCAAGTGTACTTTGAAGGAACAAAAAACTTTTACAAAAGAAATTATGTAAAAGCAACTGAAATAATTACTCCAAAATTTTATCTTGAGACAGATAGGGAGCTTGCAGGGGAAGATATTAGCATAATTGATGAGATTATAAATACTCATTTAAACATAGCTTCACGTTATTCTGATGTTATTACAAGCTCCATCGGTGGAATTACTACTGTTCCTGACTCTGGTTACAGTGCTATTAATACTGTCACAGGACTTTCACAATTTTTTGTAAAACAAAATAATTTAACAGATATTGATGCAAATGACTTAGAGAGAAAAATACTTTTACCTTTAGGTTATTCTTTAAAAAACTTTGAAACAAGTTCTCAATTTAGGCAATTCTTAGTCTCTTCCTTATTACCATCTATAAGATTAAACACTATTACCAGCCCTGAGGAAAATCCAAAATTTGTAAGTATTGATGGTGAGCCTTTAAAGGATGGCACTTACAATACTATTTCATTTAATAAACATTCATACTTAATAACAAATTTATCTTGGATTTATTTTCTTAATGTTAGTGGACCTTCCGTTCACGGATGGGATATTGTTGCAGATTCATTGGTAGAAACCATTTGGTCGGGCAAAAACTTTATGCTTAATGATGCACTAAAGTGCCTGACAGAATATATTTTCAGAAACTATCAAGCAAAACCTGATTGGGAAAAATATAATTTATTGCCAAGATATTTAAAGCCAAATCTAAATTTAAATGATACGACTTATGTAAGTGGTACTCAACAATTAGATAAATTAAAAACGTATATAGACATTATTTATTCTCCTTTGTATGCTGATAGAGGAGATTTAAGAGTCAAAGAAGCCTTTGATCAATTTATAGAAAACGGTTTTATTTTAGATGATCTTGAAGTTCAAGGTCCTTTTTATAAATTTTTAAAAGCAATATCATTTGCTTTTTCAGATTATAACAACTCTATTGAACTTTTAGAAATTTTAAATGATGTAACTAGGTGTCCAGACAATTTCCTTCCTTACATAGCTGATTTACTTGGTTGGCGACTACTAGGATCTGAACCTCAAAAATGGAGAGTTCAGTTAATAAATTGTGTATCTATTTACAAACAAGTAGGAACTAAAAAAGCATTACAAACAGTTGTAGATTCTACTTTCTCACAAGATTTATTTAATGCTTCTTCTCAAATAATAGATTTATGGGAATCATACATTCCTAATTTAATTCATTATACCTTAGCTACAGAATCTTCCTTATTTAAAGATTTTTCTACTTGGACAAGAAATCAAGCTAATGAGTTAGGTGTAACATATTCACTGTCAAGTTTTGATGAGTGTATTAGGTGTGCTGTAGATAAAATTATTTTAGACGTAGCAAATAAATTTTTATTTAAATTTTGGGTTGAGGGTAATGAATTAAGTGTTTCTAGCCCGTCTTGCACGTTTAATTACAGAGGAAGAGATTATTCAGTACCACCTTTTGAAGAATATCCATTTTACTTAAATCAAAGTCTTACAAATGAAGTAATTAATTACTTAGAAGAAAAATTAATTTGTTTTGGAGTTAGTGAGTCTTTTGCAGGTCAATTATCAAATTACATAAAACAAAACTCTACTCAAAGCACAAACGATGTCAATCTAGGGTATAGCTGGCTATTTTTCACTAGCTCGTCCCAGTACCCTCCAAACTGGGATAATATTCTTTTAGATATATCAAATAAAAAGCCCGAATATTTGTCTTTATGGAATGGCAAGTCATCTCATTTCAAAATATTTTTAGATGTTAATTCATTTAGATTTATTAAAGATTCATTACTTATTAATTCAATAGAAGGTTTAAGAATATTAAATGAAATAATAGATGAGTTTAGCCCAGCACACGCAGTCAAACAACTATACTTTAGGTTGTATTCAGATGATTTTGTAAAATATAATCAAACAATACTTCCCTTAATTTTTGTAAGTAAGACAGATCATGCTCCTTTAAATGAATCTGACACACTTGGCTTATCCAATTATGAAACTTCTGGAAACGATATTAGGTCTTATAAGAGGGGATTAACAACAAATTATAATATAATCTCTAGATCTAAATCAGATAGCCTTACTGATGAGTGTTTTAGCGGAGTGATTAATGCGCCTAGAAAAGGATTTAGAAGAAGAGGATTTAAAAATATCTTAGATAACGAAGGTGTGTATACCAGAAATGGATTTAATATGCCTACTACTTTCAAAATGAAAGTAGATGAAAATTCTTATTCTTCTTTAGGGTTTTTGCCACTTGGACTTATCCCATCATCTCAATCATTTGTTCGTGTGTCTGGACAAGTGATAACACCTAATTTATTGAATGTAACAGAGACCTTTGAATCTTGGAGAAACATACCAGAAATTTATAGTATATGCCAAGGTTTAAATTCAAACTCTATTTTCTCTGGACTTGTTATTAGTAGTACTTTTCCTTGTAGAGGTTTTAGATCCGATGACTTGGCTTCTCCCTTAGGAGACTACACAGTAGACAGAGGTCAATTAAATAACATATTAAGGATGATGCACTATATTGGAGAAAATTCTAAGTATGTTTATATCTCGGCACTTCTAGAACAGAATCCTTCTATTTCTTCTAATGCCCCAAATTACAAAAAACTAATTGATTCCTTGGTAAATCAATTAACTAATCAAGCAAACTCTTTTCCTGCAGCGTTCTCAGACTACGAAAATTTTAAATTTGGAAAAGACATTCATAAACTTCATAGAATTTATTGCACTCATTTTGAAAGACATCCACTAACAAAACAACTTATTAATTTAGATGGACCTAATATATTAGCTCATACGTTTGGTTCAATTTATAGGAATTCAAGACTAACATCATTTGGTTCTGCGTATGCTTCAAACAAAGATTATGTTACTTCCTCTTTATTAAATGAATATTTTATAAGACCTTTCGGGGAGTTTTTTCCGTCCGCAGGAGGAGGAGTATATAATTCATTCTTTTTAAGTTCTCCTGATAAATTCCCACTATCTACTTCTGATTTAGCAAGCTCGTCAATTATTGACGGCATAGAACTTATTCATAGTTTAACTCAAACAGATAACTATTTTTCCGTTTACAATTTAAAGGCATTAGAAATTAATTATCCATTTGGTTCACTTGATCCTTATTTTAAGAATAAAACAATTCTAAAAATAAAAACATCAAATTCTGAAATAAATAGCCCTACATCAAGAGTAAGATTAGATCTAAAAACTTATCAAAATTTAGACAATCCAATTCA
>Ga0129333_10002909_pt1 | contig 16034 bp, 29 predicted proteins | sample CPB6_08_DNA_FD_94474 | JGI IMG/M metagenome (GOLD analysis project Ga0129333, IMG submission 94474) | Freshwater to marine salinity gradient microbial communities from Chesapeake Bay, USA - CPBay_Sum_0.6_0.8_DNA | ecosystem: Environmental > Aquatic > Marine > Coastal | place: USA: Chesapeake...
ACTTGCTTCATGTTATCTTGATTAGTTACCCGAATCCTCGTGCCCATAGGAAGATAAGGATGAGCTGCAGTCCAACGATAAGCATCAAACCGTTCACCATTGGCGGTTTTTTGTCCATGGAAACCATCTCCAATTCCATAGTATGTAGCAACACCACAAGCAAGACCAGCAATCAAAGTTTCAACCATATAAATCAATCCCAACTAACATTTTGAATAAGAAAACCAGGCATTACATAAGTCCACGCACCAAGACCATCAGCGCCACCAGTTCCACCAATTTTATACTCCCATTTGTATTCATACTTATTGTGAGAGTCCCAAGTCATATAACCATTCTCTTTATCAAATCGTCCTTTGATAGTCAAACGAAATTTGTTTGAGAAGATATTACGAGTGCGAAGTGCCCCACCAGATTCACGAGTTTCAATCACTACACAAGTATCTTCAAGAAACTCAGTTTTAGTTTCAAGAGCACACTTTGTTTCATATCGAAAAGGTCGATAAGTTTTTTGTTCTGCGATCTTTTCAGTTTGTGCAAACACAGGAGAGGTTAAAAAGAGAGATGCAATCAGGAAAATATTTTTCATTTAGCAAATCGACAATTAGGATGTAATTTTTGCAAATCAGAGCATACTTTATCATATGCACTGAACATTTTCAAGTCACGTTGAACCAACCATGCATTATAGCCAAAGAACAAAATTATTAGAGTTGTGAATGCAAAAATGTACTTTGCAGGAAGGTTGATGTTCATAATCAAACGTGGAGAGGAGAGTCTGAGATTTCAACAATTTCGGGATATTTATTTCCATAATCTTTGCGGTCGTAACATACCCAACCTTCTCTTAAGGTGTATAGATATGCATACTCTTCTCCATCAGCAAGATAGTCGTAGATATTATCATCATGTCTGGGAGGACAATCTTCACCACGCTGACTGTAGTATTGTGGACCATAAGATCCATCTGCACTATCATCCCAACGATTATCAGTCCAACATGAAGTCATATCTCCACCATCAATTAGTTCCTCAACTTTATCCCTAACGTTGTAGTGGGTTTTAAGAATACGACCCAACCACTCAGGATAACCATCATAATGATGATAAACAGAGAGGATCGAATTATCAGAGAGTTGAATTCCGATTCTGCTTCTTGTAGACATTATTCTTTTGGTAGGTAGTTGAAAAAGTTAGAAAAAAGACAAAAACATGCCCAACCAACACCTGCAGAAATTATCAGGAAGGGCAATATGATAGACATCAGCAAGCACCCATCATAGGATTAACATTCTTGATCTCAGTGTTGAAACCAGTCACCTCCCAACCCATACCAATACGCTCATCCATCTCGCGGTGGAACTCACGCATGGGGATGCACTTGTAGGACATAGCATCGACCCCACGGAACTTGAGCACCTTGAACATAAATTGGGTGCTGTCCTTAACAGGAAAGTAATCAACAGTCATGGAGGGTTTGCCGTCGATTTGGGAGATAGAAGACAGTTGCATGGGGCGTCTCTCGATTACCTTAGTATTATAAGGGATGGTTGGGTGGATCGGAAATGGGTGTGTGCCAGTTATTAAAGCGTCTACAGGATCTTTATTTTTTTCTGGTCAGACTTGTAGACTAACATTCTAGCTCCCATCCTATTATCTATAGCAGAAACATGTATCACAAGATATTGTTCATCAATGAAGTCAATTACTCCTCGCATATTTTTATACGAGACTTTCATTCCTTCAGTGAACATTGGTCAAATCTTCTGCAAAAGTCCATTCATCTGGATTTTCAGAATCCAATACAAATTCCCTAAAAATAGAGTCAGAATCTTCAATCCTTCCTTGATCTACTAACTGACTCATTCTATCGCAATAATACTCTTCAATGACTTGAATGCAAAATTCGTAACTACGTTGATTCATTGGAAAAATTTCATCAAAGGACTAATTTTAATCGGCATGGTTGTCCATGGTCGAGTGTCGTTTATATCTACAACTTCACCGATCGTCGTAGAGTTAACAGGGGAATAAAACTCTTCAGTTTTTAGTTTGTAAAAGGAGTGAATTGTTTTTGTTGGTTTTCCGTTATTATAATCGAATTTTCTATCAGTACAGAGCATAATTCGAACAACACCACGTTTGAATTGTTCAGCTTCATACCAATATCCTTTTGGAGGTTTGTATGGAAGTTTAGGAACTTTCATCAGGTAGTAAATGAGTCTACAACATAGGATTCTTCGGTACTCTCTACAGAGAAAATTCTAGCCTTGATAATGTTCTCCTTTAGAGTTGCGAAGTGCTGTTGATTATATTCGGCTGAACCATCATAATCAGCGATCAGATCAAAGCATTCATCATCATCATCAGCAAGAACAACCCAGAGACCACCATATTCTGATGTGGGAAATGGAAGATAATGATCAACGATGTAGATTTTTTTCATTTCTTTAGTCAAATTACTCCTCAATAATAAATGTTTGTTTAGTGTTTGTCAACTGTCTTTCAAGTTCCACTCTCACAGAAATCAAACGTGAGTATAAAAATTGTTGATAATCATTTCCCTCAATTAGAGATGTAAGGTTATCAATCTGCTGAAGTGCTAAAATCAGTTTAACTTCATCAGTCATCTAAATTTTCCTGGTGATCATCTGCATCTGATGCAATCGAAAGAAGAGAATATGCAATTGTTACAAGCACTCCAAGTGCAAATCCAACAATAAAGGTCATACAAATTCTGCGAGATAGTAATCAACTGTTACTTCATACTTAGCAGCAGAAGATTCAATATCATCCCAGAATTCTTTAGATGTTTCAGACTCATAGAGGTAGAAGTTCAAAAGGTCTGCTGCTTCTTCGCTCATGTTCGTTTTGATTTAACTCTGATATTATACAGAGGTTCTGGGACCATTTGAGAGAAGAGTGGACAGTTGATCAACTGTCTATTATCAAGAGATCATTATCTTCTCAAATAAAGAATCAAAGGTCTTAAAATCATAATCAAGATAGATTCCTTCAGTATTAATGTAATGCATAATTTCCTGAAGTAATACTAACTCTTCATATGAGAGATTGTTAACAGTTAGATTAGTCATTTGATCAAACTTTAATTGATTCCTCTTTAACTTTGTTTAATAGTCCCACTGGACCAAAGTTAGGTACACCTAGTCTTTGATTTACATAAATGAATGGTTGTATCATCCATCCAACAAAGAATAAGAACGCAATCGTACCAATACCAAACATTCCACCTAATGCCCAACCAACAGTGAACAATAAAACTTCTGCGATGCCTTTGTATACCCAGAAAGGTAATCCTGTTTTATCAGTTAATGCAATCGCTACAAGATCCATCGCTCGGATACCAAATCCACTCATGATAATCAATGCACTTGCTTCAGTACATAAGAACAATGCAATACAAAGTTCTACCCATGAATTAAGTGGTGTTTGTTCTCCAGTGAGAAATAGGAAGAAATCAATGAGATACCCACAAAGAAAGAATGTTAGAAATGTAGAAATTGGTGGAATACGTTTAAACTTGTAAATGATCGTCCAAATAATTAGACATACAATCGCAAATAAAGATTGAGTTGTACCAATTAATAGTCCAAATTGTTTACGAATACCAGTTGTGAATACATCTAATGGATTTGTTCCAAGATTAGATGCAATAAAGAATGTTGCTCCTAATGAAAACAGAACACACCCAAGGAAATATAGGAGGTATTTTTTGTTTTTCATATTAACTATAAAGAACTTTTGTTAGCGGATTGTTTAACTCATTGATTGAATCTTCCGCTATTTTTATAGCATCTGGATTTACATCCAAGCTGATGCAGTTTCTATTTAGATTTAATGAAGAAATTGCTGTAGTCCCAGATCCACAGAAGGGGTCAAGCACCCAACCACCCTCTGGACAAGATGACTTTATAATACGTTCTAATAGTTTCAGGGGCTTTTGTGTGGGATACTTTCGCTTATTCTTCTCAGATCTACTGATAAAGTATACATCATCCCATAGATTTTGTACAGGAACACCCTTAGACTCATGAGAATAGATTTTTTTGTAAATGTTGTTGCTACCGAAGTGCAATAGACCCTGCTCGTCCAAATTTTCAAGTTTTTCTTTTGTTATACGGAATCCATACTGAGGATTGTATCCTTTGTATTCAAACCGAGCACAGGGGCGACTCTTTTCGCCTGTAACCTTCGCTAAGGCATAGTAACCAACCTCATCCTTATTGTTAAAGCTATTAGCAGCATACACTGGGTCAAGAGAGGTATACTCAACCTCAAAGTATGGACTACCTTTCCTGAAAACAACAATCGAATCTACAATATTACCCCAACCGTTTTTGATGTTGTTCTTAGGACCGCTGCGTTTCCATGAGATGTTAGTGTAGAATGCATCTCTAATCTTAGGATCTACCTTGGACAGAACCAGAGCATTTCCAATGAAATTGTTGTGAGCATAAAGCCACCCATCTTTGTTGAGTTTTGCCCAACAGTTGTTGATTACACCCGCATACCAATCGATATAATCGTCGAAAGAACTCCAGGTATCCGAGAATCCCTTTTCTTCACCATCTTCCTCTTGCATGGTAAAATCCCTCTGCAATCCAAAGGGAGGATCCATGTAGATCAGATCAAAAGTTTGATCAATACTACCAACTTCTTCTACGGGTTTCTGTAAAATTTGTACACTCATATAATGTTTGGATTCTTCTTGTGCTTAGAAATAAAGTCCCGTGCAGACTTTTCAGTTCTACAGACTTTTAACTGTTGACCATTATATATTACCATAAGTTGGTTCCCGTAGGGAATAGCAGCGTAGGTGCCTTGCCCCACGATAAATCCTTCTTTCATAAAATCCTCATTTTTATTTGGGGTGGAGGACCACTAGGGTCTGTCGGGTGAAATTACAAAAAAATCGGGTTTTCACCCTAGGCCACGACTGGGTTCTCAGTGGGTCTAGGGTGAGACCCCAGGGGGTCACCGCTTCACAACGGAAACTGCTGCATCGCCCTGCTCGAAGACAATATCAACGACGTTCTGAATCTTCTGGGCAGTGCTGATACCTACCTTGTCGAACACAGGGACACACACAAGACCAAACGATTTGGTGTACTGATCGAGAGCACCAGGAGTGATAGTACCAGAGCGAAGTCCAGCAGCATCATCTTTGTGCAGACGAATCACACGACCGATAGTTTGAGAGATGCCGATGTAGTCCATCGAACGCATAAAGATCACAGCATTGAGACCAGACACATTGATGCCTTCAGAAAGGATACTGTGGTGAAGAACAACAAACTTTTTAGAGTCATCCTTACCCCAGTCGCTGAGAGTGTCGAAGAACACTTCACGATTGACCTTCTGACCATCAATCACAGCACCAGTCTTTGCTGTAATATACATGTAAGAGTAACCACGGAACTGCAGTTGAGTGATGAAATCAGACTCAGAGATGAGGTTAACAATATTCTTGGTAGACTTAGCGCAGACCAGAACTTTGTCGCACTGATTGTCGTCGATAGTCTCCAGAAGATTCACAGAGTCACGAGCAGCAACACTAGTGAAGTTGCTAGCAAGTTGCATCTGCTTGACCACAACTTTAGGGGGAATGATGAAACCACCCTGCACAAGTTCGGGAGCAGGAACTTGACAAATTACCTGACCATAAACGGCAGTATCGTTCATCCCAGGTTTGGAAATAGTAGCAGAATGCTTAGGAGTAGCAGTGAAGAAATAGCAGCGGTTAGCAGCAGAAGAGAAATACTCCGTAGCAGGGAAAAAGTGACGTTGGACTGAATTGTGTGCTTCATCGAAATAAATGGTATCAACATCAATTTGTGCTGCCTGAAGGCGATTTAGAGAGTTGTAGGTGGTGAAAATAAGTTGGTGGCGATTTGCAACCTTACAAGCAGCATCGTGAGCTTGAATTTCAGACACTTTAGTGGTGCTAAAGTGATGAGTTTCACCACTGTGAACGTGCATCACCTCAACATCAACAATGTGCTCAAGAAACTCAGAGGAGAGTTGCTCGGCAAGAAGGATGCGAGGAGCAACGATAACAATGGTCTGAGCAGTTTCAGACTTGAATTGGCGGATAGCGTCGAAGATCATCTTCAGAGTCTTGCCGCCGCCAGTAGGAACGATAACCTGACCTTTGCTATACTTTTCCATAGCAGCAGTAGCGCGGGTCTGGTGGGGACGGAGTTGGATCACTGGATTCATCGCGTATGAGAGTATTATAGCAAAAAAGGGTCCCCAAAGGAACCCTGTGTGCAGGTTTCTAAACCGTCACAGTTCAACTAAAAATCTTATAAAGACCCCAAATGACCAGAAGTGCAAGTGTGATAGGCCAGAATTGAATTGCAATAGCAATTGTAACTAAAATAGCAATTAGAAACCATGTACCTTCGATAGATCCATCACTACCAGATCCAGATCCAACTTGACGTAAATTTCGAATGTAAATTGGTTCATAAAGATGCTCAATCTCTTGTCTAGCGGTACTCATAGATCCAGATTCTACAGTTACAGTATAACTAGATCCCGTTGGAACTGTTTTAATTTCTGCTTTGTAAGTAGGCATGATCAATAACGTGAACTACAAGGTTGTCTGACTACATCATACCAACGTCTAACATATCCAGGATTCCATTCTGTTCCTGGTACATATTGCTCTCTATATACACGTCTTCTACACATAGGTGGACTTTGGTATACATGAATTTCACTATCAAAAGGTTCCCAAAACTCTTTCCAGGTAATCGCATGTGATGGTATTGATGTGAATACAATCGGCAACAGTAAAAGAAATTTCATACTTGTTTTATCATTTACTATTACTTATAAAGATAACCACCTGCCCAATCACAACGCTCAAACATTGATTCACGGGAAGGAATAGAGAGAACATTGTAACGAACACCCTTAGCGGGTGCTTTTACGCTAGCAGGTTTCAATACATCACCAGTCTTCTTATCAATAAAAGCGTGAATGCTATCACGACGACCATTAATATACATGAAAACTTTATGGTACTTTCGACCAGAAGAGTCGAGTTCAAACCCATAGTTTGCTGCTTTAAGGTGACTAGCATCAGCAGTCAAAGCATCACACAACATCAGACCATACTTAACAATATTAAGATGAATAGTATTTTGAGCATCACGCTGAGCACAGAAGTCGCTGAACTCTTGGCGAGTGGGAGTGATCATCAGTTTGTTGCGTATGAGAGTATTATAGGGCAAGCGGGGTGTCCTGCAACCATCGGTGTGCCACTTATTGATCCGTTCCTCGCATGGAACGAATGAGATATTCAGTGAATTGTTCCATTTTATCTGGGTGCAAAGCTGCTGGATTTTGATTCATAACCGTTCTCAGAGCATTCATCTCATTCCACTCATCATCTGTTAGATTTTTATCTTTATTTTGGAAGTAGGTCATGGTCTCTTTGCGATATATCTCAATGTTAGCATACCAATACACTACTATCTAGAAACTTAATGTTCTCTTTGGGATTGTGTTACGATTTGTAATATTATTTGACCTTGGTAAAATCCATTCTATAAATCTGACCTGAAATAGATTTATAGAATAATTGATTTGAAGGTTTATCAAATCCAATATTTTCTGGATCTAGACTATCTAAAAACTCTTTAATGGTTTTATTTTCACTCTCTCTTCGATAAAACCAAACGGTAAAGATATCTGAAGAATCATCTTCTGGTAAGAACCCAAAACCATTTGATTTTTTAAGAGTAAACTTACCATCAAAATCCTTTGGTAAAGCCATTATCAACCATCCGTCGAAAAGAAAGATCCCCAATCTTTTCCGTCAGAATTTTTCATATCTTCAATTTTATCAAGAATACCATCAAAGGATTGAATTTGATCAATCCTACAAATCATTTCAGCGATCCCATTACAAACAACGGGTCTTTCTTGGCGGGCAGCATATGCTAATGCATTTCTTAGGGCAGCCTCTGCTTCTTTCAGAGATTCTTCGACTGATTTTGATAGAGCCATTATTTTAAGGTATGTATCATAGTAAAATTGTATCGTAAATTGTGGAATTAGTCAATCATCCTCAGTTCTTCTCCTATAACCCTCTCTCTTTAGTCTCTCATCAGTTGTTTTTTTCCAGGTAAAGTCTCTTTGTGGGTCATAGATGAATGGAGAATGTGCATGATTTTCTATAACATCTTTATAACAGATCCATCCAGTTGCTATGTACTTTTCTTTTGTATATACAGGATTTCCTCTATGAACATGAGTAAATTGAGCAGGCCATAGAACACATCTTCCCACTTTTGGTTGAATTCTTACACCTTGCCATAAAAATTCAGTCTCTCCTTCACCCTCTGGAATATCATTTAAATATAAAATCCATGCTAGAGATCTTTCTAAAGAACTAACATCGGTTGTTTCACAATGCCATACATGATATCCTCCGCGTATTGGAGTTTTTTGAATTTTTACTGCTGGGTTAGTTAGTCTATCAAGAATATCAGAATATAAAATTTGATTATATGTAAAAAATACATTTTTATAGACTTCTACACACTTATCTACAGATTCTAGAAGTTTAGTAACAACTGGTTGGATTTTCTCATCATCTTTAAAGTTTAATAGATTTATTTGAAGATCATGTCTTCCAAGATGCTTATATTCATCAAATTGATTTAGACCTAAGTGTTTCCTATCACCTCTACCTTCAAAAAAATCTATTAGAATATCACACTCTTCTTTTGTTAAACAATCATCATACGAACCAATAAAAAACTGATGAGAATGCTCCAAATCCATATCAAACTAACCATGTAATAATAGAATATCTAGTTCCGCTAGTTACAGGCATTACTTCATGGGGATACATAAAGTTTGATGGGAACATAATTACAGATCCTTTGTTTGGTCTAAGAACAACCTCTCTATCAAAGAAACCAAATTCACCACCGCCATAATCATCATTTAGGCACATTGTACAAGATATTGCTCTTGGTTGTTGTTTAAATGAATCAGTATGCTGAACATAAAAATCTCCAGTTTTATATCTTAGTAATTCATATCCACTGTCTTCATTTATTTCTATATCAAAATATGGGAATTTTGCTTGATATTTTGATAATGCATTAGCCACACATTCATAGAGTGCAGAATCTATCTTAGATCTATAATCTGGATTTTGGTTGATAACCTCTGGTTCAGATAATCCAATTACATTACAACGTCTAGATTCTTTATCAAGACCTCCACCAGTCAGTGCATTGTTCCACAAATCAGTATTAATATATTCATCCAATATTTCATCACACAATTCCAATGGAATAACATCATCGACTACTACGATATAGTCAGATAGTTTCGTAGTTGATGTAGTTGAAGTAATCAATGCATTATCATTATTATCTTCAGCAAATTTTCTGTAGATAAATTTATCCTTTATTGATTTTGTTACTGAAGTATTTTCTTTACTTTCATCAGTAATGTAATTGATAAAAGCTTTTTCATTTGTCTCATTATCAATAGGACTATCTGGTTCTTTATTTACACTACCAGCGATTTTTTTAACTAGTTCTTCTAACTCACTCTCAAAAGTAATAGCTGGACTCATCACGTTCACCTCCTTTTCCTTAATGTTTTTATTTTTTAAAACCTTTTTTACAAAATTATCTGAATGTTGCTCGAATTGTTGGACATCATCTGAACTAGCAAACAATTTATTTTCTAATGCTAGATTTTTTGTGCTTTGCTCTTCATATAATTTTTTGAGCATCGCTGACTCTTCATTATTACTTACTTTATACTTATCAAAGTAAACATCAGAACATGGTCCATATGCTCTCACATAATGAGTGAAAAACTGAGCATACCATTCTCCTCTATATGCATCTCTCCAATGAGGAGCAACGCATCCAAGGTAGATCATTGCGTCTCCTGGATTTAGATTAACACATCTTGGATTTCCTTCTGGAGTTTCTATCCATATTGACCACGGACGATCTCCATCTAAATGAACTGTTGCTGATATTTCACAAGCTGGTCTATCAGTATGCTTTTCTAATACAGAATCATTTTTATATATTCTACCATAGGTGTAAGTAGGCAATACTGGTGTTCCAATAATATCAGAAACATGTGATGTTTTTTCACATAGTAATTCTAGAGCTGGAAGATAATTATAACAACTGTGAGAGTTTAGAGCTTGTTTATCAGATGGAAAATTGTATTCTTCGGATACTAACTTAAACTCTCTTGCTAATTCTTTGGCTCTATCACTGCATATAAAATTAGGGATTACTATATGGTTATTTTCTAGTAAGAAATCATTCATTATCTTATATTATAAACTATTAAAATTTATTAGAAAGTAAAGTTTAGCATATCTCTCATTTCTTTAGATTCAAGAAGTTGCTCATAGGTAATATTATACTTCTTACATAGCTCTTGTGCCTTCTGAATCTTAGAGAACCATCCAATGATTTTGTCTATTGGTAAAGTCTCTAGAGTAATAGTAGGATCCATCATAGCTGCCTTAAAGATATCTAGTGGATCTTCAGATTGTGCAATTTTAGTAATTGCTTTTGCAGCTCTATTCTGAGCTTCATCTCTAACAATATTTCGTGTCTCTTGCTCAACAAGATTTTCAATTGCTAGATTCTTAAGTTGTTCATATGATCTCATTTCATATTCAACATCTTTTTCAACAATCTTAGACTGAAGTTCCTTCTCTCTATTTTCAGGTTCTTTTCTATGAATTTCAATTTCAGATCTCTGAAGTTCAAGAGTTTGAGTCATAATCTCAATTGATTGATCGTGAGCTTGTTTCATCTCATCAATCTTTTTTCGTTCCAATTTGATTTGCTCTAATTGAAGTTCATTTTGTTGAATCATTGATTGAGCACTTGATTCAGCTAAATCTCTTAGTCTTTGAATTTGAGAAGTTCTTTCCTCAAGCTCTTCATACCTCTTGTTAATATCGGTAAATGTAATTTCCTTTTCTTCAGCTAACTTTGTATTTAACTCATTAATTCTTTGATATTGCGCTGAAATTTCATCTTGAGATAATTTATTCTTTTCGTTTAAAATATTCTCAGATTCTTTTAATTGATTGATTTGTGCATTGATAGATTCTTCAATTACACTCTTCTTTTCATCAATTTTATCAAAATAAGATTTTACTGTATTATCTACTTTTTCTGCTACTTTCCCCATCTCATCATGAGCTTTTAAAAGATCTTCATTTTGTTTTTGGAAATGTTCATTCCAGAATTTTTCCCTAGCAGAAATCTCCTGTTCTGATTGAAGTCTCTTATTTTCTGCTTCTAATCTTTGCTTTTCGATTTCCAGTCGTCTCGCTTCATTTTCACTTTCAACAATTTCTTTTGTTCTTTGCACTTCTAATGCATTTTTTGCTTCTCTTATTTTTTTATTTTCTTCAATGGTATGCTCTACCATTTTCTTTAATTGCTCTTTTTCCTCATCTACACTTTGGAGTTCGAGAGACTCTTGTTCTTTACGCTGCCTCTCTTCCTCTTCCCTTTTCATACGGATCTGTTCGATCTTAGGAATTTCATCGAAAAAGATATCCAAATATTTTTGAATATAATCAAGAGACTCGATTTCCTGATTAGGATCTCTAGTTACGAATTCAATATGACCTTTATCGTGATTCCATTGAATAGCATGAATGTGTCCATCATTAAAATTCCAAGAATCAAATATGATTGGTCTACCATCTACTACTACTTTCTTTTCACTAGGAATAATTGTAACTCTCATTTTTACTAGTTTCCTCCTTCAGGATTTAATAGGTTTTGATCTTCTTCATTATTTTCAATTAGATTTTGCTGAGACTCCTCAAAAAACCTAATTTCTTCAACTGCCTCAGATGCACCATAAAACATGTTTGCTGCTGCTTCTAGAATATTTAGATTGCTTTCATTTGCTTTTACCATTTCATTTCTAAAGGATTCAACAGCTGCTCCAGTAGAACGTTGCTGCTGTGAATTTTCAATCAAAAGCATTGGAATCCAAGAAATGGTGCAATTCCATTCATCAACTTCTTGTCCAGTATTTGGATTTATACCTCTAATATGAGTATACCATGCACATTTATTTTGAATGCATTCTTTTTTAATCAATGGACAATAATTATTTTTCATTACAAGTCAAATTAATAATATGTAAATTATACTGTATTTATTGCAAATAGCAAAGAATAACATCTATGTATTGAACTCTTAAATCTACTGAGGAAGAAATACTTATGAGTCCGCCAGTATATGGGTGATTATGAGATCCATCACCGCCTGTTAATCCAGTATCCGGACCATTAGTGTTTGCAGTTCTTATCTGCCCACCAGGAACAAGTATTCTTGTAGCATATCTAGCATTCACTAATTGTGGATATCTTACGGGATTGTAATTTACAAGAGGAACATTTTTGTTAGCAACGATTCTTTTGGATGCCTGAATATAAGTATTTGCAATAACTCTTTTGTTCGCAATTACTCGGTTAACAATCGGTGATCTATTAACAATAGGAGTCCTTTTAGGTGCAGGACTTCTTAAATTCCTTGGTTGCTGATATGTTAGTGGATTTCTAGCAACAACTGGTGTTGTTCTTGGTTGTCTGTAACCAACAGCAATTGGATTTCTTCTTGGTTGTTGATAAGATCTTGGTTGCTGAACGTTTGCTCTAGTATTGTTCTGCAATGATCTACTAATAGGGGTTCTTCTTGGTTGTTGATAAGATCTTGGTTGCTGAAAACTATAACTTCTTGGTTGAGCATAGTTACGAACTACCCTATTCCTATTTGGTCGGATAATTCGACCTCTTCTAGCATTATTATTTCTATCCCTTTCCCCAAATACATTTCGACCTCTGTTTCCGAAAGGAGCTTGTCTATTATACGTAACAGGAACACCAGCGTTAACAGGAGAAGTAAATGGTGACTGATAATTCCTTGTAAATGGATATGATCTCGGTTGCTGAACAGGAACACCAGCGTTAACAGGAGAAGTAAATGGTTGACGATAGTTTCTAATTACTGGAGTTCTGTATGGTTGTTGAGTTTGAGTCGGTTGTCTGTTAACAATAGGAACTGTATATACTGATGGTTGCCGATAAGTAGATGGCTGCTGATAAGTTAATGGTTGTTGATATGTTATTGGTTGCCTATACGCTTGTGGTTGTCTAAATGATTGGGGTTGTGAATATGTTTGAGGTTGTCTATAAGCTTGTGGTTGTTGATAGTTTCTAACCTGTGCGTAAGCTACCCTAATACCATATTGTATAGGAGTTCTTTCCAGATACCTAGAAGGAGTAGCAGGTCCAGCAGCAATACCGGTATCCGCTCCTCCTGAACCGTGAGCGTGAGGTGCTATTTGACTAATAGTTAATGTAGTATCTCCAACAGTACCAACACCAACTGTTGTAGCAGCAATACTTACATTTGATACACTAGGAAAAGCGGAAGTAAAAGGTACATTTCCACCAGTAGCTCCACCAGTAGAACTAACAACCCTAAGAGCTTTATTATCTTGAGATGTAGTTTTAGCCCATCCAGTCGGAGCATTTGCTTGATAAAAAACTACGGTGGTATTTTGAGGTATAATTCCATAGAAGGAATTAATTGCGGAACTATCCCCAAATACTATACTGGTTGCTGTTAAAATAGCCATTTATTACCCTCCTCCTAATCTTTTATCAATTAAATCTACAAATTATTACATCAATATACTGCACTCTTAAGTCAATTGTAGTTGACCAAGGAGAGTCTCCAGAAACGAATGGGTGATTATGAGGTAATCCACCTCCAGTAAGTCCAGTATTTGGAGCATCAGTGTTTGCTAAACGCCCAGTAACACTAGGAGCTCCTGGTCTAACGTTGACTTCAGATCCAGCCCCGTGAGAGTGAGATGGAAGTTGTGATGTTATTAGTGTAGTATCTCCAACAGTACCTGTTGTCGTTACAATACCTGTGATTGGTTTTAATGTTCCGGGAAAAGCAGATGTAAAGGCAATACTTCCACCAGAACCACCACCAGTTCCACTAACAACCCTTAGAGCTTTATTATTTTGAGTTGTTAATTGAGTCCATCCAGTTGGAGCAGACGCTTGATAGAAAACTACAACAGAATTTTGAGGTATAATTCCGTATCTTGAATTTAGAGATGTACCATCGCTAAAATTAATACCATCTACTGTTAAGACTGACATAATATTTTTATTTCATCCTCCAATTATGCTTTTACTATTTAGTATTTAAATTAGAAACTAATATTAAAAGAGATAGAAACTCTAGTATCATCTACAAGATTTGGTTCAACATAATGAAGAATATGAGCAGGAAATAGGTAAACAACTCCAGGTTCGGCACTCAATTTAAAAAAACTACCATTATCTAAATTTTCATAGAGAAGAGTATGAGCTGACCCATCATTTCTCATTAAATTTAAATTTCCCTGAATAGAATTAATTTTTGCATAATAAAGAGCTATTAAATCACACTTTGGGTGAGAATGAAGTACATTATAACAAAATTGTTCATTTATATTAATCCAAAATCCTGTTCCAGATTCTTGGAACATTCTTTGTGAATTCAATTCTTCTTCACACAGTTTATTAGCAAAAAATAATATTTTAGTTCCTAGATCAGATACTGCAGGGAGTTCGACTTCAGTTACAATTTCATCAAGATTATATACATCACTTTGCCATCCCCCAAAATTAGATTTTCTTACTCCATCAGGATATTTATCTCGAAGAGAATAGCATTCATTTAATATAACATCATTATCAACATTAACTTTTCCTGCCCACACTGTTGTAGGAAAAATATCAAAAGCTTCTACATCCGATATTTCTATATTGGATCTGTAAGGATTTACTCTGTGTTTGTGAACGGCCATAATATTATTTGTTTTTATCCTTGAAGAAGAATACCTGATTAATCCTGTAATTATTACTCTCTTTTGTCCCAAAATATCTTTTATCGGTTATATTCATTCCATGATGGAATCTATCACCTTCAAAACAAACGAACCTATTATATTTTGATTTAAATTTTCCTATAACTTTCCAATGCTCTTTTGGAACCCAAGCATTCAAATGTTCTGGGATATTATCATAGTCTGGATCTTTATACATTCTCTGATAAATGTTGGTCCCACATTCACCATCAGAATAATCATTAAAATATACTATACCGTTCCACCCCGCATCTCTGTGAGGCCACCAATAATTATTTTCAAAATCATTATATGGAACATCATAGAATTTAGTCATATTAGTGACGAACTCAGTATCATCTAGAGGTACTGTTTTTCCATCTCCAATTATATCAACTATATCCCAAAAGACATCTTTCAATTCATCATAGAATAATTCATGCCTTCTATCCTCAAAATATCTCATATTATGAGTATTTCCATTACCTTCCTGTTGTTTCCATACTGGACAATTGGTATTCATTATATGGTCACGAATTAGATCTGGATACTTGTAAAAATTATCCATATAGAATATTCTACTATCTCCAAATCTTTCTTCTATCATGTTTGATAGATCATTTACTTCGAATATATTAATCATTTTTCTGATACATATCCAGTGTATTTTCTATTTCGTAAAGAATGTTCGTTGTTTCTATATTTTCTTCCTGCAATATTTTCACAACATCTAGTAATTTATTGTATTTTTCTTCTAATTCAATTAATTTTGAATAGACATCAATTTCCTCAACTATCATTTTTTCTGTTGGAGAAAAAAACCATTCTATGAGTTTATTAACCATCACAGTACGCCAACAGATTTTAAATAATTTCTATAAGCCATAAATCTGCGAATAGATGGTTGCCCAGGAATTGGTCCCAAACTTTCGCAGATTTCACAATAGCATAACCAATCATACCACGGGGTTGTTGGATCCAGTGCTGGGTGTGTTGTTGTTTGTGTGTAGTTCTTTAAGGATCTGAAGAAGTTCTGGAGTCTCGTCCCATTCCCAAATTGTTCC
>Ga0129333_10002910_pt1 | contig 16033 bp, 11 predicted proteins | sample CPB6_08_DNA_FD_94474 | JGI IMG/M metagenome (GOLD analysis project Ga0129333, IMG submission 94474) | Freshwater to marine salinity gradient microbial communities from Chesapeake Bay, USA - CPBay_Sum_0.6_0.8_DNA | ecosystem: Environmental > Aquatic > Marine > Coastal | place: USA: Chesapeake...
GGCCCGCCTTGAGCTGGTCCTCCGCTAGCCCCATGCCCCGCCCATGACGCAGCACCGAGCGCGCATAAGCCTTTTCTGCGCGCGCCCCTCCGATAAGGCCCAGCTTCTGGCCCGCGCGTACCATGAGCGCTTCGCTTAGCGCGAGCTTCTCCGCCTCTGCCGCGTCAACGATTAGCGAGGAGACCTTAGTCCCGGCTTGCCGAAGCGCTTCTTGGAACTTTGACTCATTCAATGAGCGTTCCCCAAGGGGCACGACGCGGTTCTTCCATACGGACGGCGTGTCACTAAACCTAGAGGCGATGCTTTGCTGCTTAAGGTCCATGGCCTTCTGACGAAGGATGGAATTTTGCAGCGCCTTCTCTGCGCGCGGACCGCCGATCTGGCCGAGTCGACGACCGGCAGAAGCCACCGTCATTGGGTTGATCGCGAGCTTCTCCGTTTCTACCGCGTTAACGACTAGCGAGGAGACTTTCTGGCCCTGCGTGGTCAGAGAGTGCGCCGCAACGGCGTTATCAAGCTTCGGCTGCTCATGGACGTGCTCCGTCGCCGCGCGAACCGAGCGGTCCTTCGCCTGCGCCTTGCTCATCGAGATAAGACCCGAGTTATCGGGGATCATCGTCGAGTCGCCGGGCTCAGTGCTCAGCATGTAGCTGTTGCTATGCGCGGGAAGCTCGGGTCCGGGCGACGAAGGGTCCTGCGCGGCCTTCTCGACCTCAGCAAGAAGGCGCTCGGCCTCCTTGATCTGACCCATGCGCATAAGGGTCTCAGCCTGCGCCTGCTTCGCACGAAGCAGCCGGGCCGACGCCTCCTTAGAACGCGTGAACCCCGCCGTCTTACCGGTGTTGTTCGCCGGCTGCTCGCCGTCGAGGTTGCCAGTGTGGTCAGCGATGGTCGTGGGCAGGCTGCCCGCCGTGGTCGCCGGGCCGGTGATGCGCTCCGCACCAGCCGACTGCGCCTTGGGCTGAACCGTCTGCGCGCCGATGAACCCGCTGGCCATGACCTGCGGACCCGGGGCCTTTAAGGGCGAAGCGCCAGCGCCGCCCGTGGACACGGTCACCTTCTGCTCGTGGGTGCTGGGATCGGTGTCCGCCGCGACCTTCGCCACGACGTGCGCACCAATCTCAAGCGCCTCAGCAAGCTTCATCGCATAGGAAGCCGCGCCAAGGACGTCAGAGCGAGACGCCTTCTTCTCAGAGGCCTCCTCCTTCTTCTCCTTGCGCATCTCCTTGCGCTCTTCCTTGGCCGTCTCGGCCTCAGAAGATGTGTCTTCGGCGGCGAGCTTGTAGCTCTCCAGCTCCGCGTCGAGGAAGTCTCCGGAAGACCGGATCTCCGCGTCGCGCGCCGACGCCAGCTTTAGGGCGCTGTCGGCATCCGACAGGGCCGTGTTGATCAGTTCTCCGAGGGACTTCCGCATGGCTTCCTCATACAGGAGGGGGTTCTAGTGATTGCTGACTGGATGTGAGGGACGGGTTCGTGGCGTCCGATGGTGGTTGCGGCTGCGAGTACTCAGGCCGCCGCTTGTTGTACCCAAGGGACGCACGTTGCGCGTCACCCATACCGTAAGGAGTTGCTACAGCCGCTTGCGCAGCCTTCATAAACTCATCTAGGTGATGGGTGACGCGCATCGTTCCTCAGAGCCAGCCCGCCTCGGCGAGGATCTCAGCCGCGCGCTGCGCAACGTCGTCGTCCGACGCGAGCTTGTAGCCGGTGTCGGGGTCGATGCCGTTCTCAAGGAGATAGTCGCGCGCCATCTCAAGCGCCTGCTCATCGAGCGACTTCTTGTCCATGAGCTTCTTAGCGCCGTACGCCGCACCGCCCGCGGCAAGCGTGCCTCCGGTGACTGCGGCCGCGGCGCGGATCGCGCGGCTACGGGGGGTAGCGCCGCCAAGGGCGCGACCCAGGCGGTCAAAGTACTTGCCGCCCTTCTGAGCAACGCTCTCCCCCGCAACGCGAGCGTTGCGCCGGGCCATAAGCTCAGGGTTTACCTGGGTGCTGGGCTTAGGAAGCTGACTGCGCTCGAAAGTGGGGTTCGCGGCCGGCGCCACATTGGGCTTATTCCGGCGCGCCGTCTCGCTACGAATGAAGTCCTGCTGGTTTGCGGGGAGCTTGGCGATCTCTTCCTCAGTCAGGTTGGGCATTTCGCGGCGACGGGCAATCTTTTCCTCGCCAAGCTCGTTCATGAAGGCGTGCGCCATGTAACGGCCGAGCGCGTCAGCCTCAGCAAGCTTCGCGTTCGCCTCGTCCTGCGCGAGCTTGTTCTCCATGTAGTCGGGGTCCTGCATGGACTCCGCGACGATGTCGAACAGCTCGTGGTACTGCTCACGGCTAAGGCCGTCGAGGTCGATACCCTCGCTCGCCGCAACCTTGTTCAGCTCGACCGCCACATCCGCAAACGTGATCTCTGATGCCATCTTAGCCTCCTCCTTCTTCTTTTCCTTCTTACGGTCCCCAGACTCCTCACGCGCCGACTCGTGCTCACCCTCATCGGCGGCAGTCTTCGGGAGGAGGTCCACCATCAGTTCGGCCACGTCCTCGTCGCTGAGCTGAGAGAGGTCGATCCCCTCCTGCTGCGCGATCTTTTGGAGCAGCTCACCAGCGGCCGCTAGCTCTGTGTCTAGATCGGCGTCTGTCGCTCGACTGAAGATCTCGTTCATGTCGTCCATCGTTACTCCGCAAACGTTGAGGATCCCTCTTCTTCGGCGGCTCGGAGCTACCTCGAAGGATCAGGTTCCCTTCCCGGCCTCTTGGATAAGGGATGACGCAGCCTGCGCTAGACCCTTGGACTTATCAAGTCCCATGACCTGGCGCAAAGCAGCACCAATGGTGGACATCGCGTAGAAGTTTGGGTTGTTAGCGATCATCCGTGACATTGTGCTGATCTGGTGTCCCTCATCTTCGTTGCGACGAAGGTGCGACGAAATCAACTGTATCATGGGCGCCGGACCTAGGAGAAGGCCGGATAGATCCTTTCCGCGGACGCTATCTTGTGCGTCGAGGAGAGTGTCTGTGTCGAGGTGACTAGCCACCTTGGGGAACAACTCCGGCGCAGACTCTAACACGCTGAGTCGATACCCGTTGTACATCGACGCGAGTTTGGCTGCGAGCTGACCAACCTCGTCCGACCCTCGATAAGCAGCCCGCTTTGCGCTTGCGGTCTTTTCGCCGGGCTCTCCCAGTCGCGCATGTAGGAACGGAGCAAAAGAAGAGCGCTCAGACATAAGAGGCGCATACGCATCCGCCAGTTTCGTGTCGAAGAGTGCAGGGTCTACAGCGAACGTAGAATCCACGCCGCCCCCGCGAGTGTCGAACATCGCGTGCTTTGCGTCGAGAATCTTCTGAACAAGCGCTCCGCCCGGCATCGTGGGCAGCACCATGCTCTGAAACTCGCCCGGCGTCGGAATGATCCCTAGTCCAGCCAGGGTGGACAGGGTTCGGCGGACCCCGTCAGTCGTTGGAGAGCCGCGCATTACGACGCGGACATCAAGAACCTCGGGCGCAGTGTCCGCGTCCTTAAACGCAGCTTCCGCAAGTCCCCCCGGAATGTCCTTCTCCATCATGGACATCTTCGACCCAATCAAGGTCAGAAGACGCTCTAAGGTTCCAGGCGGAGGACTGCCGGGACGCGGAATGGACTTCGGGGCATTCGGATCGGAAAGGTGCCACATCACCCGCGCGGTGCGGTCGGCGCCAATCCAGACGAAGGAGATGTCGAAGAATCGGGGGAAGTCGTTATAGACGAATACCTTCCGACCATCCGGGTAGACCTTACCGCCCTCGCTGATCATGTGCTGGCAGTAGTCAACCTTCGTCACCGCGAGGCCTCGAATCGGGCGGACCTTACGGTGATACTCAAGGATAGCGATCCCTGGGTGACGGTGGCGCGATTCGTCGTACGTCTTCCAGGCTTCCTTTACGAGACCCCAGTCTGTGCAAACGGAGCAGAAGTCGAATGGGACCTTACATCCCATGCTCACGTCTACCCGCTCACCCGCACGGACGCGATCAAGAATAGAAGTGTGGCCCTTCTTCGCGGCCTCATCGTTGAACACGCGTTTTACTAGCTCGATCCGCTTCATCTCCGGATTGAGCGTCGCAAAGATAACGTCCCCAAACCCAAGCTGTTGGGGGTCCGTGTTCTTGTGATGCGCGTAGACCGTCGCCCCGTAATAGCAAGGATACCCGTAGGGCCACCCCTTGCCCTTCATCCGATCCGCTTCGACGTTCTGCCCGATGTCGGGCCACGCGTGAAGAAGACCGTTGAAATCAAGGTGGGGGTTGTACCCGTACCAGTCCTTGTTGGAGTTTGCTCCGAAGAACTCGGAGTACCCCATCGCATTACAGAGAACGTAGGTGTACCTCGGGTCTGGGCGCAGGCAGGAGATGAACTTCTCCGCCGCAGGTGCCAGACCCGAGGTCTTCACCATCTCGCCGGGTTTAATGAGGTGAACTAGCGGCTCACCATCATGCTCCCCCGCAAGGTACGCGCGCTTGATGTGCATTACTTAGAGCGGCCCGGCCGCGGGTATTCGACAGACATGACCGTCCTGGGGGTAGACACGGGGATACCCCGGCGCTGCAACTCACGCGTCAGGCTGGGCCGCGCGCCAAACGCCGCCTGGAACCGCTCTTGACGGTCCTGCGCCTCTTGAGCGGCCTGTTGCGCCCCAGACAAACGAGCGCGCACAGCGTCCTCCTGCTGCCGCAAGTCCGCAAGTCGCGCAAACCGACCCTTCTGGGCGGCATCAAACTTCTCAGTGGCCTCACGGCGGGCAGCTTGGATGCGCGCCTGATCAAGCGCGTCACGCTCCTTTGCGAAGCCTGCACGCTCAAGTTCAAGCTGCGCCTTGAGCTTACCCTCGGGCGTATCCCCCAGGCGCATCTTCTCTGCCTGCTCAAACCCGGCCTGAATGACGGGCCGAAGATGCTGCGCAAGGTTGGGCCCGCCGCCCTCGCGGGACAGCGCGGTAGCAAAGTCGGAACGCCCCTTCACCAGGTCGCCCGCCATACGGCTGATCGCCATCGCAGGCTGCTTTAGCCCGCCCATCGCCTCTTGGGACTCAATCGCCTGGCTCACAATTCCGCCCGCAACCAGCGGATCGTTCATCAAGTGAGGGTTTAACCGGTGCAGGCTGTTGAAGTAGCGCTTCACCGTGCCCTGGTCTTGCTGACGAAGGCCGGGAGCTAGCTCCAACATGCCCTTGTACGACTGGTGGCGCTCGTACATGTTCTTCAGCTTCGACACGCCGGAGGACAGGGCCCCCGAGCCCGCCTCTAGCGCCAGCATTGCCCCCGCTGTCATAACAGGGGTGCTTGTCAGGATCGGCTTTAGCCCTTCGAAGCTAAACGCCGTCTTCTCCATTGAGGCGCCCATCAGGGCGTGCTTTGAGTAGGCCATGCTCAGTATCCTACCACGCCGGGGTACAGCCCGTGGCGAATGCGGAACTCGTCGATCTTGCTCTGTGCTAGGTCCTTGCCCGCGGTAGCCCCCCGGTAAAGACCGTATGCGCCAGCGCCCATACCGACGGCGGTGCCAACCCCCCCGGGTGCTCCGAGGGCTTCAGCGAGGCCCTTACCTGCTTTTCCGCTCACCTCGATCGCCTTTTTACCAGCGCGAAAGGTGCCCTTGAGTAAGTTGCCGACGCCCTTACCGGCCGCTTCTGCGGCGCTAGCCTGCTTGAGCAGAGCAATGCTGAGTGAACGGTCGTAACTCATGACATCCTCCCGTGGCGGCGAAGCCACGCAGACACCTTGATCAGCTCACGCTCAGTAGACATTAGAGCGTCGTAGTGGGCAGCGTAGCTGCTGGCGGCCTTTACGAAAGACTCAAACTGACGAACAACAGGGTGCTCAGGGTTTAGGGAGCGGCCTGCAACCTTGACGTTGGAGTCTCGCATAAAAGAGCGGGTCCGGTCGAACGCCGTTTTTGCTAGCTCCGGGCTGACCCGCGTCCACGCATCTAGCATCTCCGAGGGAGAAGCGCCCTGCAAGGAGGCTTGCTTGACGTAGCTGCCGAGGCGGACGAGCAGCTCATTCATAGCCGCCTTGGAGCTTTCGGTGTTCTGGGTCAGCTCGTCGTGGGCGGACATGAGCTGGTGGTGCAGATTACTGACGTCCGTAAACACGCCACCGGCTGTGCGCTCTGTCGTCAGGAACCCTGCGGACGACACCTTACCGAAGTCGGGCGGCATCGAGTACTCAAACGAGTCCACAACCACCTCTTTCGGGCGTGCTCCGTTGTTCAACGACTGTAGAACCTCTACGGGGTCTGCGGGACCGCCGTCAATGTGGACGGCGCGCATGCTGCCCGACGTAGAGGCGAACTTTCGGTTGAAGGCCTCCGTGTTCGCGCACTCGACGACGCGGCGGACCTGCTCAGGGTTGAGGTCTTCGCGGCCAATCGTCTGCACGACGGCGTCCGCTAGACTGAGATCACCGGTCTCCGCCAGGCGCGCCGCGGTCTTGCCGAGCGAGTCTAGGTGAGTCGGATCGACCGCTCGCCCGCCTACGGGAGGAGTAAAGGTGGTGGACATTGTGCTCTCCATGAACTTGTACACAAGGGTAGCCTACCCGCTCGGGATAGGGGAATACTTACACAATGATTAGTAGCCCGGATTCGAGCGATCTACAAGCAACCTTGTTAGATTTTGAGCGAAGGATCGCCCTACTAGAGGAGATGATTCATGGGCATGAGCAAAAGGCGCTACCCACTGAGTTCCTCTTAGGGGCCTACGTAGACGCTCAGCGTGAGCAGGAAATGTCGCTAGACCTTTGCCGACACTGGGTTCGGCAAACCTTCCTACTGGACGCAAGACAACTGCTGCTATTGAGCCGCCTGTCTCAAGACCTGCATCCGTGGAGGCCGCTATTGGCGCTCTTAGACCGGTACGCGGAAGCTGGGTACGGCGTCGAGACGGCAAGAGTCCATCTGCTCTCAATTGCGCAGGACCTTCTTACGGTCCAGGGCCTGGATCTGATTAGGCCCAGAGATGTCATGGGCCACGGGCTTCCAATGAGGGCCGCGATTGTCGCTATCAGCCTCTGATTAGAGGTTGCATGGCCAAAACAAAAGCAGCGTACGACGCATCGTCAATCAGACAGCTGAAGGGGCTAGAGGCCGTAAGAGAGCGCCCGGGCATGTACCTGGGCGATCCGACTTCGGGCGACGCACTCCACCACCTGATCAAAGAGGTGGTGGACAACTCGGTAGATGAGCACCTTGGCGGGCACTGCGACACCATCGAGGTGCGCCTTCTCGCCGACGGCGCCTGCTCGGTGAAAGACAATGGGCGCGGCATCCCTGTCGGCATACACCCGGAGGAGGGTGTCAGCGCGCTCCAGATGGTGATGTGCTCGCTCCATGCTGGGGGCAAGTTCGACAACGACTCCTACGAGCAGAGCGCGGGCTTGCACGGGGTGGGTGTCTCGGCCGTAAACGCTGTCAGTTCCTACTGCGGCGTGCACGTCTGGCGAGATAACCGGTACTGGATGCAAACCTACGCCCGAGGGATGCCCGATGGGGACGTCCAAGACATGGGCGAATGGTTCGGCCCGACCGGCACGCAGGTGGTCTGGCAGCGTGACCTTCAGATCTTCAAGGGGGTCACGGAGTACGACCGCAAGCTCGTCTCCGACCGCCTTCAGGAGCTTGCGTTCCTGAACCCTGGGCTAAAGATCGTACTTATCGACGAGCGCGGCAAGGCTCCCTGGGAGCGGACCTTCCAGTTCGAGCAGGGTATCCGCGAGTACCTGGAGGAGCTGGTCGGCAAGAAGAACCGCGTCAGCCCTGTCCTTTACTTTCGGGGCGATAAAGCCGAGATCGCGATGGTATGGACGGACACCGATGCGGAAGACATCCGGTGCTACGTCAACAACACGTACAACCGCGATGGCGGCACCCACATGACCGGGTTCAAGAACGGCCTGGCGCGCGTCATCTTGGAGTACATCCGAGAGCACGGGATGGCCAAGAGCCTGACCGGCGAAGGGGTAACCGGTAATGACGTTCGCGAAGGCATCGTAGCGATCGTCAACCTGCGGATGGGTCAAGTCGCGTTCTCGTCCCAGACCAAAGAGAAGCTCGTTACGCCTGCCGGCAGGACGCTAGTAGAAGGCGTCTTTCAGGATCACGTAAGCTGGTTCCTAAAAGACAACCCGGGCATCGCCAGACGCGTCGCTGAGAAGGCAGTTCTTAGCGCAAAGATGCGAGAGGCGGCGCGCAAGGCCCGGGAGCAGGTCGCACGAAAAGACTTCATGGACCCTATGAGTCTCCCGGGGAAGCTTGCTGACTGCCAGAGCAAGAGTCCTCAGGAATCGGAGATCTTCATCGTAGAGGGAGACTCCGCTGGAGGGTCTGCAAAGGGTGCCCGCGACCGGCGGACTCAGGCAATCCTGCCTCTTCGGGGCAAGGTCCTGAACGTCGAGCGGTCCGACGCAGAGACGATCCTAGAAAATAGAGAGCTTGGAACGGTCATTACCGCACTTGGATGCGGGATCGAGCAGGCGCGGAACTTCGATGTGAAGAAGCTCCGATACCACAAGATCGTCATCATGACAGACGCAGACGTAGACGGAGCGCATATCCGAACGCTGCTTCTGACCTTCTTCTACAGGTGCATGCCCCGCCTGATCTACGAGGGCTACGTATACATCGCGCAGCCGCCGCTATTTGGCGTAAAGCTGCGAGGGCACAAGACCGCGTACTACCTACAAGACCAAGCGGCGCTAGATCGCTTTCGCGAAGGCCTTACCCGCGAACAGCGAACGACCGCGCAGGTAACTAGGTACAAGGGTCTCGGCGAGATGAACCCGGAGGCCCTCTGGGAAACGACGCTAGACCCGGCCGTTCGTACCTTCAAGCAGGTAACAATCGACGATGCGCTTGAAGCAGAGCGCTATTTCGACCTGTTTATGGGGGACGACGTAGACGGCCGCCGCGCATGGATCGAGGCACACGCAAACGATGATGTACGCCTCGATATCTAAAAAGTGATCAAAAACACCTATAAGAATATAGACGGGATCCAACACCCCGTTAGGAGGATTCACGAATGGACATCAGCACGATCATCAGCAGCCTGAGCACCGCCGCCACCCCCGCCGAATACTCGGCGGGGATCACGAAGCTGGGTGCAGCGTACGCTGCGCTCGACGACGCCGCAAAGGCGTCGCCGGAAGCGTCGCAGGCCGCGGCGGCCCTCGCCGCCTACTACACCAAGCCAGCCACGGCGCTGGCAGCGGCCCCGGCCGCCGTGGTCGCCGTGGCGCCCAAGCCCCCGGTTTCGGTCACCCACGGGGGGAAGAAGTACAACATCACCCAGCCTGTCGTCCTTACGGACGATAAGGGGCGCAAGGCCGTCGCGGTGGCGTCCGAAGAGGAGGCCCGCCGAATGGCCGCCAAGCTTCTGTTCCCCGAGATGTTCGCGGCGGCCACCACCCCCACCGAAGAAGAGGTCGCGTTCGCGCTGGCCTCCGGAGCCGCCTCCCAGGCGGTCCGCGACGCCGCGACGCGCGGCGCCATCCTGCTGCCCGAGGCGGAGGGCCGCCCGTGGTGGCACTACGCGCTGGCCGGATTGGGCCTGGCGGCGGTGGCCGGGGGCTGCTGGTACTTCTACCAGCAGAACCAGCAGGCGAGCTGATCGCCTGCGGGCAAGCTCCTAGCGGGGGCGCTTCGGCGCCCCCGCTAGGGGTTTACTTTGCCCTACTATTCGTTCGGCACTGCGTAGTCCTGGCCCGCGTGCCATTCCATCTCTTCCATCGCGTAATCTTCTCTTGCGCTCTGCGCCGCGCCATCCCCCGTCTCTTGGATGGGGGCCATGATGTCCGGCCTGCGGATGTCAAAGAACGAAGCGCAGAGGCAATAAATAAGGGCGTGGAAGGTGTCGTCTGTGATACCGCGCGGCTTGTCGTACTTGATCATGCGGAGCGAGTCGGAGTACTCCGAGCGAAGCGCCAGCATGTCGTTCGCAAACGGACGCTCAAAGACCTTCCACGCCGGGAACCGCAACTTACCCGCTTTGATCGCGTTGATGACGTCGGCCATGACAGGGGTGCGGAACACCAGGTACCGGTGCATCTGTCCCTTGTAGACGATCTTTCCCGGCGCTCGGGCGACGTACTGGAACTGGTGAATGCGCGCGGGGCCAAAGGTCGATAGCAGCTTCTTGTTTGGCTGAAAGCCCATGCCGTAGTCCGCAACGACTTTCTTGCAGCGGAACTTACGGATCAGCCTATCGATGTCGGCAAGCTGCGGCTCGGGATCGACGAGCTGCCCCTCATACCGCTTGGCAAACAGGACTTGGAAGTTGGTGTCGCCTCGGGTGTACCCGCCCACCACAACGACGGTGTATGCGTTCTCCCCGGTACCCCAGTCGATCCCCATGTAAAGGGGGTGGCTCATGCCAACCTTGGCGACCTCATTCTCGTCCATGAGAATCTTGTCGTCGCAAAGACGCATGATCTCCGCGCGCGACAGGGGCTTCTGCCCGCTGTCGTAGCTCATGGCCATGACCTCGTTCATGAACTGAGCGGTGGGGTAGCGCTCCTGGTCACGGATGATCGTCTTCCACTGCTCGTGTGGGTCAGCCTTGCCTTTGTCAGGCTTCCAGTACCAGGGGACCATTAGGCGGCATACGCGGAACCCCTCAAACTCAGGCCGCTTATCTTTTGTCCCGGGGTTCATCTCGATCCACTGGGAGGCTGGGTGCTCGGGGTTGATGCCCTTTCCGCAGCGGTCGCAGACGGGGCCGAACTTCCCGATGTTCTTCACCCCAAGCACGTTCCAGTGCCACGTGTCCGGCCGGTTGGGCGTGCCATGCCGCTCACAAGGAACGACCCACTCTGACTGTGTCGAGTGCTTGGCCCAGTAGTTCTCGATGGTGTTGTCGAACGTCTTGGGCGTGCCCGAGTAAACAAAGAGGCGGTCCTTATGGTGAGACGACGCCTCCTCGATGACCGGCATGAGGTCCCACAGCATGTCCTGGATCTCGTCTACGAAGATCGCGTTTACCGATAGACCACGAATACGGTCAGCCGATAGGAACGCGTATCGCAGATAGATCTTGCTGCGGTTTGAGAATTCCTTTTCGAGGATGTTCATCACGAGGCTCTTGTGCGTGAGCCCCTTGATGAGCGGAGAGATGTCGATGATGTCTGCCAGACGGGCGTTGGAAAACACCTTGGTCTGCATGGCGGACGGCGTCACGAAGAGTGACGTGTACATCGGCCGCATGGCGCTGAGCGCGAGAAGCTTGTTACCCAGCGTCGTCGACTTCTCCGTCTGACGACTGGTCATCAGAAGGATCTTCTTGCTGGGGGTGTCGTATGGGCGGAGCAGGTACTGGCGCTCCAGGAAGTCCATGGGAAGCACCGTGCCGGTGTCTCCGCCCTTGATCTTGATGAACTTCGATGCCCACTGAGAAGGCAGAAGCCGGATGCGCTGACCCGACCGAACGCGCTTCTTCTTGTAGATGTCATCGACCGTCGTACCATGAGGCATCGCGACGGTGGACAAATCGATGTCATCGAAAATGGGCCTAGACGGCATGACCGGGTTCCTGATGAAAGTGTTTGGGGACCTGGTTCACCAGACAGCGAGAGACGCTGACGGCGCCATGTGGTTCCAGCTCCGCATGGACGCAGGCGACGATCTACGAAAGAACGTGCACCGCTACATGCGGGATTACAACACGGAGAATAAGACCCGCTTCTCCGTAGCTTTCCCCAAACCTTTCAGGATGCGGCTTCAAGAGGGGCCTGGACGTCGGAAAGGAACCGGTTCACGAGCGGCCAAGGATCGGGCCCGGCGCCCAAGCCCCCAACAATGACGTAGAAGCTATCGACCTCTACGGCGAAGCCGCAGGTCACCTTGGTGGTGTCGAAGTTCTTGTCGATGCCGCGCCGAAGTCGAACGTCCATCTTGTACGCAGGGTCCCACTCCGACTTGTCCATTGCGGAGAAGAAGTGGAACACGAATGCCTGATCGTCTGCGCGGACCCCGTACTCTACGAGGAAGTTGGGGGTGTCGAGCGCAAGCGGGTTGGGAATGTGCGGCATCAGAGAGGATGCGCGGACGTCCTGTAGCTGCGCGTCGCGGATCGACTGTTGGCTGGTCATTCAGGGACCTCTTCCTTGTTCGTGTTTGTAGGTAGAAGAACCGGCTTGGCTACCGGCAGGTCATGGATGGTAGCCATAGGACGCCGATCGTAAACAGGCTCCATCTTCCGAAGCTCATCCAGAAGCTCAGCGCTCGCGCCTCGGTGCTTGTCTAGCTCTTCCGTGGCCATCTTGAACGTGGTCATGGCAGAGAGCATCCCCTGGGAGCGGTTCATCGAAGGGCGCTCCAGAAGCGCGTGCTGCATGAACGCCATTGCCGCCGAGTTGCGCATCACGGTGTACATCTCCGTGTCGCTCATGGCGTCCGCTCCGCGGTCAGACATGGCCATCGCTAGAAGCGCGCCCTCTTTTGTCCGAGGCACGGTCAACGCCATCGCGTAGTCGGCGTTGTCGAAGTACTTCGGGAAATGGTCGCGCAGGAACTCTTTCCACTGTGACGTGTTCATCACAGCGTAGTTCCAGTAGTAGTGCCCGTACTCGCGAATGACGCGCGGGTTGATGGTCGACTCAGGCAGGTCGTGGCGCACGCATACACGCCGTGCGATATGCGCGGCACTTAGCGGCCCCAGTAGAAGGACCTCGACGGTCCTCCGGATGTGCGGATCAAACAGAACGTCGTTGGCGGAGAGGATGAATGGATCCCCGCGCCGCCACATCGATCCGATTTTCCACTTCTCTAAGAAGGCCGCTGTCTGCGCGTTAGGTACCGCCGCAAGGGGGTCGAACCCCGGCGGGATCTGCATGTTCTTTTGAATCGCGGTGATCCGCTGGATAAACTCGACGAGTCTGTCGGTATCCTGCGGAAGAGGGATCTCAAGTTCTGAGAGGTGTTCGATTACATCTTTGATCTTCGCGGACCGGCGCGACAGCAGGTAGTAAATGTAGTGCCGCGCCGGATGACGTAACGCAGTGGTCATGTTCAGCTCTTGTCTTCTGCTGCCTCCATGCCGCGCATGCTGAGGGCGCGAAGCCCCTGGATCGCGGTGTCTAGGCCGCGCGCCGCCCGAGATGTGGCAGCGTCAGGGATCTCACTCAGTCCCAGCCGCGCGGCCAGAACCAGCTCACACACCATCGAAAGCGCCTTCTCTAGGTACGGCAGGCGCGACACGAACATGCGAACGTTCTCAGAGTTCACGAACCCGAGGCTCAGCACCGAGTCCACGGTCATGACATCCGGAAGAACGCTGGCCTCCTTGACGAGGTCCACGCGAAGAGCGCGGATGGCCGCGCTGTCTTTGGCGACCTTCTGCTTCGCCTCCTGATGGAGGTCGGCTGCACGGGTAACGTCCACCGCTCCGGCAACCTTTACCGTCTGGCCTACGGAGTGCGCGAGCTTGGTCGCAGCACTGCCAGCGGGAAGTCCCGCCAAGCATAGCGCGAGCATCGCATCGTCGTGGTCCAGGCGCGCCGGGAACATAGACGCCAGCTTCGGCAGGTTACGGAAGCGGAGCTGGAACTCGTCCCCGTCACCAAGGATCGAGATCTCAGTTGCCCGAACAGCCGACGCCGTCTTAGCCAGCCCGTCTACGGTGTCCACAAGGTGGACCATGGCCTCCTGGTCAAGCGGCAGGAAGCGCGCACCAGCCGGGAGCATCATCTCCGACTTCAAGGCGCGCATCGACTGGAGCCCGGGGACAATACGAACCTTCGACCCCTCACCACCGAGCGTGCGGACGATGTAGTGGTCGCTGCCGTCCATGGCCGCCTCGCGGCCCAGGATGACCACCGGGACCGTCGCCTCGATGCCCCCTTGCCCGGCGACGTAGAAAAGACCCGTGCCCTTGGCAGGAGACGAAGGCAGGTCCACTCCGACGGCGACCCGCGCTCCGACGATCTCAGGCTGAATCGTGGCCGCCGCGCCGTTCGTGAAAACGGTCATGGGCACGCGCGTACCATCGACGTCAAGAAGGTTGGGCAGGACCCAGCCGGTCATCTCCTTGCCGTCTACGGTCTTCACCTTGTAGATACCGGGCTCTTCAACCAGCTTCCACTTAGACGCGTCAGGGTCGACCTTTACGTCCACGACGGGCTGCGTCGCGATGGTGACGGTGCCATCCGTGTCAACCTTCTTGGTGATCTCCTCTCCGGCGATCTTCAAGAACTCTCGACGCGAGTAGCCCACGGCGGGGGCGTGGAAGAACGCATCGCGACTGGCGGTCTTGATCCAGTAAGAGCCCGCGGTGTCGCTGTACCCTAGCTGGACGACGTGCGTGGTCGCCTGCTGAGCGGCGACCTTCAGCAGCCGCTGGGTATCTACGGACGACGCGGTCTTCTCAAATGACGCAAGCACGTTCAGTGCAGGAGCCATCACGTCGCTAGCAAACGCTGCCGACTTCAGCGTCTCATCAGCGTCGAGCTTATCCACCAGCTTCTCAAGATCCGTCCGGAGCAGGCTCGGCCCAACGACATCCTGAAGCATCTCAAACCGGGCGCCGCTGAGCTTCATGCCCGGGCCCGAGATGAGGGTCACGGCACCGGCGGTGCCCCCGTCGACGCCCTGAGAGATACCCGCGCCGTAGGTGTTGTCCGAGCGACCGGGCGGGTAGAGCATGTTCCAGAGGCTGCTATCGCCGTAGTCCTCTGTGACCATCTCGAACGTCTCGGGGCGGAAGAGCGCCTCGCGCAGACGCGCCCCATTGAGGGGCATCATCTTGCCCTTGCCGGTCATCAAGAGATCCAGCGGCATCAGCGTGTGGTTCTTGATGATCACAGGAACGAGCGCCTTGCGCGGCGCATTACCCATGCGCGTAATCGCAAGAGCGCTGTCTGTCGTGTTCGCAAGGACAATAGCGCCAAGAGCGTATCCTTGCTCCGCGTCCGTCTTCATGAACGAGACAGTCGGCGTGTAGTCCGCCACCTCGGGCACCTGGCGATAAAGCTCGCTCAGGACCTGGCGGGACCACATCTCGGGATTCTCGTCGACCTCCGTGCCCGCCCGCTTAGAGCGCTCAAAGGTGACACGTGGCTGGTGGATGAAGAGGTCGGTCATGCCGGACATGATAACACCATCGCCCTCTATTCGAGGAATACCTTAGTAGAAAGAACTTGTTGTAGCTGTGCCGCGGATGTGGGGGAAAGCGTGTAAGGACCAGCGGACCCTGTCCACTGTGCGGCGGCAAACCACCGAACCAACTCATCGCCAAGGACTGCCGGATGGCTCGCTCCCCGGCTGCCTACCTTGACAGTTGATCCGGCAAACACAGCCCCCTGCCCGGAAACGTACTCCATCTTACCGTCTGCGGACAACGTCGCATCCCCAGATACGGTAACCGATCGGTTGCCGCTGACGCTGAGGGCATCGTCGCCTTTGACGGTGACGCTACGGTTTGCCCCAATCACCTCGGTCTTATCGCCCGCGATCGTCACAGCAAGCGTGTAGACGGCGTCCGTTACCTCCCCAGAATCTCGGTCGATGTTCTGAGGGGCAACCTGAACTTCCCACGCGGCCTTGTCTCCGCCACCAGGACCGGTTAGCGGGAGGTGGCGAATACGGACGGTAGCCTTGGCGTCTTGCGCAAACTCGTTGAGATGGAAGGTGTACGTCGCCGGGGCGTTACCGGAAGGGTCGTCCTCTACGCGCCCCACCGTCCACGCCACGTCGCCACCAAAGGCCTGCATCTCGTAGTTCTCGCAGAAGTCTTTGATGTAGTTGAGGATCGGGATGTAGAGGCGCTGCGCAATAGGGGTTGCGCCGATCTGAACGACCCCGCCTCGGCGGAGGTAGATGAAGTTCTCGTCTCGCGTGGTAATCGCGATGTCCCCCGGGTTCAGCTCGGGGCGCTTAGAGCGAAAACTGGCATCGGTATTTGAGCCGACCCCGTCAGACGTAGACCGAACGGGGTTGCCGTCCGTGGACTCTAGGACGGAGGCCGCGCCGAGGTACCCCATGATAAACGGGGGCGTGTTGTCGCTGGGCCACGCC
>Ga0129333_10002911_pt1 | contig 16032 bp, 18 predicted proteins | sample CPB6_08_DNA_FD_94474 | JGI IMG/M metagenome (GOLD analysis project Ga0129333, IMG submission 94474) | Freshwater to marine salinity gradient microbial communities from Chesapeake Bay, USA - CPBay_Sum_0.6_0.8_DNA | ecosystem: Environmental > Aquatic > Marine > Coastal | place: USA: Chesapeake...
GGAAAAGGACCCATACCCAATAACCCATTCTCACTTTGCAAAACAACATCCATTCCCTTGGGTATATAGTTAGCAACCAGGGTGGGTATACCGATACCCAGGTTCACATAATACCCTTGCTGCAGCTCCTTTGCGATGCGCTGTGCGATCTGCTCTTTTGTTAATGCCATACCAGTTATTTTATGAGCGTCTTACAGTACGCTGCTCTATTCTTTTTTCGTAATCAGTTCCCTGAAAGATCCGATGCACATAGATGCCAGGAGTGTGAATAGCATCAGGATCGAGTGTGCCCGCCGGAACCAACTCCTCTACTTCTGCAATAGTTATTTTACCGGCCATTGCCATCAGCGGATTAAAATTGCGAGCCGTGGCATGATAGATCAAGTTGCCCATGGTATCGCCTTTCCAGGCTTTGACAATAGCAAAGTCAGCTTCAAAAGCCATTTCGAGCAAGTACTCCTTTCCATTGAAGTTGCGTACCTCTTTTCCTTCTCCCACTTCGGTACCCACACCCGCCGGGGTGTAGATGGCCGGCATACCATACCCAGCTGCCAGGCAACGCGTCGCTAAGGTCCCTTGCGGAATCAACTCGACCTGCAGTTCACCGCTGAGCAATTGTCTTTCGAATTCTGCATTCTCTCCTACATAAGAAGAGATCATTTTCTTGACTTGGTGCTTTGCCAGCAACAATCCGATGCCGAAATCATCTACTCCTGCATTATTGGATATACAGGTAAGCTGTTGGACCTGCTTGCGCACCAACGCTTCAATACAATTTTCGGGAATACCGCAAAGTCCGAATCCACCCAACATCAGGGTGGCACCATCTTTTATATCGGCAACTGCCACATCAGGACCCGCTACTACTTTGTTCATGGATATTACAATTAGTATTCTGCAAAATTAGGAACCCTACTCCTCCAGCTTTACGGGCGCTGGTTTTCCCTTTCGGCTGGGCACAAGATCGATATTTTCGTCTTTGCGCGCAATTGAGTCCATGATCGAGGCCATCAGATCTGGATGATCCTGGTAATACGAAAAACTTTTTTTGAACTGCTGCTCCGAAACCTGGTGAAGCGCAAGAACCCGATTGTACCACTTTATCTTTTCTGCTTCTTTCTGCAATGTACTGTCGGCGGGCAACACGAAACTGACCACGAATTGATCTGCTCGCATCATATCCCAAAGTAGTTCTTGCATTTTAGCAGGAGGCAGTACCCCCGAGGGTACTTGATTATCGGAGCGACAAGATAGCGCGACCAATACCAAGAGCAACCAACCGCTATAGAGTGCTTTCATAGCTCTTTATACAATGATATGTTCGTGATATCCATTTTGGTCAACAGCTCGCGCGCCCGACTGCGTTGCTCCGGACTACCCTTACTGAACACCTTGACCAACTCGTTGGCCTTTCCCTGAAATAAAAAAGGAACGATCATCGAGTTCAGGTTCTCGGTATTCACGGTATTCAGGTAATTCAGTGCATTGAGCATACCAGCTCTTCCCGCCTCTTCATTTTCAAAGAACAAATCGAGCCCATTGCGATAGTACGCATACACCGCATCGTGCACCAACGCAAATCGATTATTATTCATATTCTCGGCCAGCCAATAACGATTACGCAAGCCGTCAAAAGATTTCCATCCGGCAATATCACGCCCGCCTGGAGCATTGTTCACAATGTTCCAAGCCCGCTGAAAATACAAATCGCCCCCACGCAGTGCGTACGAATCGTAGTCTAAACCTAAGATAATATTGATATAAAAAGCAATGATGGCAGTCAGGTTCGCTACAAGCGGATCATTACCCTGCACCCGGTTCTCATTGAACTCGACGGGTTGAAATTCGATATACTTAAAAACCACGTTGTCATCCTGAAAATTAATCAGCGGACTATCATAGGTGGTATTGAATACAGGACGGGCAGCTTGAACGGTCAGTTTACCCTTGAATACATTATTGCCCAGATCCTGGTCAATGCTGATGAGAAAACTGCACTGTATCTTTTCGGAAGGGCCGAAAACATCAGAGGTCCACTTACGAGAATTGATGAAATTAGTAAGACTCCCCTGGAGGGTCTGGAATATCTTTCTGTCAACTTGTGAGCTTACCTTGTTTGCAATGATATTGACCCTCGATTGCAATTCCTGCCCAGCCGATGCAAGTGAAACGGCTAAACAGACAATAAGTAGTAATGGTCTAAACATGATCAGCGGTATTAGCTGAACAGTTCGTCCTCCTGCTTTCTGAAGTAGACTTTGTCTTCGAGAAACTCCTGTGTAGCCAGCAGGGCAGGATTAGGCATCCGCTCATAGGCCCTCGAAATCTCGATCTGCTCCTTGTTCTCATGGATCTCTTCGAGACTATCTGTATGACTGGCGAATTCCTCGAGCTTATTGTGCAACTCTTCTTTCAATGAAAGATTGATCTGGTTGGCACGCTTGGCAATGATAGAAATAGACTCGTACAAATTACCTGTCTTCGATTTGATCTCTTGCAGGTTACGGGTCTCCACATTGTTGGTGATACCGGCGCTAAGCTGGCGTCTTAGTTTGCTCATTGGTGAGGATTTTTATATTATTCTGTGACTGATTCAAAAAATTATCAACTTCTTTTTTCCATTTACTCTCCGGATATCGATCCGTAAACTCAAAACACTCGGACACAACTTGCTCAAAGCGCTCCACTTTCTTTTCCTCAATACTCATTTCGGCAAAACGAAAATACGATTTGATGACCATCAGCTTGTACTCATCGGCGCGATACGAATCGGGGTAAGCATTCAACAGCGAAGTAAAGGCTACTCCGGCAGCACGGAACTGACCGAGTTCGTAATACAACTGAGCACTTAAAAAATCTTTGGTCTCCAGCTTGGCGCGACAAATATCAATGATCTCGGTAGCCTCCTTATTACGGGGCGATCCCGGATGCGTATTGATGAAGGTCTGCATCATTCCCATGGCACGAACAGTATTGGTCTGATCAAGCTGTGCCTTGGGCGATTGCTTGTAATAACAATAAGCGCGCATATAATCGATCTCTTCTGCACGCGTGCTGGTAGGAAAGATCTCAAGATAGCTCTTGAAAAGATTTTCGGCATTCATGAAATCCGAAAGGTTATAAGCGCAATAGGCATATTTATAATAGATATCTTCGAACTCCTTGCTTGTTTTGAAGAAGGGCATGATATCTTCGTATACCTGTTGAGCCTTTACAAAATCTTTTTTTACAAAGAACTGCTCTGCCCTTCGAAGCTTATACGAAGCGTCTGGATTTTTGAGGAGCTTCGACATGCTTTTACCACAACCAGTCATCAGTACAACAGACAGGCTCATTACCAATAACGCACTGAATCGCAATAAGATGGACATAGGGGAAGCAAAGTTAATGCTTAAAGGCAAAACTTGCTTAAAAAAGATAAGCGACCAAAACAGATTCCGTTAAGATTATGATAATCTGCCGCTACTTGCAAAAAAAAGACCCCGGATGATTCCGGGGTCTTCATTATCAGAGAGATACAATTAGTTCTTACGCAAATTAGGGTGAGGAGGATCGACGCGGTTTGGACCCGTCTCACCTTCTACAGCAGCACGAAGGTCAACGGTGTTGCAATCACCACCTTGTTGGCCGTAATTGAAGATAAAGCGGTCTTGACTGATTCCTTCTTTGTCTACCATATAAGAGATGATGGCATTAACACGATCCCAGCTCAATTGCTGCTCACGCTTGTCTCCGGCGCAATAGCCCACTACCACGATCTGGCAGCCAGGGTTGTTGCGAACACGAGAAGCAGCAGAAGCCAGTGCTGACTTAGCATCATCAGAGAGTTTATTGCTACCAGCTTTGAAAGCAACGCTTGGCAGAGCACCTACCTTTTGATCGCAACTTACAGGAGCAGGCCCAACCATTGTTTTGCAATCATCGGGGCACTTGCAATTACCCACGCCATCAGCGTTAACCGGCTGACAACGAGTAGGTGTGATCAATTCTTTGTCTTTACAATCAGGTACGCCATCGCCATCTGTATCAAGACTCACACCATGTGTGTCAACAGGACAGCCGGCAGGAGTTTGCTCGCGATCGAACTGATCGGTAACACCATCTCCATCTGTATCAAGTAACACAGGCTTGGGGATATTCATCAAGCGAGGATTGCGCAGTTCAGCATAAGGATAATCGAGGGGATTGAGCCAGTAAAGAGGCTGAACGCTGTTTTTACCCAGGTTAATATTCAAGCCAAGGCTCATATAATTGTAAGTATCGAAGTTGCGTGTCTGAGCCGCATCACCATTGGGGTGAGCTTGCCAGCGCTGACCGTCGAGGAGGTCATCGTTCGAAACAGACCAACGATCTTCGAAGGCAATATTGATCTTATTGTTCAGCTTATAGGCGAACCCGATACCGAATGTACCAAGAGGTCTGAATGTTTTGCCATTATCACCGGCACTTGTATTGCGCTCAGCAGGCGTCTCGAAACTATTATCAAGAACATTGTTCTTGAGATTCTTGATGAAATCTTTGCGGTTGGCATAAGAAGGATCGACCAAGGAGTTAAAATTGTATTTGGTCGTACCATTCAAGGCGTTGACACGTGTTTCGTAGATAGCAAAACCCATACCCGCGATACCGTAAATGTTCAGGCTGGTATTGCTCTTATGGAATTGTATATTGTTAATGGCGACCAACGCTTGCAGCGTTGCTTCAGATACTTTAGTTTGATAATTGTAAAATACTTTATCGTAGCTGGATGCAGGCAAACCGGTAGTAGAAGAAACGATGCTAACCGTATTGTTAGGACCGGTTGTTACAGCACGGGGAGCACTATAACGCTGTGCGGGACTGGCAATATTGGCACCCCAGGCAGGATTCTTCGCATAGTTGGTGTTACCACGATACTCGTATCCTTTTCCAATACCATACATGTATTCTCCGCGGATAGAAATAGCGTAACCCAGAGACTTTCTTACATGAAAGCCAAATCCAGGCGAAAGGAACTGAGCGGGCACATCCCCACTGATCTGGAAAGTACCGACTTTAACACCCACTTCCCACTGGCTGCGGGGCATGGCTGGATAGTTGTACGTACCGTTGAGGAATTCAGTGTGCTGAGGCATTCTCTTGGAGGGGATCACCGATGAATCTTTTACATCATAACTACCACCCACTCGCTGTGAAAATCCATAAGTAGCCAACAAGCTGAAAAGCACTGTTAGCAGATATGCACTTCTTCTCATAATAAGGAATTAAGTTTAATAATTTTTCAAAAATTGGTACAAAGGTAATCAAGAACTCTGAATATGCAAAATTTTAATTACGCGTACTGCCAGCATTTACCCTTAGATTTCAATGAGTTAAAGAAGGCCGTAGGGGTAGTAACTTCCAAATAGCTCTGATAATTTTGCTGTATCTTGTCGCCCCGCCATGAAATTACCCAACGCACTGATACAAAAGGAACTCGATCTGTTTGAGGACAAGTTCAAAGAGGCGGTTCAAAGCCAGGCACCCTTGTTGGATCGGATCATGCGCTACGTGGTCAAACGCAAGGGAAAGCAATTGCGCCCCATGTTCGTGTTGCTTTCGGCCAAACTATGCGGCGAGATCAACGATAGCACCTATCGGGCAGCCTCGTTGGTTGAGATCTTGCACACAGCCACGCTGGTTCACGACGATGTGGTAGATGATTCGTTGGAAAGAAGGGGTTTCTTTTCTACCTATGCGCTCTGGAAAACCAAGGCAAGTGTGCTGATCGGAGATTACCTGTTGGCCAAAGGACTTTTACTCTCTCTCGATCACCGCGATTACCGAATTCTTCACATCCTGTCGGATGCTGTAAAAAAAATCAGCGAGGGAGAGTTGCTCCAACTCGAAAAAGCCAGAAATCTCAACCTCAAAGAAGATATCTACTACGACATCATAAAAGGGAAAACTGCGTCTTTGCTGGCCTCGGCCTGTGCAGCAGGTGCCTGGTCTGCGGGACAAGACGTGGACCTGACGGAAAAAATGCGGCAATTCGGAGAACTCACCGGAATGGCTTTTCAGATCAAAGACGACCTGTTCGATTACTCCAATGAAGACATTGGCAAACCCACCGGAAACGATATCAAAGAAAAAAAATTAACATTACCTCTGATCTTTACCCTGAACAACACAGATGCCCTCACCCGCCGAAAGATCATCTACATTGTCAAAAACAACAGCCAGGACAAGAAAAAGGTAGATTGGGTATTGCAGCAGGTGCAAGCCGCAGGCGGAATCGACTATGCCACTAAAAAGATGAATGATTTTAAAGAACAAGCTATTGCCTTGCTTCATTCCTTTCCGGAGAGCGCGTTTCGAAAGGGGCTCGAGGATATGGTCTTGTTCGTAACAGACAGAAAATATTGAGTCCTTGCAAAAAAGATGGAAGACATTACCGACCCCCTCGGAGCTGGTCAAGACCTTAGGGGAGCAGTTGCAGATACACCCGCTTCTATGCTCCTTGCTGGTGCAACGTGGTATCACCGACTTTGAAGAAGCCCGTGCTTTTTTCAGACCCTCGCTCGAGGCCCTGCATAGCCCCTGGCTGATGAAGGATATGAAAAAAGCTACTGACCGGATCAGCAAGGCCATTGAGCAAAAAGAAAAGGTGTTGATCTTTGGGGACTATGATGTGGATGGCACCACATCGGTCGCAAGCCTATACCTGTTTTTAAAAAACCTGCACGAACCTCTTTCTTACTACATACCTCACCGCTATCGCGAGGGCTACGGAATCAGTAAGGCGGGAATAGACCATGCTGCCCAACAGGGCATCACCCTGATCATTTCCGTGGATTGCGGCATCAAATCAATAGCGCTTATCGAATATGCGCTGACGCTCGGCATCGAGTTTATCGTCTGCGACCACCATTTGCCCGATCAGCAATTACCTCCTGCCGTGGCCATTCTCAATGCCAAGCAACAAGACTGCCCTTATCCCTACAAAGAACTTTGTGCTTGTGGGGTAGTTTTTAAACTGATGTGCGCACTGCAAGAACAATGGGGGCTTCCTGAGGAAACTGCTTTTGCCTACTTGGATCTGCTCGCTACCGCCATTGCAGCGGATATTGTCCCCATGACAGGGGAGAACCGGATACTCGCTTACCATGGCCTGCAAAGAGCGAACAAGCAACCCAATTTTGGTATTGCAGCTTTGGCCGAGATCGGAAGTGTTAAGCTACCCCTGACTATTCATCAATTGGTTTTTATGATCGCACCCCGTGTCAATGCCGCTGGGCGGATGGATGAAGGGGGTAAAGCCGTTGAATTGTTTATTGCCAACTCTTTTGAACAAGCCCTTGCATTTGCCTCACAACTACAGAGCGACAACAGTGATCGCCGCGAAGCAGACAAGCTGACCACCCAAGAGGCATTGGAACAAATAGAGCAGAACCCCGAATGGAAAAATAGAAACTCTACCCTGGTTTTTCAGCCGCACTGGCACAAAGGAGTAGTTGGAATTGTAGCTTCTCGTCTGATAGAACATTATCACCGCCCCACCATCGTGTTAACTCAATCCGGTGATCTGGTGGCTGGCAGTGCACGCAGTGTGCCGGGTTTCAATATCTATGAGGCCATCGATGCCTGTCGGGATCACTTACTTGGGTATGGAGGACATTTTGCCGCGGCAGGAATGACCCTGATGCCCGATCAGGTAGAGGCCTTTCGCGAAAAGTTCGAGGCCGTGGTATCGGCATCGATCTTACCTGATCAGTTAGTTCCCCAAGTCACCATCGACCAAGAGATCGGTCTGCAAGACATCACCCCTACTTTTTATTCTATCATTTCACAAATGGAACCCTTCGGTCCCGAAAATCTTCGGCCTGTTTTCTTGGTGTCAGGATTGATCGATAGTGGCCAGTCGAAAATCGTAAAAGAGGAGCACATTCGCTTTTCGCTCAAAGACAGATCCGGTCGCTTCAGCATTACCGGGATAGGCTTTGGCATGGCCTCTCGTTTTGGCCTACTTCAACATAAGCAGCCTATCGATCTGGTCTGTACACTCGATGAGAACCATTTCAACAATAAGACGAGTTTGCAACTTCGGGTCATAGACTTTAGGCAAAGCGCTGATAATCAATAAAATAAAATAGTCCTCTTGGCTCTTGTCCCCAACGGCTAAAACCCCTATCTTTGCCGCCCCAAATCTGTATTCGCAGATTCTTTGCTTCCGCCAGGTGGCAATGTCCAATGGGAGAAACCGAATTTTTAACCCTTTCCGGTGATCAACCGGAAACAAAAAAAGGTACATGAACAACTACGAACTGATGGTGATCTTCACCCCTGTTCTAAGCGATGACGAGTTCAAAGCTGCGCAAAAAAAATATGCGAAGCTGGTCACCGACAATGGTGGCGCTGTTGTTGCCGAGAATGCCTGGGGACTCAAGTCACTGGCCTACCCCATTCAGAAAAAAACAACCGGATTGTATTGGGTAATGGAGTACACAGCCGCTTCTGACTTCAATGAAAAATTGAAAATCCAGTTGCTGCGCGACGAAGCGGTACTCCGTCAACTTTGCACCAAACTCGACAAATACGCCGTCGAGTACAATGCACGAAAGAGAAGTGGCGTAAAAACCGGTAATCAAAAATCAGTGGAGGCCTAAGACCATGGCAAAGAACGAAATCAAATACCTGACCGCCATCAAAACCGACAAACGCGTTAAAAAGTTTTGTCGCTTCAAAAAGTATGGCATCCGCTATATCGATTATAAAGACGTTGAGTTTCTCAAAAAGTTCCTCAACGAACAAGGTAAATTATTGCCCCGTCGCTTAAGCGGAAACAGTCTCAAATTTCAGCGCAAGGTATCCGATGCGGTTAAAAAAGCCCGCCAGATGGCCCTGCTGCCTTACGTAACAGATCTTTTAAAATAACCTCACCCTAATTCCCGATCGGGAAGACAGTCCTGGTGACTGGGTTGGTGAACAAAAGAAACAACATGGAAATCATTTTACTTCAGGATGTAGATAACCTGGGTGCCACCAATGAAGTGGTGAAAGTAAAGAACGGGTATGCTCGTAATTTCTTATTGCCCCGTAAGCTGGCCGTAGAGAACAGTCCCAGCAATAATAAGCAGCTGCAAGAAAGACTCAAGCTCGTTCGCAAGAAAGAAGAGTTGATGCTGGCCCAGATCAACAGTGTTATTGCTAAACTCAACGAAGGTCCCGTAAAACTGACTGCCAAGACAGGTACCAGCGGAAAGATATTCGGAAGCATTACTTCGCTGCAAGTAAGCCGTGCCATCCGGGAACAAAAAGGCTTCGAGATCGATCGCAAAAAGATCAGCTTGCCCGAAGACCTGAAAGAACTCGGCAGCTACAAAGCTCAGATCGACTTCGGCGGTGGTAAAATGACCGAGCTGAATATTGACGTGGTAGCCGAATAAGAGTCCTTTAAGACAAGTTTTTAAAGCCCTTTTGCGAGGGCTTTTTTTATTTTATAGTGATTTGTTTTTCAGCGAATTGCCTGCTTTTTTGACTAAGAATTGAACAAATTATCCCCGAATATAAAAAATAGTGTTACTTTGCCTAGTTATTGGTGCTCTTTCAGTTTTGCATGTCCGGAACGCTTCGCAACAACGTAGAATGTTCTTTTGGTACTGTTTACTGTTGACACTGTTTATTTTTTAAAAATGTATTAACATGAACATTTACGTAGGAAATCTGAGCTGGAACCTTAAAGATCAGGATCTGCTCAATCTTTTTGCTTCTCATGGCGAAGTGGCTTCTGCCAAGATCGTCACCGACAAATTCACTGGCCGCAGCAAAGGTTTCGGCTTTGTGGAAATGCCCAACGACGAACAAGCGCAAGCGGCGATCACTGCGCTGAATGGTACGGCAGTTGACGGCCGCAACGTGGTCGTGAACGAAAGTCGTCCCAAGCCCGAAGGCAGTGGTGGCGGTGGCTACAAGAAACGCAACTTTGGCGGCGGCGGCGGTTATCGTGGTGGTAACGGCGGTGGCGGTGGCTATCGTGGCGGAAACGGCGGTGGTTACAACCGTGAGAGTTTCAACAACGGCGATTTTTAATGCTTGCGGTTTAATACCGCTTCTCATTCAATAAAAGCTGCAGTCCGGTCTCCTAGAGACCGGACTTTTTTTTGTTACCTTCGCCCCACAATGACAGAGAAGATTCTGATCCTTGATTTTGGATCTCAATACACCCAACTGATTGCCAGGGCAGTTCGGGAACTGAATGTATACTGCGAAATCATCCCCTACAATAAGCCCCTTGTTTTCGACACAAGTCTCAAGGGGATCATCCTGTCTGGATCTCCCTTTTCGGTCAACGAAGAGAAAGCCCCGCAGCTCGATATTGCCGCTCTCATCGAAAAAGTGCCAGTGCTTGGGATCTGCTACGGCGCCCAGCTGACCGCTAAATGTTTCGGGGGAACAGTAGCCAAGAGCGACAAAAGAGAATACGGAAGGGCACAACTGCTCATTCAACAAGAAGATCCCTTTGTAAAAGGGGTCGACAAAACGACACAAGTTTGGATGAGTCACAGCGACTCCATCAAAAATTTACCCGAAGGATTCGAGGTGCTGGCCACGACCGAAAGTATTCCCGTTGCGGCCTTCAGAAAAAAAGGCACAGACACCCGACCCCTGTACGGGGTACAATTCCATCCCGAGGTCTATCACTCGGTGCAGGGAAAAACATTGCTAAAAAACTTTCTGATCGGAAGTTGCGGCTGTACCCAAGACTGGACGGCTGCGCATTTTATCTCCGATAGCATACAGAAGCTTAGGGCACAGATCGGAAACCGTAAGGTGATCATGGCCTTGAGCGGAGGAGTAGACTCCACCGTAGCAGCCACCCTTATCCATCGCGCAATCGGAGATCAGCTGCAAGGCCTATTCGTCGATAACGGTGTACTTCGTAAAAATGAATTTGAGAGTGTGCTGCGCTCTTACCAAGAGATCGGTTTGCGGGTAACGGGTATCGATGCCCGCGATCGCTTTTATGCCGCTCTGGCCGGTCAGACCGATCCCGAACAGAAAAGAAAAACGATCGGTTCGCTTTTCATTGACGTATTTCAGGAAGAGGCTAAAAAACTGACCGGTTTCGAATTACTCGGACAAGGTACGATCTACCCCGATGTGATAGAAAGTGTATCGGTGCACGGACCCTCGGTAACAATCAAATCACATCATAATGTAGGGGGTCTGCCTGCTCATCTGCACTTAGAACTGGTGGAACCCCTAAGATTACTTTTTAAGGACGAGGTCAGAAAAATCGGACTAGAGCTGGGTATACCCGCTGAGATGATCGGACGCCATCCCTTTCCCGGCCCGGGGCTGGCTATTCGTATTTTAGGAGAAGTCAATGCCGAGCGCGTGAAATTATTGCAAGAGGCCGATCATATTTTTATTCAGTCCCTCAAGACAAAAGGGCTCTACGGATCGGTTTGGCAAGCGGGTGCTATTTTATTACCTGTTAAAACTGTGGGAGTAATGGGTGATGAAAGAACCTACGAATACACAGTAGCCATTCGAGCCGTAACCAGTGTAGATGGCATGACCGCCGATTGGGCACATCTGCCCTACTCGTTCTTGGCCGACTTATCTAATGACATCATCAACCAAGTAAGAGGGATCAATCGGGTTGTTTATGACATCAGCAGTAAGCCCCCCGCCACTATTGAGTGGGAGTAATTAGCACTTTATATGAGACGCAGCTGGATCGCTTTTTTACTGGCATTAACAGGACTCCTGAGCGTAGTGGTTTCTCCACTATCTGCCCAGCCCGTGGCGACAACGCCCACAAGAATTAAGATCGCTCTTTTCGCACCACTCTATCTTGATTCCGCCTTTGATAAAAATGATAGCTACCGTTACGGACCCAAACAATTCCCAAAATTTCTGGTTCCCGGACTTGAATTTTATGAAGGGGCCCTGCTTGCTCTCGACTCACTGAACAAAGAGGGTGCCGACATTGAACTGGTAGTCTTTGATAATAAGGCAACGAACAAAACAATAAGTGAACAACTTAGCAGTCCCGCTTGCGATGAACTTGATCTGATCCTGACCTATTGCGCGGCCAACGAGCTAAAGTATTTTGCCGCTTTTGGATTAGAAAGAAAAATCCCAGTCGTCAATATTAATCTTCCCAATGACGGTGGGGTTACAAAAAACCCTTTTCTTATTTTACTGAACTCAACATTGTCTTCGCAGTGCCAGCATATCTATAATTTTATCCGTAATCGATTCACTAAACAATCTCTCGTTGTCTTTCAAAAAAAGGGAACGCTGGAAACAAGGATCCGAACTTTTATCGAAGAGGCAGCCCGAAAAAAAGGAGGCACTACCCCATCGATCAAATTTGTTGAACTCACAGACAGCTTTACAAGCCAACAGCTGATCCCCTATTTGGATACAACGAAAGCAACCATTTGCTGGATAGGAAGTTTAGATGAGAATTTCGGAAAACGGATCAGCTTACAATTGGTCGGCCTGGCTAAACAACGCTACAAACTCACTGTCATGGGCATGCCCACCTGGGATGGTGTTAAGGACTTTACCAAACCAGAATACCGAGGTGCCGACCTGCTTTACTGCACTCCTTTTTATTCCCCGCGCATCGATAGTGTGAGCATTGGGATCGAAACATTTTTTTCTGATCAGCTCTATGCTCGACCGAGCGACATGGTATTAAGAGGATATGAAGCAATATGGCGTTTTTCAAAACTCCTGATGCGCTATCAAAAAGAAATAATATTTCATTTCGGCAGCAAAGAATTCAATCTTTTTCGTGAGCTCGATATCCAACCCGTATTGACATCCGGACAACCACCCGCCATTCAGTATTACGAAAACAAAAAGCTCTACTACCTGAAATGGCAGGACGGATTTTTAAAACCCGTTAATTGATCTTTTTCTTAAGAGAGGTTACTTGCTGTTGCAGATCGGAGACTACATTCGCCAATTGATTCATGTCCCAACGATGCTGTGTATTGGCCTTTGAAATGACCACCTGCGCCTGCCACATTTCCAAGACTTCGTCGGTGTTAACCGTGTAGGGATGAAAAATCGGATTATCACTGACCAAGGTGAGTTTATCGCGTTGCTTTACGCTTTTTTGTATACGCTTATAGACGATGCCTTCATTTCTGGAGATCACGATACAAGGAGTGTTGGGCTTGAGATCGTCCAGATCATTTACCTTCTCACCCACGATCACCGAACCACTGGGTGTGGGCAACATAGAATCCCCAATGATCTCAAAGGCCCGGTAATTACCACCGGTAAGCATGGGCAGGGTAAATGTATTTAGCTCATCGATAAACTCAGGATCGGCATAGCCAGCCAAATAGCCAGCTGCTGCCTTAACAGGCACGAAAGGGATCTCAGTAGGACCCGTATTCATTTTCAGCGATCTCCTTTTGTCCAGATAATTCGCCTTGTTATCCGATAAGTCTTTCCTCAAAAGCTCATCCATGGTCAGTTTAAAAATATCGCAGACCGCCTCTAATACCTCGAAACGCGGCTCGGCCCGCTCCTCTTCGTAGGCACCCAGTAAAGACCGCTTGATATTTAATTTAATGGCAAACTCCTCTTGGGTCCAGCCGCGGAGCTTGCGCAGATACTTCAGATTCTGGTTGGAAAGTGCCATAAATTCTAATCTATTTAGTTGCAAAATACTAATATTTTTAGAATTTCCAAATTTTTTAGCGAGCATTTTGGTAAACGCTAAAAATCAAGGACTTTTACAAGTAATGCAATCCCCCAAGAAAAAGAAAACCCGACGGGTCTCCCCAGCCAGGGTTACCAAAGACAAGCCCGTTATTCTTATTACCAATGATGACGGCATCGGAGCCCCCGGCATTCGCAACCTGGTAGAATCCGTAAAGGATATGGGGCACATTTATGTTGTAGCGCCCGACAAGCCACAGTCCGGAATGGGGCATGCCATCACCATCGGCGAGCCCTTGCGATTGCATAAAACACATCACTTCGATGGCGTTGTCTCGTATGCCTGCTCGGGTACCCCGGTCGATTGTGTAAAGTTGGCCGTTGATAAAGTGCTACACCGCAAACCCGATCTCTGCCTGAGCGGTATCAACCATGGTGCCAATCATAGCATCAATGTGATTTATTCTGGTACCATGTCGGCTGCTGTCGAAGCAGCAATAGAGGATATTCCCTCGGCTGGCTTTTCGCTACTTGATTACAGCCTGGAAGCCGATTTCGATGCGGCGCGTCTTTATGCAAGAGTAGTAGTTGAAAAGATGATGAAGACCAAGCTGGGTCGCCATACGGTGTTGAATGTAAATATCCCGGCGCTGAAACCAGAATTGATACGTGGCATCAAAATATGCCGGCAGGCCTACGCCAAATACAACGAGAACTATGTGCAACGAAACGATCCGCACGGACGACAATACTATTGGCTGACGGGCGAGTTCGTCAATGCGGATAAGGGAAAAGACACCGACGTGTGGGCACTGGCCAACAACTACGTGAGTGTGGTACCCGTTCAATATGACCTGACTCATTATCCTTACAAAGAACAACTTGCCAAAAGCTGGAAGTTATGATTATGGCCAAAGACGATCTGCGTCTCGGTTTGATCCTGGGATTGGTTGGACCCTTTCTGGGACTTCTCGTGTTACACCAGTGGAAATTTCCGGACCTCCGCCTTCTTGAGTTCATCAATGTATTTATTCAAGAGAACAGACTGATCACATCGATCGGCTCGATGAGTCTGTTGGTGAATGCAGCCCTCTTTACCATTTATGTAAATACCGACAAGGATCGCACGGCGAAAGGAATTTTTTTTGTTACTCTTTGCTATGGAATCGGCATCATCCTTTTAAAGCTGTTCAACTAAAACCATGCGCTATTATCTTATAGCGGGAGAAGCCTCGGGCGATCTGCATGGAAGCAACTTGATCGCTGCGCTGCATCAACAAGACCCCCATGCCGTCATGCGTTGCTGGGGAGGCGATAAAATGCAGGCAGCAGGCGCCACCTTGGTCAAGCATTACCGCGAATTAGCCTTTATGGGATTTGCAGAGGTGATCAAGAATCTGCCTACGATCTTGCGCAATATTCGGTCTTGTAAAAAAGATATTGAGCGCTTTAATCCCGATGTGTTGGTCTGTATCGATTACCCGGGGTTCAATTTGAGGATCGCCAAGTGGGCCCATGCGAAAAAAATACGCGTTGTCTACTATATTGCCCCGCAAGTCTGGGCCTGGAAAGAAGATCGCGTCAGGGGAATGAAACAATACATCGATCAGCTGCTGGTTATTCTTCCCTTTGAAAAAGATTTTTTTGCCACTCGCTGGCAATGGCCGGTATCCTATGTGGGACATCCACTTGTTCAAGTGATCGACCAGGCAAAACAGCAACCGCCTGATCCTCCCCTGGCCGATAAACCAATTGTCGCTCTTTTACCCGGCAGCCGACAGCAAGAGATCGCCAAGAAACTACCGGTGATGCTTCGGGCAAGTCGTTCCTTTCCGGATCACCAATTTATAGTGGCCAAAGCGCCGGGCACACCCGATCTGTTCTATACGGAATGGTTAGCGCCTTATCCCGACGTACAGATAGTAAGCGATAAAACCTATCCGCTTCTGCGGCAGGCCAAAGCCGCATTGGTCACATCAGGTACTGCTACGCTCGAAACAGCGTTGTTCGGCGTACCCCAAGTGGTTTGCTACAAAGGATCGTGGCTTTCTTACCAGATCGGAAAAAGGCTTGTCAAGGTAAACTATATTTCGCTGGTGAACCTGATCATGAACAAAGCTGTCGTTACTGAATTGATACAAGATCAATTGACACCGGACAATCTGTGCCGATCGCTAAGCGAACTACTGAGCAATGGCGATAAACGAAAGCAGATGCAAGAAGGCTATTCACAATTGCAGGAATTACTTCGCTCGTCGGGCCAAGCATCCACCACGGCCGCTGCGCTTATTGTTGCGGGGCTTACCAGATCAGCTTGATAGCGAGTAATACCAGGCAAAGAATAAAAATAAAAATGCTGATCCGGTTGATACCATGCATATA
>Ga0129333_10002913_pt1 | contig 16027 bp, 10 predicted proteins | sample CPB6_08_DNA_FD_94474 | JGI IMG/M metagenome (GOLD analysis project Ga0129333, IMG submission 94474) | Freshwater to marine salinity gradient microbial communities from Chesapeake Bay, USA - CPBay_Sum_0.6_0.8_DNA | ecosystem: Environmental > Aquatic > Marine > Coastal | place: USA: Chesapeake...
CCACCCATTCTAAGTTCAGGTTTGTAAAACTGTTTACCACCTTCTCCATATAGATCAGTATTGCGGGCAAAGATTTCGTTTATACTTGTAAAGATGTTTTTACTAGTATAGCGAGAGTGTTTCTTTTTTGCTTTAGGTGATCCGCCTCTTTTGTATTCTTCAACGTCTTCGCTACGATCTTTTTTTTCTTCTATAGGGTCTCCGTTCTCATCTATACCTATCTGTGCAGCAAGACTTTTTAGTTTATCTTTTTGAGAAGCTGTTATAGGTTTACCGTAGATCATTCCGTTCTTTAGCATCTTAGCTGCTAGCTCGGGAGTGATGGTACCACCACCTTTTTTCATTACAACATTAGAAAGCAAGCTTCTTAGCTGTGCATCTGTAGGCCCACCATTTCTGTATCTTTCATATTGCATGCTACCTTGAGGTAAAGGTATCTCTACTACACCTTGACTATCAGGAAAATAATAATCTTGTCCGGGCATAGCCTGAACAGGATTAGCCACCTTACCGTTCTTTATTGGAAAAAGCATTAACGGTTGACTAACGCCTTGCATAGTAATACGCCTACTAGGTATTACGTTGTAATCATTAAACCTATCCGGAGAATCATCTAGGTATCCGGTATTTGTGATATTACCTCTCATCGTGGTGAGTATAGATTTTTAGTGCTAGCTATCATTACCAACATTTTTCTATCTCCGGATACTAGCCTACGCAAAAGTACATAATTTAAATAATGTCTGAACTTTTTTCTTTGCAAAGGATTCTTGGAGTATGAAAGATTATTCGGGTTAAGCACTCTTACGTATCCATTAGCTTCAGTGTTCCATATCATTCTTTCAGCATTAGTTCCTACGTTTGGTGTAGGAGGAGGATACGGTGAGCCTATAGGAAACTCTCCTCTGCTATCAGTAATATCCCAGAACTGGTTAAACCTATATTTCTGTTCTTCTTTAGAGTAAAGAATTTGTATGTCATTTAGGTTTATGATCGGATAGTTTAGAATATTAGGAGCGTTGTTCTTAGGTGTAAGATTTAGTTTTAGTAATCCAGAACACTGTTCGGTATTGTAAATAACAGCTTCATCAAAGTTGAAATCTAAAACATGGAATCTATCAAAACAGTTGTCAGCATATTTGTAAACTTCCATGATGTATTCAACAGACCTTAAAGTATTTACAGTTTGAGCTGTATTTACCATGAACTCTATTTCAAAAGGATAATCTTTACCGTAGTAATTACAATAGCTGTCGCAACGAATGTTATGTACCCATAAACCATTTGTTTTAGTAGGATCTTGATTATCATTCATTACAGATAAAAAAGTGTTTTTACCTGGTAAAAGAAGATTAGGATGCCAGTCATGATAACTTATCCAAGATCCCATTTTAGGATCGTAGCTAAGAGTCCAAGATGCGTCTTCAAAATATGCGGGGTCTCCTAGCTTTATAGGTAGATTTCCGTTTACCAAAAAGTTATCTCTATCTACATAAGTTACTGTTGTTTCTGGAGGAAGATTTCTTCTAAGTATAAAATCTCTTTTAGTAAAGTATATCAGCTGGTTTTGATTATCGTATATGGATTGACAACCTATTCCTATAACTGGATTATCTTTTAGTTCAAAATCAGGGAACGCCTGAGTTAATTGATAAGGAAGATAAAGAGCTAACCACCACTTCATATCTTGCATGGATATTTCTTTTGGTCCGCCCTGCATGCTAAATATTTTACCTTGATTTTGACTCATCCAATAAACACCCATAGGAGTATTAATAATGCTGAGTCTATCTTGACAAGACCCATATTCATATGGTCTATCAGCATTAAGAATGTTCTGCATAGGTTGAGAGAATAATCCTCCGTCTCCTATTGTAAGCTTAGTCCCAGCATCAGTTTGAAGTTGATCTACACCTAAAAATTGCGTAGGGCTTTCTGATTCAAAAAATATGAGAGCTCCGTTTTTATTTATAGGTTTTATAGATACTGGCCTTGTATTAAAATCATAGTAGTTATTAGCCAAGAATATATACCAGTTATCTCTAAGACCTTCAAACTGTGCAGGCAAAGAATAGATAGCTCTAGTAGGAGTATACTGATAACAGGTCTCCGCTAAAGTAGGATCGTAATATCTAGACTGAATAGTTCCCCAAGGAGCATAGTTTAAATATGTTCTGGATATACCTAAACTTGGATCATACCTGTAGTAGTTACCAGACTTTATAATTTGAGTATCAAACAACTCTTTAGTATCAAGAATAGGATAATGTTTCTCAGAATCGAAATCACCCCAATTACGAAGGCCTATGTTTATTTCAGATTCTACAAAGAAGTCTTTTATACCGGAGTTAAAAAGATAGAAGTAAGCATATCTTATGCTAAAGCTTAAACTAAAACCTCCACAGTTATACCCATCGAGATTAAAAAGACTGCTTGGCAAAAAGTCGTTAAGAAGATTAGGATTCCAACCACCACTAATTGTTGTTTGTATAATATTTGTAAGACCTGCTATAGAATCTTGTAGTTCCCATTTTACACTATTCAACCAGAACCTTGGATATGGAAGCATGTAGTAGTTGGAGTAGTCAAACTCAAATCCATTTGGTTGATCATATAACCATTCGTAAAAATAAAAAAACGTATTCTTTTCTGTATAACGTGCGATATAAATGTCTCCATTAAAAAGAGTGGTCGTATTTGCAGGAACAGTTTTTCTTACGCCTGTGCTACAAATACTTACAGGCACCTGTATTATATTTTCTAGTTGCCCGTACTGATTTCTAAGACGTTGTTTGTATCCCACATAGTAACCTACAGCAGTAGTATTAAAAGAAGCTCTAGTAGGATCTTTCAATACATTACCTCCAGCTATAAAATCAAACTCTTTAAGAGCGGGAACTTGTGATGCTAGTTTTCTAGTATTATCACCTGTAGGAAAAGGAAGAGTTGTATTTGTTTCAAATAAAACAGTTTTAGACCTGTGAAGATTATTAACCTTATAGTTTGTAGAGAAGTTAAAAATATTAGGTCCAAGATAACTTTGGTTTATGATTTTCCTTCTTCTGCTGCCGGCTGCAGGAGGAGGATTGAAAACATCATAAAAACAATGAGAGTTATATTTGAGAGCGTAGTCTTTATATTTTATTAAAGCTTTTATGAGCTCTAAAGCCGCATCGGTTCCTCTTGACCAATAAGACATAAAGGTTGGAGCGGCTTGAAGAACTCTCAATAGAAAGGGCATATTTTTGTATTGCCCATCTCCTGTTTCATAAGTGATCTTGTATTCTTGCATTCCTGGTGTTAAATTTGCAAGACCTGCCGCTGTATATAAAGCGCCATCTAATAAAGCACCGCTTGTTCCGCTAAAAGCTTCTAAAAAAGCAAGAGTACTTCCCGAACCAAATCCTAAATTTGCTGCAATAGATGATGCTGCCATACCCTGATCTGCAGCAAATGCTGCGGCATATAGAGGTATAGATATTAAAGGATCTGCAAAGTTTTGAACTCCAGCAAATATACCCGCAGCACCACTTACATAACCAGCAGGCACATAACCAGGTTTAATCGGCGGACTAAAGTTAACTTTAGTTGTACCGTGCATTGCAATATTTGCCAATCCTATACCAGCAATAGCAGATGTAAGAAAAGCAAGATTGCTTATAACTTTAAACTGAGGATGATTTTCAGAATACTCAAACTTTCCGGTAACGGTACCTCTGAGTTCTCCGTGTATTTTAAATTCTTTACCTGATAAAAAAGGTTTATCAAAAGTCGTATCAGGGGAATGAAAACTGTAAAAGGTTTGAGAAAAATTACCTAAGTCGCTTTTAGTTTCTCCTACACCCGTTACAGGTCCTAAACAAAAAGGAGAATCGGTTTCAATGCCAGATAAAAACGGATCTATATTAAGATCATTATAAGGATAGTTTACATAAGCTCCTTTTCTTGGCCCAAAGAATGTATTGCTATCGTCATCTTCGTCATTGTTTAAATCATATAGACCCATGTTTCCAACAATACCTTTAGCAATAATGGTTCTATTGCCTTGACGAGATCCTCTTAAGATTTCATAACCAACTATACCTGGAATAAGATTACCTTGATTATCCACCGGCGGTCTTACGTTTTCAAACTTTACACCTAGTATTCTTATAGCAGGTTGATTTGAAAAGTTTGGAGAAGATCCTGTAAAATGAGAAGTTATGTTATTAACTCCTCCAATAGTATTATCAGGAAACTTATGGTGACGGATATGCTCTCCACAGAGGTCGTAGTCACCATTACTATTAACATCTGTTCCAGGATAAGGAATAGTATTAGGAGATGTCCAAGGATGAGCGGGATCGTTAGCATTCCATATCTCAGGTTTGGTATCAGGATAAAACTCAGATGATTCCCAGTATCCCATATAACCTTGACCTACTACTACGCCGCCATCAGACAAAACAGTATTCGGATAAGGAGTAATAGGATCAACTACTGCAGTATTTTCTACAGCCCATTTAAAGTTTATACCATCCGTTATTTCTTCAGGTAAGGCATCGGTGACTATTAGATTTTTTTCGCCAGCAAAAGCAGGTCTTCCTGGAATGTGATAAGAGTCTGTCTTATCCCCAGTATCATATATCCATCTTATAAAAAAACAATATACTTCATCGCGATAATATCCTGTGTTTGAACCACCGTCTTGATAATAGTATTGAGGATATTCTACGACTTGCCACTTAGCAACAATTTGATTAGCTAAGGGTTGATAGTTAAAGTTGAACTTTGTTGTAGGACCAGTACGAATAAGATAATCATTAACCGTAAACATTGCATCGGTTTTTTCATATACGGGAGTTCTTATTGGTATCTTTTCTAAAGGCACTACAGTCCATCTAGGGTCTATGATATCTAAAGTAACACGAGATTGTCTAGTACTATATAAACCTACTCTTCTTGAAACAGTCTGTTGATTTATTATAGATACTAGAACTAGCTCAAACTCTTCAAAATTTGTATCTAAAGAATCTATTATAATATCTATGGAACCAGCAACATTACTATGATCAAAAAGAGGCTGTAGGTTACTAGGTAAAGAATAATCTGTAACAACCTGGCCATCTATTGTATAGGCTATAACGGCAAAATAAGAACCGTTAGGAAGAGTTCCACCGCCAGTTCCTTTTTGTAAATAAAAACAAGGAAGGCTATATTTTCTTGCCAGGCGAATCTCTTCACAGTTTAATCTATCTGTATCTTCACAAAATATACAACCTACAGGATCATAATTTTCTGGACCTGGTAGAATCACATCGTTTTCATCTTTACAGATTTGTATCCATGGAATATTACTTATGTCCAGTACTCTTGAAGGATTTTTTCCGTCATCCCAATAAACTTTAAAAGAACAGTCGCTAGTGGGTCTTGATACACCTTTTATAAGAAAAGCTCTATCAAAAGCTAAACAAGGATCGTTTACTAAAGTCTTATAATCACAAGAACTTTCTTTAAAAGTACCAATTTCAGAATCTACATCATCTGTAGAAAATATTACCCATTCGTCTGCTTCTAAATGTATGGCACCAATAATAGGATAAGGAGCTCTTGTACAAAAAAGATTAGAAGGTTCATTACCTACTTTTCCAAGATCCCCGGTCTTAGAGTTATTAATAGCATTACGAGCTTGCGTCCAACTATCTTGCGATAAATGAAAATCGTTTATATCTTCATTAAGTTCTTTGTCAAACCTCCTGGGGTTTTCACTCGATGTATTTTGTCCGGCCATTATCGTCTGTTATTAGGTAATAAAGTTCCAAGGTTTCCTGGATACCATTGGTTCCAAGGATAACTCTTGAACATATTATAATACTTAGCATACTGAGCTCTACGATTCATTTCCCAAACCTGTTTAAACTCTGCCCAGTTAGGAGTATTTACTATAGACAAAGCGCTATTTCTAGCAGCACGATATCTTGTTTCAATAAGCTGAAGTTTTTGTGCAGCTCCTTGGTCATCGTTCATTATAAGATTTTCAAGTATCCTTTGTTTTAATGCATACTCATAGTACTCATTAATCATGTCATGATCTGGAACAAGAAGGTCTCCGTTTTCATCTTCAAGCATGCCTTGATAGTTGATATAAACTTTAGCACAATCTACATTAGTATATAACCAGTTGTCTTTTATCCAAGCCATCTCTGGTACATCCCAGTAAAGATTAGGGCATCCACATTCTATAGTTTGAGGATTGTTTATGATTTTTATTTGACGAAGTCTTCTATAAGATCTGTACTCAGATTTTACAATCTGAACTAACTCATAACAGTCATTCTTGCAGTTTAAAAAAACTCTAGGTTTATTACAATAGTTACCAAACGGCGCATTAGGATCAAATGATCCAGTACATTCACCATCTATATTGCAAGCTGTTTGACAAGTAGTTGTTCCACATGTGCAGGTTTGCTGTTTGCAGGTTTGACAGTTTACCGTGGGAGCTGTGCAAGGGTCTATTGTAGCGGGTGTCTCTCTATAAGGAGCTACATAAGGTCTTTCTTCTATCCATGTACCTTGAGGCATTGCTTGATGAATCTCTACATCATCACAGATAAGAGCAAAGTTTAAAGTAAAAAAATCATCAGGTAGTTTTACTCTTCCTTTTTCTACTTCTAGCAAAGCTTCTTTAGTTTGAAAGATTCTTAGTCCAAGATCGTAGTTAACACGCTTAGCTACTTTGATAAGCTGGTGCGGTTCTATATAAGCCTGTAGATTATAGTTTTGGAAATCTACTAAAACCTCGTCTAGCAGCTGACCATAAGTTCTATATTTAAGGGTATAGTTGTAACTCATTATCTAAGAATATTTTGTTTATCATCTGGACCATCTGTAGGAATCTGACCGGACGTAAGCATTTCTTTAATAACCATTTGCTCTATTTCAGCAAATAAGTATTCTGGAATACCCATACTTTGTTCTTGTATAGGTTTACAAACATCCTCCGTAGCGCATTTGTAAGATGATATATCTCCTTCAAAAATGCCTTCTACTCTTATCGCATCCCATTCTATATTAGGAAAATATAAATATCCACTCAGATACCAAAAGTATTTTTTCTTATTATACTTAAAGTTTGTTGTAGCAGACATAGCTGTATATGTAGCCGGATAAGTTTTGAAAAGTTCTACTGATCCATCAATAGATGTAACAGATCTAAACAATGGTCCATAGGGTCCTTCTAAAAGGGTAGGTATTTTATCCTTTGTTCTTTTTATTATGCACTTTGATTTAATACCACCACAACAAGCTTCTACCCTATCTACTTCTACTAAATCTATACAAGGTAAAACTTCAAAAAAACTTTGAAATCTTTTTATTTTATCTATATCATCCTGTTTCTTGATCAAGAGTTTTGCATACTTCATGACCATGCTGTGAATAAAACGATCTGTAATAAAAGGATCTTCTTTTACAGCTTTAAGTACGTTACGTACTCTAGATATGCTATCTCCTATAGTTGTCATGTTAATCTAGATCAAATTCGTTATAGTTCTGATTTGGTACATTGGTAGCTTTCAATCTTTCTATCTTTTCGTTTTTCTTTTGTTTACGAATCAAAGAAGCTATTTTCATATATTCTTCTATCACAATATATTTAGGCCAATCTTCTCTGTATACTTTAGAAACCGTTCTAGTAAATTGTCGTACCCCTTTAAACTTCCAAAGGTCTCTATGTTGAAACTTAAACTTGCTTTCGTAGTTAGAGTAAAATATTTTGCATACGTAACCATCGGTAGCTAAGTTTCTATTCATAACTTTTTGGCCAATCTTTGCTGATTTGCCGGCATCTACGTTAGGTCTAATGGTTGGTTTACAGGAACCTATAAACATATTACCAAGACCTTCCGGAAGTTCTATTCCATCTCGATTATCCATTACACCCTGTTGAAGCATTCCGTTATACGTTTCAACTATGGTCTTAAATTGTTCCATAGTATACGAAGAGTGCTCAGGATGTTTCTCTAAGAATTTAGAGAAAACGTCAAGGTTCAATAACGCTACGGCAGATTGTCTAAACCTAGGTTTATTTTCTTGTTTAATAGTATCAGTCATGGATAGGCTTGATATAATATACGAATATTTTACGAGGTTTAAAAATAAACATTATACATATACAAAGCAAGACAAAAGCCCTGAGTTTCCCCAGGGCCTTCTCTGTCAGTCACAGCCAACCAACTTAAACTATGACAATGTTATGGACAAGGTCCTCCAACAACAAATGTAATATTTATTGTATCATCTGTTGCCCAAGAGTCTGGTTTAGCACATACTGTTGTTGAACCAGAAATTCCCGGAGGAGGAGTAAATGATCCAAGAACACCTGTACTACAGTCTACATATTGTACTCTACCTAAAGCCAAATCTGTATAAATTATTGTTACTTCTTGACATTCGTAGCAACATATAGCAGGATTATCAGTTAAAGAATAACCTGCAGCAATTATGTTACCTTCTAAAACTGGTCCCATTCCTGCAACACCACCAGGATAACATATATTAAATATTTCGCCAGGAGCTTTACCTTGCAATGTACCATAAGGATTACCATCACAATTATTTCCAATACCTACAGGAGCACTAGTGTCAGGAGTAATAACTTCAAACTGAACAGCATTACAAGGTTCTGCTGGAGTAAATGTTATGGAAAAAGGTTCTATATTAGTTATGCCATCATTAGGTTCGCATCCAGCTTGAACATAACCATCAATATTTAATGGCTCACAAGCATCATCTGTCAATATTGGTAAAACTATAGATTCTAAACAAGTAGGCGTAAAACAAGTTGCCCCTACTATTACATATGCAGGGTAACCTGCAGATGCAGCATTACCATTCCAAGCAGGATATCTATAGGCTACTCTATAAGAACCTAAAGGAGGAGGAGTAGGATTATTCCATGTTATATCTAATGTTCCAGCCATGTTATGTTAGTTTGGTTGTTAAGATTAATGATACAGAAGGACATCTTTTATCAGGAGGATTACCTGCTATCACTTTTATGTAATATGAAGTATTAGCTGTAAGTCCTGTTGCTGTAAAAGTAGGCGTTGTGCTTTGAGGAGTTGTTCCTGCGAGTGTAAATATTCCTGTACTTACAGGTGCTATATACACTTCATATGCAGTAACTGTAACTGCTGTTACAGGAGTCCAAGCTATAGTAAGAGTAGTAGATGTAATATTTGTAGACTTCAATCCATAAGGTACTGTATTTGGATCATCTCCACAGTTATAGTAAGCTAAGAATCTTTGCCAAGTATCGCACATTCTTTCTCCTTGCAAAATATTAAACGGAGCTGGAATTTCTGGATCTGGTTCATCTGGCACCCAGGTAAAACTATCTCCATTATGTATAACACAACAGTCACTCCATGTTTCAGCACATGGTTCCGGATTAGGACAAGTGGGTGCACCACAAGCAATACCAGTAGTTAGTCCTACATCTTCGCACCCGCATTGGGCTTTTGCACAGTTACATTTTGAACAGTTTGTTGTCATAGTTATGGTGTTATAGTTACTGAAGCTACTACATCTTCAGGTCCAGGACATGTGCTAGATGCTGTGGTTATTACTGAAAAAGGACAAGTATTAGTGCCGGTATCTGAAGTAATCACAACTCTCACTTTATACTGCGTAGCCGGAGTAAGTCCTGTAAAAGTTCCGCTTAATATTGAAGGGGCTGTTAATACTACAGTGTTTGTGTTTACAAGAGTTCCTGAAGGTAAAGGATTAACATCATATATTTCTACAGCATAAGTGGCTGTTCCTACACCTCCTACAGTTCCAGTATAAGATACCGAAGTACTTGTAGCAGTTAGAGTTAATGTAGGACAAGGCATCATAGAAAGTATTACATATGTAATTTGATATTGACAAGTTGTTTGAGTAATAGGATCAAAGAAACAAGGAGTCATTGTAATCGTAAGATTCTGTGTTAAATCTAACGCTGTACTTCCTAATGCATATGAATATCCAGAAGGATTATTAAGATATGCAATGATATCATAACCTTGAGGTCCAGTAAATGTAGTAGTTGTTGTACCATCAGAAATAGTGAAAGTGGCAGTACCAGTCGGAGGGCATGCTATAAAGTTTGCAGGCACTGTTCCTGTTACATATATTCTAACGTCTGTACCAGTAAGAGAAGCGGTCATTCCAACATCTATTCCATCACATCCGCTAGGACAACAGTTCTCTTGAATGTTTATAACCGCAGCTCTAAGATCGCAAATCGTTAACCATAAGTTAGTTATAGAATCTGCAAGATTTTGTACGCTATTAACCCAACCAGGAATAGCTGACATTGTCCCAGGTCCACCTAACTGTGGAGAAACATTTAGGTTAGGACACTGATATGTTATAGCTGTGAATATCTCAGTAGAGGTACCGGTTGCTGTTATCAAAGCACAAAACTGCTGCTCTAATGCGATTAGCACTAGATTCATAGCTGTCGAGGTAGACGGTAAAACGCAAATCGGAGTTATTTCTGGAAGATTAAAAGTTGGAGGGGGCGCGTTTTCTAAAGCGGTAATTCTTATGTTGTAACTTACAAGAGTAGCATTTATTGTAGCTATTTGTTGAACTATTGTACAGACTTTGTTTCCGATAGCTTTTACATAGTCTGTAAGCTGCATGGTCTTTATAAGATCTCCTGTAGGACTAGTATACCAAAAAGCTTCGCATATGTCTACAACACAATCTGGACAACCAAGTCTCTCTGTTCCAGGTGTTTGATTGCAACAATCTTCTAACGCGCAGATTTTATCTATAAGAATCTGTATAAGAGTCTGAAAGTTATCAGGAGGACAGTTTAGGTTCAAGCATTCTAAATCATAGTTGCTTATATCAAACTGCTCCATAAGTGCGCAAAGTTCTGTAGCAAGTTTGTAAACAACAGCATTTACTGTATCTCCTTTGCAAAGATTAATACACGTAATATCAGGACCTTGCCAGATAACGCAGCTGGAGGATATTGGAGCACATGACTCAGAACCTATGTTTAATGGCTTCATGCTAAAACTTTAGTTTAATATACAAAATATTTTTTAGTTATCATAATCATCTTTACTCACAAACCAATATTCCATCGCATTCTCCTAAAGGAGTAATGCTTACCTGGGTATCACTTACAATGCTATTTTCTTGTGCGCAGACTGCATAGCGTATAGTACTATTTATACTAAGATAAATGCGCTGACCTTCACAATCTATATAATTTAAATCTCCTGATCCTTCTGCTATTATTTCATAACAAATACAAGTAATAAGGGACTCACACTCTAAATCATTTAAACAACTGGTAGTTGATACATCTATTGTAGGATTTCCAGATATAACCGTTATAGTAGAAGGATCTGTACAAAGTTGGATGCTCTGTCCTCCACTAATAATAAAGGTAGCAATACCTCCTCTTTCAATGCTAAAAGCTGCCACTTGAGCTTCAGGCTTAAATTCATTAGATATTGTTACACATACATAAGGAGAGGTTTCTGAACAATCTTCTACACTAAGACATTCTGTATTTGACTTGATAATTTCAAAGTTATCGTTATCGCTTGGGCATACAAGTTTTGGGCTATACATTGCGCAAACATTTATAGAAGTATTTTCAGCAACAGTAACATTCGTACAACTTCCCTCACAGTTTATGTATTTAAAAATATTAACACCTACCCCTTGGGTAATAGTATAACAATAACATGTAGGTTTTACAGGAACGTCTAACGCAGGATCATAGATAGCTTTAAGATTTAGAATCTGTTTTTTTATCCACCATTTTTCTACATCATGATCACAACAGATATCTATACCGTATCTAACTCTAGCAACATCATCAAACATCGTCTCACCAAAATTACAAGATACCTTTTCGGTATATTCCGGAGGGCAGCCTTTTGTATAGTATCCTGGTTTTACCCTACGAGTAATAAGTTCTACTGGTGGAGGAGGCAAGTTTGGAGGCAAACATTCTAAACAGTCTGCAAACGATTGATCTACTTCTATCTGATTAGTGCTTTGTCCAGGAATAATCTCCTCAACAAGATAGCAGGTATCACAATATTTTATCTTGATTACTTTTCCTACATAAACACTAAGATCTGTACCTACAACAAGATCAGGTTGGATTTTTTCGCAATCTTTTAAAAGATAAGCCTTTGGCAAACAAGTTAGACAATCAGGATAACTATCCGGTCCTTCAGCTTTGCTTACAGGTACAGCATTTTCGTATTGATCTGTTTCTTCTACTAAATAACATATAGTATCGCTGTCATCTAATTTAATATAGTCTCCTAGGTTAGCTGAAAGATTTACAGCTGTTATGATGGGTGTACTTTCAGGATCTAAACAGTTTGTAAGCTTGTAATACTGGGTTAGACATATTACACAATCTGGAAATATTTGTATTACTTCTACATCTACGGTTTCTTCACAAATATTAGTTTCAGCAATAACAAGCCAACAAACATCCGGATAACCATTTATAGTAATAGATTGATCTAGAAAACCGCTAAGATCAGATGTAGTATAAATAGGGTCATTTTCACCAGTACAATCTTGTAGCTTATAACCTTGTATACATCTTTTGCATTCATCACAATTATCAACAGTAGTGGGTGTAACCAAATACCCTCCATAAGGAATTACCGCACTATTAGGAGGAATAACTGTTATTTCATTTAGATACGAGCATCCTCTAAAAACTGTCTTATTGCCTTTGTCTTTTATTTCTGTTATCCCTAAACCTAAAAGATTATCTGGATCATACCCTGTTCCAGTATAGTTTAACACTATTATTTGTCCTTCTATAATAAGGGGTTCTTCACAACAGCAATCATTAAGAGTAAAATATCTACCGTTACATTCTTCACACTGGTCAAAACTGTCGGTTACTGTAACAGGTATCGAAGTATCTGGGCAAGAATCCGGAGAAACTTCCCAACAGGTTCCTTCATAACCTGCAATTTGTACTATAACGTACGCTGATAAATCAGTATCTGTGTAAATGCTCGGTAATATACCTTTACAGTCTGTCAACTTATAACAACAACCTATTCCAGTTTGTTCAACAAGAACACAAGAAGGTCCTTCTCCTCCACAGTTAACTAAATTGTAACCCTCTGGACAAGTGTAACCACTATTAGCACCTGTATCAAAATTTTGCCCAATCATATCTCCTGTAGAGAATATGGTTACAGCATCAATCTGTCCAGAAGTTGTCATTGCTGCAAGAGCAGCTGGAGTAGCATCATAGATTTCTGCACCAAAAGTAGCTGAGTTAGAGCAGTTGTATCCTTCTAATAATATAGAATTCAGACCTGCATCTAACGTTATTTCAAAAACATGCCAGTATAAAAACTGGTAAGTGGTTGAGCAGTTTACTATTTGAAGAATTAGATTACCATTTATAGTAATCTTTATACCATTGTCTCCACCTATACCTATACAATATTTTTTGGTTTCTGGTACTTGTACGCATGCTGCAAAGCCTATCCATTCAGATAAAGGTAAAGGCTCTAAACCTTGAGGACAAGATGGAGTACTAGTCCATACACCTTTAGTATTTAACCTTGATACAACAGTTCCCCAAGGAGCTGCTGTTACCGTATTTAATACAGGAACAGGTACAGATGTTTGGTCTACAATAGCAATAGGACTTGTTGCTAAGCCTAAAGGTTTAGGTAAAAGCGTTATATCCGAATAGAACTTTGCTCCTCCAGTGTAAGCAATAGATTGAGAACCTTGACAAACAAAATAAACAGTTGAAGAAACAATAGGTGATGTTTCAGTAACTTTCTCACAAGTTATACCATCAGCTAATAAAGTATAACCGGGAGGACATAAGCAAGGTGTATCTGGCATCTATTTATTTTTGTGCGGCGTAAAAGTAGCCTGCACAGGAGTGTTTCCGTTAGCCGGAGGAGCTGCCTTTTTTAGGCTAGCCTCATAGCTAGATATACATGTACTGCATACGGAAGAACCATTACTGGCAGTTCTTTTTTGACACCCGCAGGTGAGCTTTGATTTACAATTAGGACAAGTACTCATATGTTGGTTGGTTTATTTAGCAAGTTTTGCAATCCATCTTATCTAGAAGCTTGACAGCATAGTTGTATATATCCATACCTTTTTTAGGTTCGTGGCAAAACTCTACTAGAGCTTTGGCCGCGTCTAGATACATTTTAATCATGTTAAGCTTTTCTAGTTTTTGTTTTACTGATGTAGGAGGATCGCAAGCTGCTACATCAAGATCGCATAAAAGATTATTATATTTCCATAAAGCAGACGTAATCCTAAGATGATTATATTCTACATATACGACTTCATTAGGAGAAACGCTATACTTTATAATGTAAATTCCATCGGCAAGAGTTGCGTTTGTTGTTCCGCATCCAGTAACTTGTATACCTAACTCACAAGCGTTAAGATTAAGAATAAACCCTGGAGTAAAATCTTGATCTGTAAATTGTGTAGGTGCTGCAAATCCCGGAGGTGTAATCTCTAGCAATGGGCATGTTACAGCAATTTGCGGATTATATACACTAGTATCCACTACTCTTAGGATACCCTTGTTCATTGTATCTGGTGCCTCTAAGCTGAGAATGTGCTGTGCCATGTTTTACAGTGCTAATATAAAGAAAAAAAGGAGAGGAGAGACACACTCTCACTCTCCCTTTTATCAGATTGTTTTAAAAATTAAGGTACTACTACAGGCTGTGGATTTTCTACAGGTTCGCAAGGAGTGCAAGCAAACTCGTCAAAAGACACACAGTCTGCACATTCACCTAACCAGTTAGTTTCGATGAAAGTTTCTAAAGCTGTGATACGATTGTTAGTAATGATCTCAAGCATGTACTGATCGTTATCAAATACTCCAGTAGGATTATTGTAACGTGGTACAGTATGTAAGATATAGTAACGAGTATAAAGTAAGTTACGATCTACGCTATTTAAGATATCACTACCTTGAGTAATCTCCCTGATCCTGATGTCAGTAGCAAAGTAGTTCTGTAAGTAAGACTCAGATAAAATCAAGTCACGAACAACTTGTTCTCCGAAGCCCATTCCTTGAAGACCGTTACAGTCATTGTAAACGCAGATACCTTCGAATACGCAAGGATCGCCATTGTAATCTACCATTGAAGCATAAACACGAACTGGCTCTTTTTCAAAGAAGTCTGTGATTTGGAATGAACAGTTACCGAACTTAGTCTCAACGTAAGCACCGAAAAGACGAAGACCAGCACACTTACCAGCTTGATGACCAGTAGATACATAAGCGTCCCACCACTGAGTTGATAATACAGCAGCACCTGTAATAGGATCTACAGTTGTTCCAGGAGCATACCAAGTATTTCCATCTTCGTCAAATACTACAGGAAGAACTAGGTCTTTTAAGTAGTTATTGATAACGATACGCTTAGCCCAGTCAATCATTACTAAAGTAGAATCTACTAAAGTAGGAGTAGCACCTGGACAACATCCTGTATAAGCATCAACAGTCTGGTAAGCATTGTGATTCAAGAAACGCAATGCAGGAGAACCTTTGATATCAATACGTAGGTAGTATGTTTCACCACATAAGAACTCAAAGCAACAGTTTGTTTCAGTAGTTCCTCCTTGGAATTTGTTAGGATCTAATCCACCAGCAGCTGTCTCAGGAGTATTACCTACAGAAACAATAGCTTGCTGAGGTGCGCATTCTTCAACTACGTATGCTTTGTGCACATACTTAGGATTAATGATTTTAGACTTGTTAGTCTCTCTGTAACCACCGATATACTGGTTAAGCTTATCTTTAAGAAGTAAAGAAGAGCTAGCCAAGATTAATGGGCAGCATGCTGTTACAAGAGTTGTTGGATTTACAGACACGTAGTCTTTAGTAAAGAATCCAAAGTATCCTGGAGCAAGTGTAGACAACGTAGCAGTTGTTACATTTGGGGTCAACAAAAATCCGCCGGATGTAGCAGGATTTGTTGCGCTAGGTACTGCA
>Ga0129333_10002914_pt1 | contig 16026 bp, 16 predicted proteins | sample CPB6_08_DNA_FD_94474 | JGI IMG/M metagenome (GOLD analysis project Ga0129333, IMG submission 94474) | Freshwater to marine salinity gradient microbial communities from Chesapeake Bay, USA - CPBay_Sum_0.6_0.8_DNA | ecosystem: Environmental > Aquatic > Marine > Coastal | place: USA: Chesapeake...
AGCAGAACAATTCTACAAAGACTTGGTAATACATTTGGTTTCGCTAGAGTAATTGACGTTCCTATTAACATGGATGTTAATATTAGCGCAATTGTTTCTGAATTGAGAGATCAAAATCTATTTGATCTATTAGTCACTCCTACAAAGAGAAACTTCACAATCACACTCAAAGATTCAACAACTGCTTCAACTCCAAAAATGTCTTTTGGAATTTCTGGAGCTATTCTACAAAGCGAAACATATTCTGAAAATCTTGGAGATAACCAAACCGTTGATCTAACTTACACAGTTCAAATCGGTGGTGCAAATGATACTGCTAACGGTGTATTTATGTCTGGAAGTTATAAAAATAATCTAGACAGCATCACAACTGGATTCTTCAAACTTGGAACCGGCAAACTCGGTTAATCAAAATATATAAAGCAAAAACCCCAGTCGAAAGACTGGGGTTTTTTACTGATTAAATATAATTTCCATATCCATACGGATAATAAAAATATCCCGAACCTGTATATAAAGGCGCACCATCTTCACCAGCTACTTGAACTGGAGCGGCTCTGTAAATATTATAAGAACTAACTAGCTTTTCCATCTCGTCTCTAGCGTCATTAGCCAAACCTCTATAAGTTTTAGCAAGCTCATTCTTATTTGTTCTAGTGATCATTGTGTCACCTTCTTTTAATGAGACGAAATCGACAGCAGAATCTATTCCGCGCAAAACTTGACGAGTCTTTTTAGTATAAAACTCATATAAATACATTTGCTTATATATAGCTTTTTCTTCTTGTTGGAATTGTCCGCTAGGTATTAAATATGTATCATTAGTAACACCAGTAACAGTAAAATTAGTAAAAATTTTAGTATTTAATTGCCCAACATTTGTTTGCAACCACCCAGAAATCGATGATAAAGTTGCATATCCATTATCAGAATCGAATTCATATTGGTATATCTCAGTAGATAAACCGCTTATACTATATTCAGCCATATTCTATTTTACACAATTAGTTATAAAAAGAGATAAAAAAACCCTTGCTTTCGCAAGGGTTTTTGAATTACTTAACGATCTCTGGATTATTATCTACCACCGTTTGCGAAGTCGCCTTAGCTCTATTCGCGAGTTCGGTATTAATAACTCGCAAATTTGCCTGAGCTTGTTCGATCTTACCCAACTCATCATAAGCAATAGCCTTGAGTTGAATATCTGATAGTTGATTAATTTGTACTTGGTTCTGTTCCATAGTTTAATATATTATAGTTCTCTTAAAAGTTTTAAAGTTTTTTGATGTTCTGGATTATTAGGATCTAGTTGAAATGCTGGGTTTTGAACAGTCATGGAGATAGAGCCTTTGGTATGTGATTTAAATTGGCGCATAAGCTTTTCCTTTAAATCCAATCTAGAACCACTAGCAAAAATACCAATTTTTTCGCACATATTTTGCATATCTAAAATAGTCATATCATTTAGTTTTTCTTTGAAAACTTCTATATTAGATGTACCAAATGGATTCATCTTTTTAATACCCAAAATATCTTCTAGCTCTTTAACTCTTTCGATATCCGAATCAATTTTAGCCTTGCCATCTGCCAAAGTTAAATTTTCTAAAGTAGATTGTTTAATTTCTTTAGTAGGTTGCTTTTTAGCTTTATTCACCTGTTTCTTCGCCATATACTATAATACACATAAATTAATTAATTCAATAAAAAAGGCGTTATCCTTTCGGATAACGCCCATGATTATCGAACTATAACTTAGACGATTAGACCAACTAGAGCGCGATTGTCGAGAACCATGCGGCCCTCTTCCAAAGCACCATAGTATCCAACCTTACCCTGACGGAGGGTATATTGATCATCAGCTACGAGATTAAACTCGGAACCAGTATCAGCATCGACAGCGACAGCGCGAACGAGAGAATCGCGGCTTCTGTCGAGACCAACTATGATCTGCTCTGTAGATTGGATAGCGCGAGCAGTGCCACCGTTAGCTTGAATAGAATAATTATCAGCATAACTTACACCGCTAGAAACAGTGCTGAAAATTGTATTAAATCTCTTACCAACACCGAATTCAAGAACTTCCATGATGCTAACACCAAAGAACTCAGGAATACCAGCTTGGCTGAAGATTTGATCACGAATAGCATCTGTAGCGGCAATAGGAGCATTACCAGCAGTATTACTTCCAGTTGCAACTGGAGCAACCTTAGTATTAATTGGGTTGTAGGCCATACCACGAATTTCTTCGATGATTTCTGGAGAAACAATAAGATCGGTTAGACCTCTACGAGCGCCAGAAGGAGTACCACCGACGAATGAAGCGTTAATACGCTTAATCTTAGTAAACAACTTGTTCAAGTCATTAAGAACAAAACGTCCAGCAGCAGCAGAACGGAATGTATGATAATTATCTTGAGCGGTAGCTGAATTACCAGTAGAAGCATTAGCAAGTGCAGTCATGATCAAGTTGGCAGAAGTTCTTTCTTGCTTGAGCATAACTTCTTGAGCTACGCGAGTGAAAGACTTGCTAACTACATCTAGACGGCTCTTAGCAGCGTACTTCTTATCGAAAGCTACAGCACTATCAAGACGATAGGTAGCGATCTTCAATTCAGAAGAAAGAGGTTGAACGATGTTCTGAGGTAGACCACCAGCAACTGACTGGCTATAAACCTTGATATAATCCTCGTCGAAGATATCATAATAGAGATCTAGAGGAATTGAAGGATTATCTTCAGCGTTAAACTGTAGGCTTGTAAAGAGATTAGAAACAGTTGGAGCATTATTAATAACTTCGGCCAAAACTGGACCAATGAATTCAGCCAAAGCTACTTGAGCTTCATAGGCTACTTCACGGTTTTTAGAAGCCAATGCTTTGATTAGCTCAACTTGTTCATCTGTTCTTTTTAAAACGATTTTCATGTTAGTTGATAATTAAAATTATAGAGCAGTTGGGTTGACACAATCAATTTGGACCATGGCATACTTACCAGTAGTTCCAGCAGAGGCGAAGTAATCGCTCTTACCATTTTGGCTAGTACGGCTACCAGTAGCCAATACGCGACCAATGATTGTATAGTTACCACTCAAGGCAGGACCATTGTTGACTGAAGTCAAACCAGTAACCTTACCGGCATTGATGGAAACCAACAAGTGAGAGTTTGGAGCCATGTTGGCATCAACCCAGTCGATAGCTGTATCGGCTAGAGTGAAGATACCGCGAGTAGCTACAGGTACAGCTTGTCCAGAAAGAACAGCTTGTAGTTCGGCTCTCTTGATTGGGTTATAGAGAAGCTTCTCACCATTTTCATCGGTGAGTAGAGTTTGGTTAAGCGTAATACCAAGAACAGGAGCGCCTGTGGTAGCCGCAGTGAAGGTTAGAGGTACAGAAGGATACTGAGCAGCGCCCAAGAAGGGATAATCAGTTTTTCCTAGAACTGCATCATTAGTAGCGTAGGTAATAGGATCAAGATCCAAATTACCAGCGGATACTTTAACGAAAACACCAGCAGAACCATTACCATTTGTAGATGGCAATGTATCAACTGTGTCGCTGGCGAATAGATTTACGACATCATATTCGCTATATTGTCTGAATGGGTATAATCTTAGTGACATATACTTTAAAGTTTAATTGTTATGTTTTCTTTACTGAAAGCTTTACTGAACTTTTCCTTCCAAGATCCCTTGCCTTCAGTTGGGTTAACGTTCTGAGCGGGAATAGAAGACTCTTCTGGCTTTGCATTTGCTAAAGCTGTTTCAACGGCGACTGTCTTTTCAACAGCTTCCTTTGTAACACTAGCTTGAGCCTTGACTTCACCTAATCTCTTAGCCAACTCGGCTTCAAGACGATCTTGGAAAGCTTTATCTTGTTCAGATTTGAAAGCTTTGCTCTTGTGTCTATAAACAACAGCAAGCTTTTCCTTATATGAAGCAAATGCTTCATCACTCTTTTCTAGAGCGCCAATTTCCTTGGCTAGAAAATTACGATCAATCTCATCAAGATCGTATTCTGAATCAAGGGTTGACATTCTAGAATTAAAAATCTCTTGAGCGGCTTGAGCGCTTAATGTATTCTCAAGTTCGCCTAGTCTAGCTAAAGTTTCGTTTAGCTTATTATTATTCTCCTCAAGTTCTTTCTTAACCTTTTCGGTTTCAGCTAAAGCTTGAAGCTTTGCGGTTTCAGCGGCTGAAATTTCAGCCTTGATTTCTTCGTTCTTTAATTTAATGCGTTCTGCGATTTCAGCAGAAATAGAAGCAACAGCTTCTTCACTAAATTTGGTAGTCTCTTGCTTTTCAGCAAGGACTGTCTTTAATGCGGATAGTATTTGTTCTAAATCCATAGTTTTAGTTTTGGTATTATTTACAGTCTCTTTTTGATCTTGTGAAAAATTTTTATCTTTAATCTTTAATAAATCTAGTGTATTTACTTCAATCGATTCAGCTTCTGTTTCTTCGTTATCATCTTCTATTTCATTTTCTTCATTATCTATATTATTATCAGAAGTTCCATCGTCAATTACAACTCCTTGAACATCTGCGGCAGGATTAGTAGTAAAACCAATACCTAAAGGATAAATTCTTCCTGTGACTAAACGATATACAGGAGTTCCATCATTCATATAACCATTACCATCAAAACCTCTAAGATATTTCTTGAATTCAATTAATTGTTTTTGATCGGTGATTATTTCTGCATCTTTTAAATTGTCACTTCCAACAGCTACAACATATTCATTAAAACCGATCTCCCAACTTGCACTTATTCTTCTAAATAAATTAGATTCTGGATCGTTAGAGTCAACTAAAGCATCAGCAAAGTCTCTATCTACAGTTTTATATACTACGGCAGCTAAAGCAATATTAAATGGATCTAATGAACCCTTAACCTGTTCATCAGTTAATATTTGATTCTCTCCATAGCTAGAAAATGCAGAATTTACAATATGTCCAACTACTCTTTGTTTCTTATGTTCAATATTTGTTGGCTTATGAATAAAATATTTCTTAAATGCAATTGCGGTATTTGTATCAATACCATCACCATTTTTATTAAACTTATTTACTAAAGCAGCATTAAAAGCAGCCCCAACTAAATCAACATTCTTATCTAAATTAACAGATTTAGGTATTAAAGTTTTTAATGAATCAAGAGAAGCTTCGGATAACAAAATATTCTGATCAAAATTAAGCGAAGCCGTTACTATATTTTCAAAAGTTGTTCTATACTTAAACATATAATTAATTTTTACACAGAATACTTAGTGCTGTGATATAATAAACCCGCAGAATATGTATCTAATTGATGTTCTGCCGCCATATTTTGTATATCATTTAATATTCCTAACTTATCAAGTTGATTAGGATCGTTTAATACTTTACCTACTACTTCATTCCAAGTTCCACTTTCGCAACCTACAATAATAGCTTCGCTAATACCAGTAGCTAATTGTTTTTGATCTGCATTTAAAGATTTTTTATTATATTTTTTCTTTAGAGCAGTTTCTACAATAGCATATAGCTTCTTTGTTTCATCCATAACTTTAGCAATTGCATCTTTAGCAAAAACACTAGCTTTTGTAGTTCCTACTGGACGACCTCTTTCATTAGGTGTTTTAGTTTTTGGTAATGGACCGGCAGCAGCACCAGTTGGCATCGCTGGTGGAATCATTGGAACGCCACCAACTATTGGATTGTAGTAACCTTTCTCACGATCAGCCACAAACCTCTCTTGTGCAGCGGCCAACTCTTCTGTAGTTGGATAAATACCTGTTTCGATAACCTTCAAGCCTTCTTCTGGAGGAAGAATACCAAGCTCCATCATGCGCGTAACAACTCTATTAAATTGAGTTTCATCCTTAATAGATACTTCTTCAAATTTTGCTTTTGGACACTTACCTTTAAAACCAAGATTCTTAAAAATCTGTTCTAATTCAGGTTGTAAAAAGTCATTCAAGAATGCGTTTCTTGCTTCTTTTAGTCTTTCAAAAAATACCTGAGCTTTAACTGTAGTGTTAGAGAATTTTTCAGATCCAATTAATATATTTTGTAGACCTTCTTTGATATCTTCATTAACAATCTTGTATTTCTCATAACCTAAAACCTTGTTTAGATCAGGAATGATAAATTCAGCTTTTGTAGTATAATCAGCAACAAGAACACGACCAACAGATTGATTATTAAGCAATGATTGCATTGCTTTTATATTTTTATGATTGATTCCACCCTTGCTAGGCTCTGTTCCTAATGTAATTAGAAGAATAACGTTTTCGATAGTACGACAAATAGCTTGATCAATCTTTTTCATCTCAAGCTTAAAGTTGATATCGTCTAAAACTGGGAATCCAAATGGAATAGCAAATGGTTCATAATCTTGTTTCTTATAAAAAGAATAGATTACATTAGTTGGATCAAGTTGAATCTTTAAACCATCTCTAGCCCATTGACCATTTCTGATCTTATCTTTAGTCTGCTCATCTAACTGATCAAAAATCATTTGATCATGATCGTTTTTAGGAGTGCGAAGTCTTTCTAATTCATATTCTGAAAGAACTTTCTGATACAACATCGCTTTCCAAGAACTAGTTCTATTTACAGTAACATAATACGGATTTAACAATGTATATTGAACAGGAATAGAGTTCTTTACATTATAACTAGTAGGATAGTTTAGCAAACTAACGTCTGTTGTATAAGACTGACCATCATAATTAGCATATGTCTCTAAGATTTTCTGAAAATCATCTATTTCAAATTTCGCATTTATTTTATAAAAGAAAATATTACCGCTTCGATAATACTCACGGAAATATTGATCTTTAACATTCCAAAGTTTTACATACTTCATCCACTTATTGAAGAAGTCTTTAGCTTTTTGACTGCCGCCTTCTAAATATATTTCAGCATTCGCAAATTCTGACATGATATCAACTGCATTTCTAAAAATAGCTACATTAGCATATGCTTTCTGACATAATTCTATTGCATCACGAATATTGTATCCATTAATAGAACTTTCGAATGGTAATAATCCTTCACGAATATTACCATATTTATAAATTTTTGGTCCTATATAAGCTAAGTTTCTTCTAATACCTGTTGTACCTTCTTCAGAAGTTCTTTCATAACTCGCATTTGAAGCGTGGGTATAAAATGGGTCGCCTACCAAAGCTGGCTCAGAACTATCAGTTTTTACTAGATCTTCTAGTGAAGCTTTGTGATCAGAGTTGTTTTGACCGCCGCTGAATTGATTCCAATAGTCTGATCTTTTTGTATATTTACGACTCATATTAATAATAGTTACACATTCTAACTTTCAAAGTGACTTTTTAACTTTATTAAGCAATAAACATCGGCTCAAATGTTTCCATAACATCATCAACATGAGTGTTATTCATATCAAAATATATTTTAGCCAACCAATTTCCCAAAACCAATGCAGAATAACTATCTTTTCTTGGTTTATCTGGACCTGATTTACGTTTTAGATTAGCAGGAAGATCAAAATTTTGCAGACCTTGTGCAGAAGTGGTTATTTGTATTAAAGCGCACTCAGTTTTAGTCAAAAGTATCATATCTGACAAATGTTCAACAAAGTCAATCATCTTAGCTTCTTCATTTTCTTTTTCAGAGTCTAATACGTTTGAGAATTTGATATCTGATATACCTATTCGCTTTCTAGTCTGAGATCTAAAATTATCATCAATAGCTCTACTAGCAAAGAATATGCGCCTATGGTCAAAGTTAGCTTGTAACAATTCATTTGCTAAACGTATCCAACCAGAAGTTGGCTTTCTTAAGAAAACATATTTAAATTCAGATTTATTATATTCAGATTTGGCAGAATAAAGATTCTGAGCATATTCTTCAGGTCTTTCAAACTCTGTATTCATTGATTTTAAATTAATCTTAGCGTCTTTAAACAATTCGCTTTCATTACAAGAATTCATGAACTGAACACCACCGTTATAGTCCATACAAATAGCTACAACATTAAAATTCTGTAATATATATAAGAAATATTTAATATGATCTTTCAAAGACGAACCAGATAATGCATAAGAATGTACTAATGTGGCTATTTGCTTCTCTTTATTTATTTTTAATATTTGTATAGCAAAATCGTCTGATGATTCTGTTTCTGACCATGAAGGGTCAACGGCAACTATATATTCATCCTCTGAATTACCTGTTACTTCTACTGCTGGCAGCTCTCCATCTGGAACAGTGCATAATGCCATCTTTGAAATTTTAAAATAACCTGAGCTATCATCAGTAAATTGTGCGCCGAACTCTCTTAAAAACTGTGACTCACTCATTGTTGCTTTTGCCTGATTTATAAGATTCTGATCGTATAACTGTTGAGGAGCGCAATCGTATGAAAACTGCATAACACAACGTCTAGTAGAGTCTTTACTCTTGGGATTAGCTATTAATGTTTCATATTGTTCATATAATTTATATAAATACTCAAATTTAAAAGAAGCAGATGACAAAGCTATTAATTTGTTATTAGGCCATTGGTATCTATCTTCTTCTTTCATTTCTCCTTTAGCAATTAATTGAGTTTCTAGATTATACAACTCTTCTCGTTGTGTTGGATTCTGTACTACAGACAAGAACGGCACAATGACTTCATTATAAATACGCTCAGGCATCAATAAAAACTCGTCAATAATAATTCTATGAAAACGAAAACCACGAAGCTTTTCACCATCACCCAAAGGTAATGCGCGTATGCGACTTTTACCTATTTCCATTACCCATTCGTCATTAGATTTAGAAACGTGCGTAATACATTGTTTTAAAAGGTAGGCTTCAGGCTTGGCAGCAATATCTTCTATCTTTTTGAATATCATTTTAGACTGACGAAATGAACGCGACAATATTCCAGTCTCAACTCCTTGATTTAATATCGCATCAAGTACAGCATAAATACCTGTAGTATAAGATTTACTCATACCACGCGACCATACTCCTAGAAAATAATCGCTTTCCAACATGCCTTTGATAGCCATATGTTGGAACGGAAATAATTTAACACCCGTAATCAAATCTGTTGAAAACGTAATGTTATTTCTTAAAAATTGATAGAACAGCAATTTAGCTTCTCTTTCTTCCAGAAAACCTTCTTTTTTTAGAAGCTCTTCATTGGATATAAGATAGTTCTTGCGTTCTTTTTGGTTGCCTGTTTCCCAACTCATTGTCTAAATAATATTGTAAATCTACCTGCCAAAGCGATTTACCATGATATAATAACTTAGGTATAATATCTAAAGATTTGTTTCTGCTGCCAGTAAATATAAATTGTATATGTCTAGGATATTTATGACTTAAATGACGCATATTATGAAAAACATATTCTAGATTTGTTTTTCTATTAAATCTCTTTTGGTTATCTAGTATTGAGGCAATGCTGCTTTCAATAACTACATATAAATAAGATTCTAATTCTACAGCTTTAATTAATTCTCTTTCAAATCGCTCTACTCCAGAAGCCATCGTTCCAAGAAAATCTGATTCGCTTTTTCTATCAACAAAAGTATTTGTAAAATGATTTTTACTATCTATTAAATAATCTCCTACTATTATTTTTTCTATTTTACATTTTGGAAACTCTAATGCATCTTGTTCTCTAGTATCTACCAAAATTGGTAAACGAGAAACATCTACAGAATTAAAATTAGAAGGCAAACATTTATTATATAACGGCTCTAAATTCAGTAATCTGCAAACAGAATTATAAGATGTAAAATGTTTCTTATATATATTAATAGATGGCATCTGCAACGTAATCAATTCATTATGAAAAGGCGCAAAATGATACCTCTTTTCATCAACTCTGTTTTTTAATATTTCGACGCACTTTTCTTTAACTAATTCTTGATCTGTAGAGGCTTCCCACTTTAAAAATTCTTTATAATCAAGAAACTCTGTTTCAAAATATTGTTTTTTATTTTTAAATGGTATCTGTTGTTTATAAAATAAAGAATACCGTGGATAATAAGTGCAATAATACTCCGCTTGATAAATATCATGCTTTTTTAAATGAGCGTGGAAAGATTTATCGTTTTCAAAATGTTGATTGCAGATTTTACACTCCATAATTAGTTGGTACTAAATATATAATACCTCTTTTTGCGCCTTCGCTCAAAGTATCATTATTATACCAATAATTATATTGTCCATCATATATTTTATCAAAATGAGGTTTTAACCATTCGAAATTAAATGGTTGATCATCATAAATATCATAACCTAAAGTAGTTGAATTAGGTACAACAAAATCATGAATAGCTATAATAGGTTTGATTTTACATTCAGCTATTATGTCTAACTCTTTTTGCAAAGGGCAGTCCCACCAATGAGCATCCAAAAAAAATATACTTTTACTAGTTATATTTTTATCTATAATTAAATCTTTAAGAACTTCTTCGCTTTTTCCAAATATAACGTTTGGATATAATTTTAATGAATTTAAACGATATAATGAAAAATCATAATTTTGTTTATGGCCTTCTATTGTATATACGGTTTTGAAGTTCTCAAATAAAAAACCTGCTGTATCGCCTTCATAAGTTCCTGTTTCTATTACCGTATCAATTTTGAATAAATCTCTTAATGTCAAAAAAGTATGAGAAATAAATTTATCACCATTAAATGCTTTTTCTATGCTCATATTAAATTGCGTCTTGTTTAGATATTCCTAAAATTCTAGCTTTCCATGCGCTCATGTTTTCAAGTCGATCAGCTTCTTCTCTGATGATTTTCTTTTGCATTTCTGCAATTTGAATCATCATCTTTCTTTCGTGTTCGTCTTGAAATAGTTCTACCAAGTTAATGATAGAAGCGTTCTTTTGTTGATGCTGTTCAACTCGTTTAGAGCGTTCACCATTTAATTTTTGAATACTTTTATCTATTCTTTGAGCGCATTGATTATATTCTTCACTAATAGTCTTTAAAACTTCAGTTAAACGCATGGTAAAATCTTTTTGTTCTTCTGTTTCATTGAACATTTGATTTATTTTATTTTTCTTAACATCAATCTGTCTTAAATTGATATAATCCATACAAACATTTATATACAAATTAATTTCATCTGTTGTTAAATCTGGCTTGTCCCAAACAGAACGTACAAATTCTGCTTCAAATAAATCTTTATCTGTTCCACTCGTATAAGAATCATAATTACCTACAAATCTAGGACTAGATAAATAAGTCAATAATTTTTCCATATATTTTCTATGTTGCAAAGATAGTTTTTGCTCATCGATAGATTGACCACACCATTTATTAACTTTATTAATTACAGTATTAATAGAACGAGGGATAGAGTATTTTTCATTGACTGCTGACTCGTTATCTACTAGAAATTCTGGATACTTTTCTTTTATATACTTGTGGACCGCCCTATATTCAGGCGTAATAAAAACATTTAAATTCTTTAGACCTTGAAATTTTTCATTAAACAAGAGTTCAGTAACTTGTTTTGGAGTTATGCCTGTTTTTATATTTTGATCAATGAATTCAAATTGATTTTTAGTTAATAAGTCTTGATTCACTGGAGGTTTTGGCTTATCTTTCTTTGCAAATCCAGTACTAACTAAAAAATCTCTGATTAATTTTGCTTCTTTAGATCTTCCTGTAAGATCTTCTCTATTAAATAATAAATTGGCGATTATGACATAATCATTCACGCCTTCTTCTATTTTTTTAGTTATAAAAAGTTTCTGTTCTTCTGTTAACATATTAGATAGAAAATAAATCGTTTTCTTTTAATAAACTTTGAGCTTTTAGATAAAGCATCTTTTTTAAATTTTTTATTTGCTTGTAACCTGCTTTGCGGCCCTTTTCGTTTGTCTTAAATTTTAATATTGTGGCGATCTGATCATCAGATAAGTTATCAATAAAAAACATTTTATATATAAAAAAATTCTTATCTGATAAATTATTCTTCATTAATTCGTGCAATTTACTTTCTGCTTTTTTATAATCGTGTTCAATGTTGGATTCGAAAGAATTGAAATAATTTTTATGATTTTCAAGACTAACTGTAATTTTTACATCATATGCTGACTTCTTTATCTTTTCCCATTTAGCATATAATGGACATTCATTACATTGCATTCCACTAGCGGTAAAACCGCATGATAATTCTGCGCCAGATTCACCTTCTTTATTCTGATTAAATGGACAAGATAGACATGGACGAGCAAAACTTGTATAATTATTACGAATTATATTTCTTATTTGATTTGTAACTATACGATTCACCCAAGGTTCAATAGCTCGCGATTGATCCCAGAGATGCCATTTTTTATAGATATGGAGTTTTATAATTTGCTCTATATCTTCAAAGTCAAACCAAGTAATCGCTTTTAACTTCCATTTATTTTTTCTTTTTTTGATTACGAGATCGATAGTTTCATACATGTCTTCAAATTTTATTTTTTTACGTTTCATCTATGTCTTTAGGAGTCCTCATAGATCTGCATTCGTTCATTGACTGCCTAAGATATTCCTCCTGAGTAGGAATTTTAAAATTTGGATCTAGTTGAGTTGAAATTCTATCTTGTGACGGCGGCACACTAATTATTTCTGATACAGAATACTTATTTTTGCTCTTTTCTATTTCATAACTTAACTTTGCGGGTCTTACAAATGTAGTTGGTATTCCATCTTCATCATAATCTGCTTGTGGACGCTTAGGACTTCTCAAAGTATTGCTTTGCAAAGTTGCTCTTTGAGCTATCGATGCCATTGGATTTCCACAAGAACTACAAAATTTTGCGCCTAACAAATGTTTAGAACCACAGCTTGAACAGTAAACGTTACTCATAGTTTATTATATTAATGAGGATTGGTTTTATCTAATCTCTTAAAGACATTTACAATGTATTTCAATATTTCGCTACGCATGATATCTTCTTCATCAAATTGGAAGCAAAAAATACCCTTCTCTTCACTTTCTTTATTATTGAATAGATCATAGACTCTCATGAAACCAGACTTGTTACCAATATCTGATTGCATAGCGTCTCCACAAATAAACATCTTAGTATTTTCACCAATACGAGTAAGTAAAGTAACTAACTCTTTACTACTATAATTCTGAGATTCATCAGCAATAATTAATTTATCATTCCATGTTGCGCCTCTTAAGAAATTAATAGGTAACGCTTCGATAAATCCATTAGTTTCTAAATATTTTGATTGGCTTAGTGGCAATAGTTCATCCAATTTATCATAAAGAGGCATCATGAATGGATTAAACTTCTCATCGACTGTTCCCGGCAAAGATCCCAACGCTCTTTCGCCAGATTCAGCAATAGTACGAATATATTTAAGCTCAGAACGCGGATTCATATTCATGATATGTAGAGCGCAGTAAACAGCTAAAAATGTTTTCGAACTTCCAGCAGGGCCATTGATAAAAATTATCTTAGTATTCTTATCGAAAGCTATCTGAGCGAAACTTTTTTGTTTATCCGTGAGATTGTAATTTCTTATATTTAATTTAACTGATCTAAAATGATTATCAGCTATTATTTCTTTGAAATCGTCTTTTTCCTTTGGAAGTTTCTTCTTTTTGGTTGACATGTTCTTAATAAAGTTACACTATATGATATGGTTTTCCACTGCTTAAGTATTCCTTACGCACCAACTAAGAAAGATATCTCATTATGCGCTTTTGTTCAGAAGGTTTATAAATTCTGCAATGAAATGACAAAAAGAGGCCATACTGTTTATCATTATGGACATGCTGATTCTGTAGTTAATTGTACTGAACATATTACTGTTACAAATAATGATATATTAAAAGAGAGTTATGGCAACTTAAATAATTGGAAGCAGTTTGGATTCGATCAAAACGTAGGTTCTAAAGCTTTTCAAATATTTAATAATAATTGTATTACAGAAATAAATAAAAGACTTAAATCTGATAAAGAAATCATATTATGTTGGTTTGGATATGGGCATGAGGCATGTGTAAAAAACTTCTATAATAAAGCTATAGTAATAGAACCAAGTATTGGTTATGATAGTATGTTTGCTCCTATCAAAATTTTCGAAACTTATTCACAAATGCATAAAATGCATGGCATGGGTAGATCTTTTGTAGAGCTTGGAAAAGAATTTGTAGTTTATCCCGGCTTTGATCAAAAAGATTTTATATATAAAAAAGAAAAATCAAATACCGCACTATTCTTAGGTAGGATAATAAAAGAAAAAGGCGCAAAACTAGTTTACGATATATGTAATCAAATAAAACAAGACATTATATTTGCTGGTCCTAACATTTTGAACCTAAAAGATACTAAATATTGTAAATTTATTGGATTTGTTGATCCAGAACGTAGAAAAGATTTATTGAGCAATGCAAAATTTTTATTTGCTCCGTCTTTATTCGTAGAACCTTGTAACTGGACTGTTATTGAAGCTCAATTTTCTGGAACTCCTACAATAACCACTAATTTCGGCGGCTTTACAGAAACGGTTCATCATCGAATCACTGGATTTAAATGCTCAAACCCAAATGAGATGATATATAATATAAAAAATATAGATAAAACTATTGATCCAGAAAATTGTTATAAAAATGCGCTATCTAGATTTACTCTTGATTTCCAGATGACGCATTACGAGAATATCTTTCATAGCCTATCTTCTTCTCCGATAAATTAGTATTGAAGAATTTTTTTTGAAAATTCTCTTTGGCAATGTGCCGTTGATAATTACAATAATCTACATACTTAGCAGTAACTTCGTCGTTTTTCGCTTTTTCAACAGCATCAAAAGTTAATTTATTTGCTGTTATCATGTTTTCATACTCTTGCGAGCGTATCATCGACAACCATTTTTCTTGATCGAATTGATTTTGTAAATATAACCAGCAATCTGACCACGCTTTGTTATTGTTAGAAGATTTTTGTTTTTTTACTTCTAAAATACTTAAATAATCAAATGCGTATGCTTCATCTACTAGAAGTGATATCATAAATCTCGTAAACAATCATCTACTTTTTCTTTCACCATTTCAAATGTTATTTTTTTAGTGCATTCGAAATCTTTATTTTCTGGACACCATAACCAATTACCTGAATCAAAGCTATATTTAGGATTATTAAAACAACTGTTACAAACATTTGTATTTTTTACCCTATATGGAGTATTAAATTCAAAACGATCTGCAACAGATCCGCTTATAGACACAACTTTTTTATTTAGCGCCCAACTTAACCATGACAATCCTGAACTAAGGCCGATAAAAAACTCGCTATCATCAATTATACTCATTATGTCGTTTAAATTTCTTTCGCCGACATAATGGTCTATATTTTTTGGTGTGTTATTCCAATTGCCTTCTACTCCATATGTTTGATGTTGATCAACGCATAGAACTTTGTAGCCTTTTGATTTTATATAATTTATTATCATAGTCCAACCGTCAGGATTGTTCCAATATCTAGACTGCGTGGTAGATTGAGTAGCTATGCAAACGTATTTTTCAGGAATGATTCGCGGTATTTTATTAAATACCATCTTTGTTCTAGAATTATTATTTTTTAATCCCAATTGTTTATACGCAACATCTTGTAATGCGATTTCGCGCCAATTAAAATACGTCAAATACTTTTCTTTTGTATCGAAACATCCAATAGAATATCCAACATAATAATTATCATTATTTTTCGAATCGTAATTGTAAAAATTTATGTTTGGATAATTTTTTGCAAATAAATCTTTCTTTACAGTAAAATAATCTAAAACACAGTTGTATCTTTTTTGAAAAGCATCGATTGCTGGCATCCAAGATATTGTATCGCCCAAGCTTGGCGATTCATTATATATATAAACACGTTTACCCGTAGGATTAAATAGTATAGTCTCTGTAGTATTTAGATTTTTATTATGAATTAATACTTTCCAGTTGACAAAATAACGTACATTGCAACTTGTCCACATATTTGTGTAAAGATCTGATTCAAAATGAATGACTCCTGTATTATTATCTATAAAAGATAT
>Ga0129333_10002915_pt1 | contig 16026 bp, 4 predicted proteins | sample CPB6_08_DNA_FD_94474 | JGI IMG/M metagenome (GOLD analysis project Ga0129333, IMG submission 94474) | Freshwater to marine salinity gradient microbial communities from Chesapeake Bay, USA - CPBay_Sum_0.6_0.8_DNA | ecosystem: Environmental > Aquatic > Marine > Coastal | place: USA: Chesapeake Bay...
TATTAGACACCACAAGATGCCAGATGAAACTATTGGTTCTGAATTAGCATTATTTGATCAAGGTGGTAATAAAATAAGACTTCTTGGAGTTGAGTTTGAGAATATATTATGCCCACTTGATAATCAAGGTAATCCTATTCCATCTATAGTGGGGTATGAAATACTTAGAGGATCTCGTGAAGGTAATAAATCTATACTAGCAAAAGGTCTCATTAATAATATGAGAACTTATTCTATTCCAGGTACATCTACAACAGGTTTGTATCAAAACTATCCTTATAACGATTTAGGACCTGACTATTTTTTAACACCTAATTACCAAGGATCTACATCAGGTCCAGGTTGGTCAGGTGGTGCACCTCCTCCATTAAATGGTTATAGCAACACTATATTTTCTTTTCATAGTCCAGATACATCGTTTACAAATCCATTTTTAAATCCATATGATTTAAAAGTTTATTCAACTGTTCATGGTAGTTCTGTTGGTGTTTTTACAGAACCTTATAGGCATCCTAAACATAAGATGCTTACAAATCTTGCAACTGGTTTAATTTCCGGATTAGCAACTGCTGTTATATTAGCTAGAACAGTTCAAGCATTAACAAATCCTAATGATCCTCATGCACCTGATGTTCAATTTAATCTTGGTGCAAATAACAATATAAATGTCAATCAAGATTTATTTTTAAAACCTAGAAATGAGGTAGAATATGGTCATCAAAAACCATTGGAAATTGTAGGTGATCCTGTTGGTGGAGGTGGGGGAAGTTGGTCAGTTGGTGGTTTTACAAATGGTGGAGGTAGTACAAGTAATATAAATGGGGGAGCTATTAGCACTCCACAAAAAGCTGAAGGATTTTGGAATCCTGATGGTGGCAATGATGCTAATGATGCTGATAATCCTAATAGAGCAGCTCAATTTGTAAAAGCAAGAGTTGATAAAAATAAATCTTCTTCTTTACAAAATACTTTAATATATGTTGCAATGGGTATTTTGATGAAAGAAGCATTGCAGGAACAGTTGTACTCACTCGTAATTAATCTTATTCCATACAGGCAATACGCAGCACAATACAATTCTTATGGTTTTTATAATAACTCTATAGTAAATCCATTAAACAATAGACGTAGAGAAATTATAGATGCTTATTATGTAGGACCAACTATTCAACAGTATAATCAAAATTATCAAGTAAATAATTTAAATAGAAGTAGAATTGTTGTATTTGATATTGGTTCATCAATAAATGCACCAAGCGTAGCTGATGATAGTAGAAGATTAAAAAGTCAAGTGGGTGTTGATTTAAATAGTCAATTTTCAAGAACTATCTCAGGTCAATACGCTGCAATGAGATTGTCAAATCCATCTCAATATGGTCAATTAGATAGAATAAAACAAATACCAATCAGTACTTGTGTTTTTTCAATAAATCCCTCAAACCCTGTAAACACTGCTTATAGCACTACTAGTAAAGGTACTTTATGGGGTGGTGATATTTACTTAAATAGATTCACTGAAAAGAACACAATGTTCTTTTTTAATAACTGGCAATTAGGTGAACCTGATGGTACAGATGTAAATTATACAAATTATCATAATATTCCATTTGCAAGATTTTGGATAAATAGTACAAATTTAGGTGGTGGTTTATGGAATGTTGCTTCTGAATACAGATCTCTTGACGACATAAGTGGGAATGTTTTTTATGTAAAGTTTGGATGGTTTTATTTATTTAATTCAGGCGTGCGTGACTTTTTTGTAGAGTCTGAAGTAAATGTTGCTTATAGAGATTGGGAAGAAGAAATACCAAAACGTCACTACGATCCATATAGATTTACAGACTTAAATGCTATGTTTAGAGCTGATATTATTCAGTCTGGAAACTATTACAAGTATGATTATTCTCTTAGTACATCTAAACTTGTTGGTAGTCACATAACATGGGGAAGCATACTACCTAGAGATTATGATCCATTAGTAGCTCAAAACTGCTACACTTATAATCCAAATATGGTGATTTATTCTTTACCTATGAAAGATGAATCTCCAAAGGTCGATGGTTGGTCTATTTTTAGAGCAAATAACAAAAAAGATTTTATTGTTCCTGTTTCTTCTATTAAATCTATTAATAAAACAGGTGCTGTATTTATGATGAAGAACTTAAGTCCTTTGTCATTTATGGGTGTAGAAGAACTTAAGTTGGATGGCACAGGTGCTAAGATTACTATAGGTGATGGTAAGTTATTTGAAACAGGTCAAAATCAACTTCAGTCTTTAGTAAATACTGAAGATTCATTTGAATATGCTTCAAACCAAAGTAGATATTCTGCAGTGAATACAAGCTATGGTTTGTTTTGGATAAGCCAAGCTGCTGGTAAAGTTTTTAATTATGGTGGAAGTGGTTTAGATGAAATATCTAAAAGTGGTATGAGATGGTGGTTTGCTAAATATCTTCCATCAGAACTTCTTAAAGCTTTTCCTGAATATAAACTATATGACAATCCTGTTGTAGGAGTTGGTACTCAATTGATGTTTGATCAAACATATGAGATATTATATCTAACAAAAAAAGATTACAAACCTAAATACCCTATTGGTAAAGGAACTGATCAAATAGATTTGGATGATGATTTAATTACTTTTACGTTTAATGGTCAGACAATAGAACTTACTGATTCAAGATATTTTGAAGATGCTAGTTTTACTATAAGTTACGATCCTAAACTAAAAGCTTGGTTAAGTTTCCACGATTGGAAACCTAGTTTTATGCTTCCTGGTAGAAATCATTTTATGAGCGTTGCTAAACCTGCAGGAATGACTTCTGATACAATTTGGAAACATAACACTACATGCACAAGCTATTGTAATTTCTATGGTGTAGATTATCCTTTTGAAATTGAATTTGTTTCTTCAACTGGTCAACAAGTTACATCAATGCGAAGTATTGAATATTTGTTAGAAGCTTATACAATACAAAATGATTGTCGTGATAAGTTTCATGTATTAGATCAAAACTTTGATCAAGCTATTATATATAATTCAGAGCAAGTATCTGGTGTGTTACAATTAGTTTTAAAAACTAAAAATGATCCACTTGCTATGTTAACATATCCACAGATAAATGCAAACTCTATATCTATTCAATACTCTAAAGAAGAAAATAAATACAGGTTTAATCAATTTTGGGATGTAACTAAAAATCGTGGTGAATTTCCTCCAGGATTTAACTTACCAATGTTTACAACTGCTGCTAATGGTTATGAATACCCAATCAATCCATTATATGTTGATTATAATAAATCATCATTAGAGCGTAAGAAATTTAGACATCACGTAAATAAAGTATTTTTAAGAAGAGTGAGCAGTGGACCATACAAGTTTATATTTAAAATATCTAATCAAAAACTTCTTCAATCTCCTAGATAATGAAACGTAAAGATTCTATATTAGCAAACTTCTATTATCAAAGTCTTCCTAAAGCAAAGGAAGGAGGAAACTACTTTCAAAAATATAAGGTTCCTGAAAATAATAAACGAGAGTATCGTGTAGATCCTATTCTTAAATTTGCTCCTGGTGGTGAAACTGATTCTGCAATGCTTCCTGAAGTTGTTGTTTATTCAAAAACAAAAAAGAAACCTCAAGAAAATGAAAAAGCTGTTAAAGCTTCTGTGCCAGCTGTTAAAGTTATAAAAGAATCACCTAAGGAGCAAGTTCCTTTATTTTTTCCAAAACATTCTGTAAAAAAATTTACACAAACAAATATACCATTAGGTAGAAAAAATATATCTATAAGTGATACCCCATATTATACAAATGAACTTGGTATGGGAAAACCTTACTATGATGTTAAACCACAAGAAATTAAAACATCTGTACCTGCAGCAGCATATCAAAATATTGATACTCCTTTAATAAATACTGGAAGAAAAACTAATACATCTTCAGCTAATTTTTTAAGTGAATTAATGGCAAGGCAAGCCTATATGAACACTAATGATTTAAATAATGAAGCTGCATATATTAGTATGTTGGAACAAACAAATCCAGAAAAAGCTCACCTTTTAAAAATGATGAATCAAAATATATTTAAAAATAAATTTTTTAATGGTGGGTTTTTAATGCCTGCTCAAGAAGGTGGTAACATAAACTTTCCTAAAGAAAGAGGATATACTCCTGAAAGAATGAATATGGGTGGAGATATATCTATACCAGATCTCAGAAAACAAACATGGATTACTAAATATGCACCTGGTGGTGTCACTGTAGGTCCTGATCAACCTTATCATCCAATTACTAATCCACAAGGTTATCGTACAGGATTAAGTCCAATGGTAAGTCAAGCATTTCAACAACAATCTTCTGTGCCACAATCTGTAGCAAAAACAAGTGGTTTAGATTATGCTGGTGGTGATCCTGCACTTAAAATGAGACAACAAGCAAATGATGAAATTGAACAAGGTAGACGTAGAGCAGAAGCTAAAAGAACTTATGTAGGACCAGCTAGAGCTACTACTATAGATGATGAGAGAAAAAGAATAATGAAGAATCAAGCTTATGCTGCTACACATCCATATGCTAAAATAGATGAATATGGTAATTTAAGTAGAAGACAGTGGGATAGAAATATGCAAGGTGTTGCTGATAAATACACAACAGCAGCTGGTATAGATAAAGGTTTAGAACATTTTGGCACTGCTGCAGAAATTGCTGGTTATGTAGAAGGTTTAGGTCCTTTAGCTTCATTGACTAAAGCTGCTATTAAAAAAGGTGTAGCTAAGTCTATGGAATCAGGTTTACTTTCTAAAAGCAAGAATTTAGTTGCACCTGCTCAAACAGGAAAACAAAGTTTTCGCGAAATGTATAGAAGTGTTCTGTCATTAGAGAAACCAAAAGAAAGTGGTTTGGAGTTTATGAATCGTTGGTATGGTGATCCAGAAATAATGGATAGATATCAAATGTTTAGGAATCCTTCTCCTATGGTGGATAAGTATGGTAGATATGTAAATGTTGGTGATCAATATACACAAGCTGATAAATTAGGAATTGGTAGAACACTTCTCAGAGACTATATTCCAAAAACATATAAAGATCTTTGGAAAGATAAAGGTTGGAAAAAAGGTTTAAAGGAAACTTTAACAAGTTCAGGAGTTTCATATGGTACTCCTGAAAGTATTTATTTTAGCAGAGGTTTGTTTCCTAAGTTAGGTAGAATTGGTCAAGAGTCTACAAGAGCTCATGAGCTCACTCATTTAATTAATGACAATGGTTTACTTTTTAATTCCGTAGAAAATGATGTTTTATTAAGTCCATTTGGAATGACCTATGACGAATATCTTGCTACTCATGGTGGTTATAAATCACCTTCTATGAATCCATTAGCTGATAACTCCGCATATCATTTAGATCCTAGTGAGATTCACTCACGCATGAATGAAGCAAGATTTAATTTAGGATTAAAACCTACAGATGTATTTACACCAGAACATTATAAAAAAATTAAAAAAGACCACAACTGGTTTGGTATGGGAAAATACATCAAAGATCCAAAAAGAATGGTTCAATTGATGAATAATTTTTATACACCAGCTGCTGGTTTATTAGGAGCAGGAACTGTGGGTTACAATGCAATTGGTAATAATACACAAGAAGAAACTTCTCAGCAAAAATATGGTGGAGAGTCTTGGTTAGGTAAATATCCAACAGGTGGTGTAACACAATCTGTGGCTTCAATGCCAGCTCCTACTCCACAAACAGGATCTCCTAATCAACAAGGTCCTACTTTTAGTAATCAGGCAGGATACAATCCACCAGATGATAAAAAAAGAGATTTAAAAGAAAAATTATTAAGTGCTCTTGGAATTGGAATTTTTGCATCTTCTGCATTTCAAGATCTTTCAAAGTTAAATGATTCAAATGATTCAAATGATTTTGACTATGGTATGGGCAAAACTCCTATCTTGGATAATAATAAGAAAAAAAATCAACCAACCACACCTAATCAAAATCAACCAAATATAGCTTGGAATTATAATCCAAATATACAAGCGCAACAAATACCAGGAATGCAATCGAGTCCAAACTTTGGTGTAAGTCCTACTGATCCTTCTATGGGTATGGCTAGACATGGTGGTGATGTAAGTATATATGGAAGACGTAATTATAAATCAGATACTCCAAGTTTTTTTGACAATGGTGGAACAACTACTACAGACGATTGTCCTCCAGGTTGGGTAAAAGATGCTAATGGTAAATGTGTACAGGATCCTGAAGCAAGAAGAGCAATGGCTAAAAAAGCTGTTGAAATTGCTAGAAAAAGAATCAAAGAAGATAAATATTATGATGTTCCACAAGATTTAGTAAGAGCTTCTGAAGCTCAAGGTGAAGGTGCCTATGGTTGCATAGGTGGTGTTTGTTCAGTTCTTACAGAAGCTGGTGTAATGAAACAACCTGTTTGGTCTAATACTGATTTTGCATTACATGCTAGAGAATATGGTTTTCCAAATAGAGGTTATGGATTGGATGAGCTTAGGTATTTAGAACCTGGGGATGTTTTGCAATATTACGATATTGGTAGTAAAAATTTGGAAAAACAATATCCACACCATTCTCAATTGTTTTTAGGAATAAATCCTGAAAGTGGAAAATATGAATTTTTTGATAACTACAATAAATCAATGAGATCATATTCTAAATCTAAAATGGAAGAATTATTTAATCCAGCTAATGTTAGAAATAAAAAAGAATATGGTAGAATATATAAAGTGAATCCTTTCGATGCTCCTACACCTAATCCAGAAGCTGTAAAAGCAATGGAAGAAAGAAAAAAAATGCTTGATTGGGAAAAAGAACATGGTGTAAAATATGAATATGGTATTAGAAAAGATAGTCCATATTATGAAAAACAAACACCTGTAATGAAGAAGTTTATTGATTGGGCAAACAATGATGAGAACATTCAAAAGCTTGCTGAAAAAACAGGGTTTAATAAATCTATTATTCATGATGAATTATTAAATACCTTTGGTGAACTTGGTGCAGAAAATAAATGGTCAATGCATAGAGAAGGTCTTAACAAATCTAATCTTGAAAATACTTTTGAAGAACTATTAGTTGCTTTTGGTGGTGGTAAAAAGTATTCTGTTGGTCCAGGTCAAATTAAATTTAGTACCTTATCTGATGATTTAAAAGGAAAGTTTGAAATTAAGAGTCCTAAAGATTTATATAAGTTAGATAAAGTGATTCCATTAATGACTGCAATAAATTTACAAAATCGTAAATGGATGCAAAATAAAGGTGAGGACTTGTCATCATATTTAACAGGTGAATCAGGGGTAGGTGCTAATGATTTAAAATATGGTGTTGGAAGATGGACTCCTTATATGTATAGAGGAAGTTTGAAAAATCCAATAAAATATGTTGAAGATATGGGGAGAGAAGCTATTGATCCATATAATTATAGTATGGATTATGAAGCTTATAAAGACTTTTTAAATAGTGACGCTTATAAACAAATGGTTAGAGATGAGCAAAAACTTTTTGAAAAAGGATCTTATGCTGACAAAGTATATCGTAATATAGATGAAAACTTAGAAAGAAAATTAATTAAAGAAGAAGATCTGGCTCCTGTAGAAGTTATATCAAAAAAGAAAAAACAATATGGTGGAACAAATATTAATAACTGGTTAAACAAATATCAATCATGATCAAACAATTTTTTAAAATCGGTGGTGTTAAGAATGAAAAAGATTTCTTAGCAAAATACCCAACAGAAGAATCTTTTTTTAGACAACATCCTGAAGCTATGGCTTTACTGGATCAAGCATCACCTTATGTTCCCACTTATGGTGATATGGCAATGCCACAAGCTATGTATGGTATGGGGATGGCGTATGGTGGTTATGTACCATATGCACAAGATGGCATGCAAGTTACAGATCCTCCTAGACAACAAGACTACCCTGATTATGAAACCTATTCTCAAGCTTTTGATGAGTATTTGGCTAGTATGCAACAGCAAGCTGATATGGGGCCAGTGGTAACTCAAGGAGCTTCTTCAGTTAGTAGTGTGTCACCATATGCACCTACTAACAATTATTCAGGTTCAAGTATTGTAGATTTTTTATCAAGTGTTGGTAAACCTGCTGATTTTTCTTCTAGAAAACAATTAGCGTCTTCCTTAGGAATTTCTAATTATAGAGGTACTGCTTCTCAAAATAAACAAATGATGGCAATGCTTCAACAGTCTCCTGGAATTCTTGAAAACTATCAAGGTGTAGATCAACCTACAGGAGGGGTTAGAAAAACTGCAGCTTCTTTTAAAAATGCAAAAGGTGCTCCTAGTACAGAAGAAATTGCTGCAGCAAAACAAAAAGCACTTGGTAATCCAGATTATCAAACTCTTCCTGGTGTCACAATAACTGCACCTAGAAGATACAAATCGCTTCCTGGTGTAACAGTAACCACTGGTAATGTATTACAAAGAGCTATACAAAATAGTCAAAGAAGTACACCAGTAAGAAAAAGTATGATATCAGGTCAATATGAAGCTACCCCAGCTGGTGGTGGTCCTACAATGGAAAATTTAAGAAGAATGCAACTTGCTGAACAAATGAATAGACAAGCTGGTGTGCAATCATCTGGATTTCCTATGATTAGACCATATGCTGATGGTGGAGCATATACTGGTACATGGAATGCTAATCAAGGTTTTGGTGTAGGTGGAGCTTATGTTCCTGATTATGCATCTAGTGCATATGGACTTCCTCAATTTGAAATGGGTGCGCCTATATATGCTGATGGTGGTATGTCTCCTGAAGAAGCTATGATGATGCAACAGCAACAAGGTAGTGCTCCAATGGATCAACAACAACAAGTTGTTCAAGCAGTTATGCAAATGCTTCAACAAGGTATGGACCCTAATCAAATAATGCAACAGCTTGTACAAGGTGGTGTTCCTCCTCAAATGGCACAACAAGTGCTTATGATGGTGATGGAACAAATACAAGGTGGTCAAGGTGGTATTGGTGGTGGAGAACCTAATGGTGTTCAACAACCAATGGCTCCTGCAAGTCCTGAACAAGGTATGGAAGGAATGCAAATGCCTGAAGGTATGGCTAGAGGTGGTATGACTCCAGGATGGGAAGGTGAAGTTACTATGGAACAATTAGAAGATTTACGTAGAAAAGGTATTAAATTTGATATAATATAATTACTATGCCAAGAATAAGAATTGTTGGACAACTTCCAAAAGCTGCTAATGGATTGACTACCTATGGTAATCCTGATCCTGATGAAAAATGGATTAGAAAAATGCTTCAGTTTGAAAGAGAACATGGTAGTGCTAGCTATGGTCCTTTAAATGACTATGGCTTTCATTGTCCTATTGGATACAAGCCAGACTCGCAAGGAAATTGTATAAATAAACAAACAAAGGCTTCTATTTCAAAAGATCCAAATTATAAAAATTGGAAAGCACCTGATAATATAGATGATGCTGTTAAGTATTACAAAGAACAATTTTTACCTGTTGTCAGTCAATATCCTTTAGATGTTAGAGCAAGAATAGGCGATTATATTTTTAATAGTGGTAGAAATCCAAATGATTTATTACTATTAGCTTCTGGACTTGCAACTGTTGATGAAGTTAATAGCGATAATCCAAAAGTTATAGCTGATTTAAAAAATCGTTTTAATCAAAACAAAAGTAAAATTGATTTAGCTATGGCAAACTCTGAGTTTGCTCAAAGTATTGATCATGCTAAAGATCAATTATACAAAACACTTGGAAGCTATCCTGATCCTAATGATCCTACCAAACGTATAAAATATACTCTCGATAATCCTAATCCAACATATGGTGCAGCTTGGTCAAAGAGATTAAAAGATATATATGGATATGAAGCACCTAAAAATAATGCATATCCAGTATATGATATAGATACTAAAACGTTTAAATCAACTACAAATCAACCAGCTGTACAAACTTCTACAGGGGCGCAACCTGTTGCTCAAACATCTTCTCAACCAACTGCTAAAACAACTGTAGATGATCAAGTTGATACAACAGGAACAGATGTAGTTTCTACACAACCCACTACTACTTCTAAAAGTACTGTAGATATTACTGACATTTTTAGATTTCCAACTGCTAAACCTTCTACATCTAGTCAACCATCTACAAGTTCTCAGCAGTCACAACAATCTAAAACAATAACACCTTATACAGTACAAACAGGTCCTATTACTACAAATACTGTTCCAACTATAACACCAGGACAACCAGCTCCTGATGTATGGTCTAATACAAATAAAGATATAACAGGTGCTACACCAGGTGTGCCTGTAAATCCTAATGCTCCTACAGTGTATAAAGTAGATGATACTAAAGGTGATCCTAGTGGAATAAATCAAGAAGATATTGTTACACCACCTGAATGGCAAAAGGTATTAGACAAAAGAGAAAGACAAGCTAATAGAAGAGAAACTTGGAATAAAGTAGGTAATGATGTTTTATATGGTGTTACACATCCTGCGCAAACTATAACAAAAGGTGCTGACTGGTTAAATGATAAAATTTTGCAAGGTGCTGATTGGTTAAATAAAAATAAAACTTTTAATAAAATAGCTGATAGGTCAGAAGCAATTGTAAGTGGTGCTTTAAAAGTTTCTCCTCTTGTTCAATATATAACTGATTTAAAGAATCAAAAAAGATGGGATAAAAGATTTACACTTGGTAATCTTTCAGATAATCTTTATGCTGCTCGCCCTGCTAGTATGACTGGTAATAGAGGTGATTGGACTATCAATGAAGGAATCTTTCGTCCTAATGAAATAGGCTTTAAGAGCAAGGGAATGTATACAAATCAATTTAATTATCCAGCACCAGGTACAGGTGTTGTTGCTTATGGTGGATCAATAAATAACAATCAAATGCAAAAAGTAAGAATTCGTATTACAGGTGGTACAGAAAAAATGGCTACTGGTGGTCAACCTATGACTTATTCAGGTCAATTAGGTTATGGTATAAATCTTGGTCAAAAAAGAATCTATACTGACATGCCTCCTGAGAAAACTGAAACTGTAAATAAAACTATAAAGCCTGTTCCAAGAGATCAAGCAAATATAGAAGCTGAAAAAGGTGAAACTATATTTGGAGATATTGATGGTGATGGTGCAATGGAGCATATGCTTATTGGTGGCAAGAGACACACACAAGGTGGTACACCACTAAATGTTCCTGAAGGATCTTTTATATTTTCAGATACTAAGGATTTAACAATTAAAGATCCTAAGATTCTTGAGAAATTTAATATGCCTGCTAACAAAAAAGGATACACTCCTGCAGAGATTGCTAAAAAGTATGATACTATCAAATATAAAGCAATTATAGAAGATGTAAATGCTGACCCTATAAAGAAAGCTACTGCTCAAATTATGGTGAAGACATTTGAGAAAAAACTTGCTGAGCTTGCTCTTGTACAAGAACAAATGAAAGGTTTTCCTCAAGGTATACCTGAAGTGGCTAAAAAGTATTTTCCAAATCTTCAGACTAAACAAGATCAAGAACTTCAACCAGGAGCTTCAGAAAATATTCAATTTGAACAACCTCAAGAACAGCCACAACAAGGACAAGAAGAAATGCAACCTTCTATGGAAGAACAGCCACAAATGGAATTTGGTGGTATGATTCCTCGTTTTGATCTTGCAGGTGAAGTTGATGAAACTGCACCATTAACAGGAGGTCCTGATGATCCTGATGCTGAATCACAGACATATACTCCAAAACAAAAAGCACTGCTTAATGATCCTGACTTTCAAAAGTTTCAGGCTTTAATGAAAAAATATGATACTGGTAAGTTTGGAAAATCTAGTGGTAAATATTATATAAATGCGATGACTCCTCAAGATGCTGGAGAGTTTGCTCGCTTAGCTAGTAAGTTTGGTTTTAGTAGAGCATCTGAAGCTAGTGTTGGTGTTGGAGACACTCCTACATACAATGCAGCAGGATATAGAATTGTACAAGGTGCTACACCTGGATATAGTTTTACAGTGGGCACAGGTAAAAATGCTAAGAAGGTAGGTTTCTTTGGTGGTTATACTCCTGAACTATATGAAAGAAAAGTGGTTGAAGATGTTTATGGTAAGGATGCTTCAGATAAAATGACTGATGTAGAAAGACGTAAAAAATATTTTGAAGAGCTTGGTGTTGATCTCACTGGTATTAGTGATGCTCAACTCGCAAATCCAAAGACTCTTTATCAAAACAGAGATTTCTTTTTAAATAAGTTTTATCCTTCATTTACTAAAACATTTTCTAAGCAAGGATTTAGACCTGAGTTTGAGGATGACATGCTTATTGGTGCAGAACATTTTGATAGTTATACAAAAAAACCAAAACCTGTTGATACTACAGTGATTGGTTATAAATGTATAGGTAGAGATAAACAAACAGGAAAAGCTAATATTATATCTAGTTCTTATGCAACAACTCAAGCAAGAGATGCTGATGGTGCTGTTGCTGATCAAACTGCTGCTTATACACAATGTCCTGAAGATCCAATTGTTCCTGGTACATTTGATGGAGACACTGGTAAGAAAGATGTTCCATTTGACTATATGACTCCTGATAAAGTCACTATGCTTGCAACAGCTCTTGGTTATCCTAAAAAGTATCTACCTTGGGGTCAAAAACTTCCATTTGAACCTGGAGATGTAGTGTTTAAAGATTGGAGAGCTAAAGCTGCTGAACGCCAGTCGCTTATTAACAAAATGGCTGATCAACTTAATACATATGCTCCTGGCACATCTGCTGCAGCTAACTTATCTTTCCTTGCAGGTCAACAAGCTGAAGGTCTTGTTAAAGATATAGATGAAGTGGATGCATACAATGTTCAAACAGCTAATGCTTTTGCTGATAGAGAAAGACAACGTAAAGATCAAAATAATATGCTTAACTTAGCAAAAGCTGAGGAGTTATATAAAGGAAATGTAATAGCTAATCAGCAGTATGATAATGCTAAACGTCAGTATTTTAATAATATGGCCAAAGCTTTTGGAAATGCTTGGAAGAATAGAATGTATCTTGGTTTATTAAATTCTGTTAATCCTATGTTCAATATTGATCCATGGCAAGGTAAGTCTTGGTTCAAAGGTGGATATGGTCCAGATGATTTTGGTGGTGTAGCTGGAACAACTTCTACAGGAAGTAACTACAGAGATAAAGTAGCTGACTACTTAAGAAGAGGTTATACAATTCAAGATGCTAGAAAGTATGCTGCTGAAGATGATAGAAAAGGATCAACGGCTAGTACAAAATCTTCTAAACAATCAGCAATAGATCAAACTAGAGCATTGCTTTCTGGATATGGAACACTTGGTGGTTTTAGTGCTGATGAACAACTAGGAGCTTAAACATTATAAGTTTAATTCTAAACTTCTAAAATTTTTTAGTATATTATTATATATAGATTATGGCAACTTTTATTCCTAATGTAACAGACATTTTTCCAGAACCAGCCTTATTTACACCTGATTTTTCTTTTATGGACAAGATGCTCCAAAGAAGACAATCAATGTATGATCAAGGGTGGTCTCAGGTTAATGCTGCTTACAACTACGTAAATAAAGAACTTACCAATCCAAATAACATAAAGGAAAGAGATATATTTCTTAAGCAAGCTAAAAACAATCTTAAGAACTTATCTGGCGTTGACCTATCTCAACATCAAAATGTGATGGCAGCTAGAAATGTATTTGAGCCATGGGCAAATAATACAAAAGCTTTAGGAGATGCTTCTTTAACAGCTCATTGGAAACAACAAGAGGCTATTGGAGAAGGATATAGACTTGAAGATGGTGGTAAGTACTTTAACGATTTTAATATAAATTATGTTAAAAAACAAAGAGCTGCTTTTGCTAATGATGCTGCAGAATCTTGGGAAGACTATTGGAAAGGCAAAAGATCATACACTCCATACTACGATTACCATAAAGAAATTCAAGACTTGATGAAAGATTTTAAACCATCAAGTTATGAAATTGATAAAGTGAATGGTTTATATAAATACACTGATAAGAACGCATCTTGGAGAAATAGCGAAATTAGAAAATATTTGGAAGCAAATCTTTCTGACAAAGCTAAACAACAAATGAAAATTGAAGCAGATGTAACTTATAATAATGATCCAAAAGTACTTGGTCAAATGTATATTGGAATTTCTAAGAATGAAATAGAACAGTATGACAATGGTATAGCTTTGGCAAATAAGCAATTAAAGTCTGAAACCAATGCTGATAAAGTAAAAAATCTTAGGAATTATATTTCTAATTTAGAAGATAGAAAAAAAGTATTGAGTACAAATATTGATAATATCAATAAGGGTGATTTTTCGTATATAAAGAAAAAAGGAGAAGATCTTTCAATGAGTATTTTCTTTAATCAGTTTATGAATAAGGTTTCTAATGGTTGGAGTCATGATGAAGTGGTACATAAAATAGATGGTGATGAAGTGGGGTTAGCTGTTTTTAAAGAAGCTAAAGAAGATGAAAGACAACAAAAAGGTTTTGCTCATGCTGAAAAATTAGCAAGAATGAAAGGTGAGATTGCACCACCTGCTCAACAAACTCAAGTGCAAATTGAAACGCCAGAAGCTACTGATTTAAAAAGTATTCAAAAGAAAGCAACTGAGTTAGATGCTCAAAATGAAAATTTAAATAATATAAATAAAGGAATGGTTGCTACATGGATGCAATCACTTCCAGAAAATAAAGGAAAAGTCATCACTGTTAAAGATGTAGGAACTGATGAAATGCTTAGATATAAACGAGAAGGTTTTAATGGTAAACCATTACCTTCTGAACATGCTTTCCTTGTAAATGAAAGACAAGCTAATCAAAATCAATCTATAAAGAACCACGTACTTAATTCACTTAGAGCTGCTGAAGAAGAAGTTAAGAAAAATCTTACATCTGATCAACTAAATAAAATACAAGCTGCAGAAAAACAGGTAGATCAAATAGGTGAGATAGTATTAGATGATGGTAAAAAAATTACAGGAAGACAATTATTTGATGGTATAAAAAATGGAACAATTAATCTTTCAGGTGGTAATTTGTTTAGTTCTGGAGGTGATAATTTTAGTATAAGAATTGGTGGTAAAACTTATGACGCATTTAGTAAATTACAGGGTAGAACTGACAAAGTTATTTCTAAAAATACTAACTTGCTTAGTGCGTTAAATGTAATTGATAGAATTAATGAATCTGATGCTTATGAAAAGTATCAAGATCAGGTTAAAGATTATTTTAAAAGAAATCGTGCTGATTTAACACATACAGCAGCTAATGTTATGTCCTTTGCTAAAGGAAGTGCTGAGGCAAAAAGTTTAGAAAGCGAAATGTATAATGTTTTTCCTGAAGCTCAGTATAGTATTCAAACTGCTGGTATTGGTACAGATGCATACAATCAAGGAAGTGCTTATTTTTATATTACATCAAAAGGCGATACTAATGCAAGTGCTGATGATATAACTACATATTTAAAACAAAGAGGTTATGGTGAGAATAATGTAATAGCTCATGAGCAAAAAGGAACAGGTGTCACTCTTTATGAAATTAAAAACTTTAAGAGTCCTATTACACAAACCTACTCTCAGTTTAATCCTCAAGAGATTGCAGTGTTACAAGACTTAAGCACAGAAAGAATGGTTGGTACAGGTGGTAAATACCAATCACAACCTTATCAATCGTACAGTAATAGAAATCTTATGGTTATGAAAGACCATGGATTATATCATTTACTTGTGCAAGGTCTTAATGGTGGTAATACAATGGATGCTTATCCACAACCATTTAATGATCCTACTCAGGCTATGTTAATGGGACAACAACTAACACAACCAGTGAATGGTGTTTCTGAAGCAATGCTAAATCAATATCAAAAACTTTTAAATCAATAAGAAATCATTATGGCTATTAATGAATTTGGTCAATCAACAGATTTATTAACAGATCTTTCTGCAGATACA
>Ga0129333_10002916_pt1 | contig 16023 bp, 2 predicted proteins | sample CPB6_08_DNA_FD_94474 | JGI IMG/M metagenome (GOLD analysis project Ga0129333, IMG submission 94474) | Freshwater to marine salinity gradient microbial communities from Chesapeake Bay, USA - CPBay_Sum_0.6_0.8_DNA | ecosystem: Environmental > Aquatic > Marine > Coastal | place: USA: Chesapeake Bay...
GATTTGTATCATAAAAATTATCACCAAACCCTAATTTAGCACTTGCATAATTATATAAACTATCTTTAAATTGTATGGTGCCGTTTTCTAATCCAATTCTAGTCCAAGTTTGGTCAGTGTTATAAATGTATGTTTCCTGATTACCATTGGCGTTTAATCCAACAGTAACAATTGTTCCTTCTTCTACTGACAATGTTGACAAATCAGCATAGTATTGCACAGTAAATGCAGACTTTGTATTATCATCGTATCCAGGTAACCAATAGTTTACATATTCCCAATAATTAGCAGTGTTATATTCTTCTCCTTCACTAAATTCATCATTAGCAGGATTTTTAGTTAATAAATAGGCAAATGCACTTTCACGAATTTCAGTTATTGGAAATTGTTTTAGTACAGCATTTGAATAAATTATATAATTTTTAATTGCCTCAAGTCTATCATAAAAGAAGCTTTGCCTAGGTCTTACTTGTACCCCAGACTGCACTGCTCTTGGTAAAAATGGATTAGGCACAACCGCACCTGCTTCATCAACACCAGCCATACTATCTAATAACCGATCATATAAACTACTTGGTAAATCTGTAGTGTTTAAATTAGGTAATCCTGGCAAAAAGTCGTCTGGATAATTACTACGTATTAAAGTAAATTCTGTGTGCCCTATGTCTGCACTACTTCCAATGCTATATCCTATATGAAAAACACTATCAACACCATTTAAAAACAATCCTATATTGTAATAACCAAAAGTATTTGGTAGTAATGGTGCAAAATAACTTATACCAGACATTAAAGGATTTGAAATATATCTTTCTATGACTGTATCTGCTAAAGTTTTACCTATTTTTTTATTAACTATGCCTGTGTTTCTTACCCAAAAGTAGTATATAGGAACTAAAGTATTTGATGAATCTAATATTATTTGAGTGCTATATAATGTTGGATCATAAACTGTACCAGGACCAATATATTGACTAGGTAATACAATACTTTCTACCCACGTATAAACTGCTACATCACTTCCTGGAAATAACTCTCCCCAATATTGACTATTATAAACAACATCATTTTGATGATAATTAACAAATCTTACATTGGTTGTATCAAACCATATTCTACCAGTATATTCTGCTCCCCATAATATTCCTATTTCTTCACTATCAGTACTATTATATTTTGCAGGATCAACATTAGTTATAAAATCTAAGTTTTGTTGGACTGCCCCCAATAGCTTACCTTGTAATGGATCAAAATAATCAAGGTTTACTAATGTATTATTTGTAGTTGCACTAAAGATTTGTGCATTTTCAATTTTTTCAATATCAACAATTTCACTAGATTTTCTATATGGATACCAATTTTGTACCCCTTCGTTATTCACATATGTTATTACTTCTCCATAATAAAAATCAGGACTTCCAATCACTACATGATTTTGATTAAAATCTAGGGCTTCTCCATATAATGGTAAGCTACCATATACCTGTGCCTTTGAATTTGTACTTTGAGCATATATGTAATTTCCAGGTTGAGTAATAGTTTCATTAAATGACGGTAAATAATCAAACATATATACTGCGCCTGCATCAGGATAATTATCAATAAATGATGTTGCGTTATTATCAAAAATTGTATCATTATCTAAATTTTCATCATCAGTAAAATCAAAAGTAGTTGCTTCATATCTTGAACCAACTGTAGCACTAGCTACAAAACTACCTTGCTCGTTAAATTTTACAGTATATCCAAATTGTGTGGTGCCCTCTGTATGTGGGCATTGAATAAATTGCGTTTGTGTGAATAAAGTAAAACCTAATTCATCTAAAGTAGTATCGTCAACTACAGAAATCATTAGTTTTTCATTTGGAATTCCTAAATCTGTATTAATTAAACTAATATATAAATTATTATTTTCAGAATAACTTGCTTGAACATTTGGAATTCCTAATGAGTTAATTGTGGTAGAAATAGTTGCAGCATTACCAACTGGTAAATTAACTAAAAATCCATTTATAAATAATATGCGTTGAGTAGTAATATTGCATTCTTCAGTGCCTAATACTGTTCCATATTTAGCACCACCATTTGTATAACGATAAACTGCACCCTCAACATTTGAATTGTCTAGTTCAAATGGAGCCCCTACAATTATTTCGCTTGCTTGTCTTGTTATATCTACACTATTGCCAAATTGTACTCCAATTCTTGGAGTAAATTGGCTTGACATTGATTGCACTATATTAAATTGATTACCGCTTACATTAATTATATCCCCAGCTCTTAGTGAGTTGTTATAATTAAATGAACTACCAATTACATTGTAATAATTGTCAGTAACATTAGTTCCATTAACTTGTACATACAGTGGTGTTTGTACTGTTGCTACCACGCTGACAGAAGTTTGTGTTGCCAAACTAAAAGGCGTATTAGAACTTCTGCTTGTACTTACTTGTATTGTACTACCTACTATATTAATTATATAATAAGTTTGATTTAAAGTTAAATTTGTACCTAATAATTGTGTTCCTGAAAATACAATAGCATCACCAATATATATGTTGCTAACGTTATTTAAAGTTATAAAGTTTGTTGTACCATTAAAATTTGTTGCTGTTTTAGTTATTGTAGTTGGTGTCCATCCTAAGGGGAAAGTTTGTACCGAACCTTGATTACTGTTGTATTGAACTTCTATATTTTGAACTGTACGTTGGTAAACATGTGCTTCTCCATATTTTTCAATTTCTACACTGTAGTCATAACTTGGTGCTCCAATCACTACGGTATTACCATCGTAATCTGTTGCAATGCTTTTACCAAAATCATCACCAAATACGCTACCATCAATAGTTGCAATATACTTATATGTGATTTGAGTTGCTGTACCTGTTCCTGTACCTATACCTGTAGCAATAAATGTAATACCAACTTCATTACCAAATGCCCCTATAGTTGTAAAATCTGTAGTGCCAATACTAGTAATTATGTAAGTTTGTCCAACTGTAAAGTATCCTGCAACATATGGTAAATTTTGTTTTCTATAAACAAAAACATTTTGTCTATAATTTCCTACAGCATTATCTATATCACTTATATATAACCAATTAGTATCACCAGATATATCAACTGTACTTCCCCAATTTGTTATTGCACCAATTGGTTTAGCTATTTCTTGAGTCAATACTAACTGGTTATTAATTTTTGTATTTGCAATTGTGTAAATAAAAACCTTAGGTGTTGATGTAGGTTGACTTATTACATATGTCCTACCAGCATATGCTATACTCGTACCATATGAGTTTGTACCAGATAATGTTTGAAATATTTCATAATCATCAATAAATGAGTTATATCTATATGAATATACTTTTCCCACACTATTTGTATAATTAGGTTGTCCTACTAGATATCCTGAATTGTCAGTATAGGCAACACTTGCTCCGTACTTGCTTCCTTGAGTTCCTACAAAATTATTATCATATTGATAGTTAATACTTTTTCTAATTACTCCCCAATTACCGTCATAGTCATTTTCTACCCAAACAGTATTTTTTACAAATTCTGCATTTAATAATGGTAAATTAATTATATCACTAGGTTTTTCTACACGTTGTGATACAAATGTTAATCCTATTCCTCGTCCAGTTAAAATAGGAGTATTGTTTGCGATAATTAATGGAATTATAACATCATATAAATCAACAATATCGCTTACAATATAATAACCATCTACAATTGGTTGAAAATTAACAATTGATAAAGGATCAAATTTTGATAAATTATGTGGTTCCGCGAATCTTATTGTACATGTATTGTTAAGATTGGGTATAACAGCTACTACCTGTCCTAGTGATACCCATGAGTATACTTGCCAATCTTGTAAATAATTCGCTAACCATACATAATCTCTTACATAAAAGTTAGATATTGGTACAATAACACCGGCTTCATCAACTGCACTTGCCAATGTGCTGTAAAAATAAGATGACATTTTAACATCGTTAAAATTTACAAATCCTGCAATAGGAAAAGTTTTTACAGGCGTATAAGTTGGTAATGTTGGCAATACTTCGGTTGATTCAACAGGTCTACCATAATTAAACAATGAGTATAAAGGTACTTCTTGTTGACTTCCTGCGGTGTAAATACCAGTTGTTAAACTAGCTATACTTGGATTACCTGTTAATACATTTTCGTTTAATCTAAATTCTAAAAAGTTATCATTTAATACACCACCAAATTCCCCTATCTTTATAGCCCAATTTTCATAAACATCATAATCTATACCACCTTGTGGCAAGTTTGTTCCTTTAAAGGCTAATAATGAATTTTTTGTTCCTTTTTCTTGTATTAAATTTTTATATACATTTACTTGAGTAATATCTGTTAAGTCAACTAATGCTAGATAATCTCTCGGACGATATCCTATTAAACTAAATCCTAATACATCTGCATCTTGTTCAAGGTTAGTTTGATTAATATCATAATACAGAGTGCTTTCATAACTTCTTGTGCTAGAATTAGGTAATAATCCTTTTTGTATCTCGTCGTACTCTGTTTCTTTCCAAAACGTTTCATTAAAAGTTGATGATGGTTCAATTTTTTTAAGTGCTGTCCAATATTTGTTTTTATACTTTACAATAACACCTTTTGTATAAAAATATTCACGGTTCCATTCTTCAATATTATCTTGATTTAAAATAAAGCCTGAGGCATTAACAGTACCGTTCCATTCACCTGATTTCACTCCTTTTACTGTTATTCTATTTTGTCTAAGCCCTGTTGTTAAATTGTAAATTATATCATCAAATAATGTTACATTGTTAAATACTATCCCATGTTCAAAATTGCTAAAATTAAATTGAGCATATGCTAAACTGTCTCCGTTATTTAACGCAGTACAAATAAACGCAGAGTTGTCACGTATTACAGATAAGTTATTTAAAGATATAGGGTATAAGTTTTGATTTAATACAAAATTAGTACGTTGTAAGGTTAATGGTTGAACAATGCTATTAGGTTTATCAACTCTAATTTCATTTGCAGCAGGATTCAATGTAATTATACTACCAACTTCCCAACCAGTCTGAGCCCAATACAAAAATTCACCAACCATTTGTCTCCAATTAATTTCAACACCATTTTCCATTGTGTTAAAAATCATGCCATTGCTTGTAAGATATGCTCCATAACTTGTTAAGAATTGTGAAACTTCTTGGGGAGTATAAAATTGTGTACCATATGGTACAATCAATTTTGTAGTTGAATAATTATTTGTAATTTTTACACTTAATTGTTCAACAGTAATGTTATCATAGTTACCGTCATAAAGTGGATTTAATGTAGTAAAATATGCGGTTTCTTGACTATTACCGAAAACAACATAACCTAAATCTGTTTTTTGTATAACAACTCCACTGAATATTATTTTACTATAAGGCTGATTATCATACAATAATACACTATAACTTTCATCAGGTATTAACAAACTAGCATTTGTACTATTTGGGCTACCTTTTTCTACATAAAATTTTAGTAAAGTTTTATCACTAAAGCCTGATAATCTATATACCAAACGTACATCTAAATTATCTAATAATGTAGTAATCCTATCTGTAGCATTTATACCTAATTGTTTTTCATAATCAACTATCCAATTTAAATAACTTGTTTTCGCAGTTCCATTACCATAAATTTCAATATCGTTAATAACTAAGTGGCTACGATTATTAACAAGATATTGACTAAATTCAGTGTTATATTTGTAATTGTCTAAATCAACTCCAAGATTAAAAAACTGTGCAGGTTTAGTAAGAGCAGTAATTTTCATCAAATCAAATGGCCAAGTACTACTTCTTCTATAGGAATATTCTACAGGTCCAACATCGCCAACTTTCCAATTACGCTGAAATAAGTTTTTATCATAATTTCCTACTATGCTTATTAAAGGACTTAATAAATTTCCTGCTGTATCAACAGGAATAACTTGAGATAATCCAGGTCTAATCGCTTCAGGAATAACTATTGGATTACCATTATTATAGTTGATACCTTGTTCTAAATCACTCCATAGAATATTATTCTCACTTGTATATGGAGCTGGACCATAACGTGATTCCCACCAAGTTGGTTTTTCTGTTAAACCTAACATTTCCCAAGGATAATTATTAGGTTCTGCTGTGTCATAATAATACAAATATACACCTCTATAGGCGCCTTGGTCTAATACTTGTTTGTTAATCTTATTTGAAGAATTACTATAGTTATATGTGTACTGATTATTAGTAATATAATATTGAGTTTTGTAATCTAATCTATTTTGCCCTACCCAATTTAAAAAGTTAATAGAATAAACGTCAATAAAATCGTTATATGATAAATCACCTGTTCTGAAATAACCTGGTATTATTTGGTTAGGTGTTATTGGTACACTTGTGCTTAATTTTAAGTTATTATAGACTCTGTTTTCAAATTCTAAAAGAGCCTGATCTCTATAATCAATTAATGTGTTTAATGTTTGATTATACTCTCCATATAACTTAGTAAATGATCCATCGTGTCCACGTATAAAATATGTAGGTGTAATATAATTTGAGTCTAAAATTACTTCAGGAATAAAGCTAGGATATAAACCTAATTTTGTAGGAGTATTTGGCGCATAACTCCCATAAGTTTGATTATATTCTTTTACGGTAATAACATCATTTGTTTGTAAATTTATATTTACTGTTAATGATGGGCTTGTTGTGCTTACAACATAATCAATGTTTATTAATAATTGTCTTTGAACAACAACTCCTTGAATAATTCTTGACAAATATACTAGCACACCATTATAGTTAGCAGTTTCAAAATTATAAATTTTGGATAGAGGATAGACACTTGTATTAAAATCATTTTTAAAGGTGTATGAATTAGTAATATAACTTGATTTACTAGGTATCATATCACTCCAAAAGAATGATTGTGAATTATTTTTGGCTTTAGTAATTACTTCAAGAGCACTATCTAATACATCAGATGGAGTATAAGTTTGACTTAAATTTAAAGTATTAACTGTGTCTACAATTAATTGCTTATAATTAATATATTCTCTGCTATTAAATAATAATGCATCAAATAAATTTTGATTTTGTTTTCTTAAAAAGGTCCCTGGCAATGCTAGTGAGGCACTATTCTGTATAATTGCAGTACCATATGGCAATATGTTACCTAAATCTCTAAAATTATTATTACCGTATATTGGCCCTGAAATATTAGGTGTGTTTATAAAAATACTCTTATAGTGTGATCTTATATCCCCTATATTAGCTGTTTCAATATTAGTATTGAATGGATTATTAGATAAATTTATAGGTATTGTATAATATGCCTTATTACTAGTTTGTTCACTTAATAATAATATTTGCACTACAGTATCTTCAGGCTCACTGATAGTTAAATTAATTGTAGTTGACGTATTGTTTGCTGTAATAAAATATTTATTTGGTGATTGCCAAATATTATTTACATATACTTGTACAGTGGGCCATGGACTACTTGACAATATAGGAATATCACAAGTAAATAAATTAGTTGGTGAATCTGCAATATAGTCAAATGAAAATAATTGATATTGTACGCTTGGTCCAACGCTAGTTACCCAACCCAATTCTCTATTATAATTAGTTCTTGAAGTATAATCATGAACATATCCAGTGTTTACTTTTTGTGTAATAGGATTAGTCGCATCCACATATGTAAAGGTTTCAATATTTAAGTTAACATCAAAACTAATGTCCCCTACATTATCTACACTACTATATCTTATAGGAAAACCTAAAATACTATCATCTAATCCTGCTCCTATTCCATAGGAAAATAATTTATTTCCAACAAATGATGTTCCTGTATATTTTGTATCATTACTAAAACTTATTCCTGCACTATCAAAAATATCAAATAATGGAGCTTGATTAACAGTAATTTTTTGTTGTGCTTGATTCCAAATCAATCCATCATAATAAAAACTTTTACCTTGGTTGTTATATCCACGTAATACAATGATATGGTCGTCATATTGTAAATTACTATCACCTGCTTCTACCAAAGTAATAACAGGTGGGTCTGTACTAATTACAGTAGAAAATTCTACAGTATAAACTTTTCGTCTTACACTTTCATCTTGATCATTACTAAAAACAATCTTGGCACCTGGAAATACTCCATAACTATTAATAGTTCCTGTACCAGTTATAAATGATACATCAGTAACTCCAGTGATTGTCTCATTATCTTCCCATTCAACAGTTAATGTATACTGTGTAATGCTTGCCACAATTGTTTTAATTGTTGTATTTGTCGGTAGTGTTCCATTAGAATCTTGTATATACTGGCCTACTGCCAATGTACCTGATACCTGATCTATATCTATTGTAATTGTTGTTGTAGTAGCAGGAGATCCTGTTCCTGCTATACTTGCAGTATCACTTGTATAGGCAGCAACATCAGGATAATAACTTGTTTGACCCGCCACTTCAGTAAATGCATTTGTAGTTCTAAAATCTAAAAAATCAACTGGGCTTTTACTTACTGTACCACTGTCAAACAATTTTAAATTTGGATAGAATTCTATAATAGGTCTTTTTGCTTTATTGTCATATGTAGCATAATTTGTTACAATAAATGGATTATTATTATAAATCGCAGTAGCATTTATAACGTCTGTGTGGAACCATCTATTACTCCTTGACCAAGCATTTAAATTTAAGGCATTTCTTGCTATGGTTATATAATCAGGAGTTTCTGGAATAAACAAGTTATTATCAAAATTCCCTATATCAAATGCAGTACTATCATAGGGAATAAATTTGCTAGTAGTATAAGATTCAGGGCACAAAAGTTTTATAGCAGGAACTAAACTTATAGATGAACCAACTCCTTCAACGTAATATTCTCCTTGCAAGTAACTTACAGGAATTACGTCACCATCAAAAATAACCTTTAATCCATTGGTAAATGTCACACCATTGGGTGATACATAGTTTTGTTGACCCAAAATGTCTGCTTCAACGTCAATTGTGTTTAAAATATTATTTTCAATTAAATTTATAATACCAACTTTATTAGCAATTGTACCGTCTTGATAATATAATGTATCTAATGGAGCACTTAAATATGGAATAATATTGATGTAACCTAAATTATTTTTGTAAAAATTCCTAGCAATATATTGATTACCATATGTCGCTGTTATTTTTTGATTGATTGGTATAAGCCCATCATTTACTAATCGTATAACAGGATTGGTTAAATCTCCTACATATTCTATTCTATAAAAGTTTGAATTTACTGTGGTATAATATCCTTCTTCTAACAACCCTTGATTTATATTTCCAACCATATTTCCCGAGTCATTATAAAATGTTATAGGAGAACCACCTAAGGTAGTTGATAAAGTAAAAGTATAATCATCAATTATACTTTCAATGTAATAAACTTGACCAGCAACAACACCACCTAAAACTGGATTGGTAAATGAAATAGTTTGTCCAACTACTAGGTCTTCTGTATCATATCCAGTTTTTACCGTTAAATCAGTGCTATTGATGCTTGAAATTTCTATATTAATAGGTGTAACTATGGTATTTGAATTTATGTCATAATTAGTTTCGCTATAAAAGGTTTGCACGTAACCTATTTCATTTTCAATGCCTGTATTATAAAATAAAATACGTAGCCCATTTAATGAGGTTACTCCGTCTATATTTAATATTTCTGATAATAATGAACCGTTTATTGCACTAAAAGGGCTGGTACATATTAAATCAACTAAATTATTACCTGGAAAATTATATTCGTCTTGGGCATCTTTTTGCGGTACATCAAATGTTATTATTCCTTGGCTAGCACCGTTATTACTTACGCCAAATACTTCTCTAGTGTTTATATAAGGTGGAACTGGATTTATACCTGTTAATCCTGGCACCCCTTGAATCCAAAATTGTGAATTTTGATCTACTACAAACTCATAACGACCGCCCCTTATTAAGGTAAGTGTTGGGTTTTCACTTCCTTCTATAAAAGTACGAATGTCATAAGAATTAGGATTACTAGTAACAATATAGGTTTCTGTCTTAAATACAGGGCTAGCACTAATCTCTACAGCAGGCGGCCCTTCTGGTAACCAATAGTATTCATTAAAATTAATTATTTTATCTAAATTTGTAAAACTATCCCACGAATAAAATTGACTTTCAAATAATTCACTATTGTTTTGTACAGGAGCATTTTGTTCATTTAATGCATCAACCATTCCTGGATAGCTAATAAAATCTGTTGCTACTGATTCGTTTGGTTTTGTAAATACTACTCCTGGATCAAGTTGATAATCTGTCCTTGTTTTATTTGGTTCTGTAACATAAAAATCTTTGGCATTAATACCGTTACCAAATCTGCTGCCAATATAACCTTGTATTTTTTCCGTAACTGGAGGATTAACCAATTGGTCTAATGTGGCACTTAAAAATTGTGCATTAGTTGGAGTTTGAAAAATCTCTGGTAAAAAATCTAAGGTTCTAATTCTTGTCATATCTTATCTTATCTGTAATTGAGCAGGGGTTAAAGCGGGAATAACTTGTATGTCATTTGCGGTTGCAGCGTTGACAAATATTTCATATGGCATAGATTTTATTTCATACAAATCTCCAAATGGTTGATTAGGATTATTTGATACTAACACAGCACTACTAATTAATTCACCAACTTGATTATGTAAAAAAGCACTTAATTCACTAAAGAAAAAAGTATCTCCAAAATTCCAATTATTAATATTAAAATAATTATTCATTGCTGTTAAAACTGCACTACGTATCTCACTATCACTTGCACTAGTATTAGATACTTTAACTACTTTAATTGTCGCACGCAATGCGGGGGCTGCTTTGCTACCAAACAATGGTTTAAAAATTACACTATTCAATATAACATTATCGCTTAACATTTTATAATCATTTAATTCACTGTAAGCACTTTGTAATTCTGTTGTTGTAGGTAAATTTGGTTCTATAACTGTATTAGTGGTATCCTGTATCCAATTTTGATAAGCAGTGTAATAAGATTGTGTTACAACATATAAATCAATAATATTAGTAGTAGCAGGATCTATTCTTGTTGTATTATTGCTGTTATGTCTATATTGATAACTTAGCCCTTGTCGCCCTGGTTTCACACTGTATTGTGGTTGTTCAGTCATTACATAGTAGGGAATTGTTATTGTTTGATCTTGGATAGATTTGTAAAACTTATTATCAGTATAAGCATAAAATAGTTGTCCCAATGGATAGTCGTATTTCACAATTTCAATTTGTGAAAGTGTACCAAATTGATATACTACTTCAGTACTTGGAATTATTTGTAATCTTGATAAGTTAATAGGATCTTCTATTAATTCAAAAAAAACATATTTTCCTATATTAGCATTACCAGTAATATAACCAGTTATATCAGCAAAAAAATCAGGATTTAATATTAATGTTCTATTATTAACATCTGTTGCAGCTACTTTAACTTGGAAATCGTTAATATAACCATCAGATTCTACGCTTTGTCCTAAAATATTAATTTTAGTATCATATCCAAATGGATAAGAACTATTTGGTTGATTATTAATATTTAAAATATTAATATAATCTTGTATAACCTTACCTGTAAATGGATCATAAACTAATTCATTGGGGTTTAATGTAAATCTTGTATCCGCAACACTACCATAATAATAAGTTAATGTTTTATAGCTTACAGTGTATCTATTAACGCCTGTACTAACAAATTTAACAAAATAGTCAGGGTCAGTGACTAGTTCAACACTCCAACGATTTTGATTTACTTGCAGTGAGTTATTAAATACCAATGTGAAATCTTGATTTAATTCCATTCTACGCTGTATTTCATCAATAACAGTTTGAGTAAATCTATTTGTGAACACAGGAATTACAGTTGTTAAAATGCATCCTGATGGTATATATCCATTAAAGATAATTGGTCCACTTCCATTACTAAATGCACCGTTTCCATTATTATATCCGTCGCCTATTACCTGTAATGTAGTAGCCCAAAATGTTATTCTATCACTAGGCCCAGGCAACCCTGCTATCAATCTATTATTGTTATCAAAATAATAACCACTAGGAGCTGAAAATTTGCAAATCGCTCCTGTAGTGACATATTTTAATGATGTGTTGGAAAATATACCAGCTGGTACTGGAATATTTTGATTGTTATCTATTTTATAAAAATACCCAGATAAACTATTTACATCTACGCTACTAGTTTGCCAATATATTGTGCCATCACCTGATGCATTATTCACACTATAACGTGTATAATTTTGAATGTAGTATTGATTAGCTTCTGTCTCGCCTAACTTGGTACTTAATAATGTTATAAAAGCACGTATTTCTATAGTATTATTAATGACAGTTGTTAAGTAACTGTCTAAATCACTTTGATATAAAGCACCATCACTGCCATAATTATTAATGCTAGAATATTTTCCAGTTGGATCTAGCAAATCTAAATTCTTACTAACTCCAATACTTGATCTATTAATTGCCTTACTTTTTATAATTGAATTATATAATGTATATGGAAAGTTATTATAATCTTCACCATTAACCATACGATTTTGTGTATAATAACGTGTCGGTGCACGTTGTTTAATTTCTTCTAAAGTTTCTCTTGCTTGTGCAGTAGATGTAGATAAGGGTAATTCCAAAGTAAATGTTATATTTTCAACTTTACCAGTTCTACTCACATAACTAAAAGTAACAGCTATCCCTTGCATTTCGCTTGGTTCAATTGTATAAGTTAAGGCATTGCCCGCTCTTACATACGCTCTAAATTGACCAACTGGGATTTCACTAAAGACTCCATCACCAAATACATAAGTAACTTGGTCATTAAATCTTGATGTTACACTAAAAATCTGTCTTTTAGATTGTTCTGTTTGTAAGTATGCATTTGCGTATACGTTATCTACTTTTTTCCATAGCACTCTAGTATTGTTATTAGTATTAAGTTTATACAACCATGTATCAGTGTTATTAATTCCCTGTACATCAATATTAACAGTTTGATTTGCAATTTGTTGTTCAAAATTAAAATCAAATGCCTGTAAATTACCTTGTTTAAAATAAAAGAAATATCCTGTATCAGGACTTCCAAATCCTAAATTATCATTTCTGTATAATAAATTAAACTTGCCACTTGGAGCAGGAGGTATTTCGTAAATATAATCTTCATTTAAACTTGTAACACTAACCAATTCAAAGTTCATTGTAATTCCATCTACTGTACTTGTAAACGGAACTATTGGTAAAACATCATTTGGTATTTGGATTGCATATTCTGCTGTATCTATTCCAACAACTTCTGATACATTTCCTGGTCTACCTATACGTTGAGAATTAATTAGTGTGGCATTAATAATTGCTGTAAACTGATCTTGCCAATTTGGATTAGCTGGATCATTCCATAGTATAGGAATATTAGCTAAATTTAAACCATTTATATCAAAAACATTTTCAGTTGTTCTTACACTAGTGACTTTTAAATATCCTTGCCCTGCTATATTTCTTTTTGGAGTGTAACTAACAAGATTTGCAAGTTTAATTACACTATCTCGTCTTTCAGCAGTATCAATAAAATTTTCTCTAGCATTTAAGTCATTTCTAAATGCTAAACCTTGCCCCATAAAAGCCATTACATCAAGTAATGCAATAAATTCACTACTTTCAGTATAATCATTAAACGTTTCAGGATAGTATATACGTAAGTAATCTATAAAACTTTTTCGTAATGTTTCATAGTCATAACTACGAAAATCAGCTTCACGAAAAGTTTGGTAAATTGCTTTCCAATCATTTACACCAAATAATCCTGATTGTCTAGAACTTGTCGCCATAGTTTATCTCTTTTAATTATTTATCTTCCGTAAAAAATGCGACTTTTTAGGGCTGAATTGTGGCTAAATTGGTTTCATTATTAAAAAAGACATTTAGTAATAATGCTTGATTAAAGGGGTTTATAGCAATTTCTACTTCAATTAATATTCCATTTTCTTGTGGAAAACTTGTAACTGAATTAAGTATTATTCTAGGGTCTTGACTAACTACACGTTGAATCTCTGTTTGTAGTGCATATTGCACATCCTCTGAATTTGGTTCAAACATATAATCCCAAATCGTAGTTCCATATTCGGGTTGTCCTACTTTTTGACCCTTTCTAATATTAAACGCATTAATTAAATCTTGTAAAACTAATTGTTGATCAACCATGCGAAATTTCTTACCAAACACAATAGGTTTTATGATACTATCAACTCCTCCTATGTCGTTGCCAGGACGGTTGGTAGTTTTTGGTTTATCAGCATTGATTGAACTAAAACCTATATAATTTGGCATAATGTATTTATCCTAATGATTTAAGAATGGCTTGTCTTTCAGGATCATCTGACGCCGCAAACCATTTCTGTTTAGCAGCTTCAATAGCAGGGTCACCGGGTGGTAAGGTAGCCTTTAAATTTTGATACTCTTGCCTTGCAGCCGCTACAGCTTTATTTAAATCATTAAGTCTGTTAGCCCTTTCACTTAATGCTTTAGCTTCAGCCACATTTCTTTCAAGAGATGAAATAGAAGTATCGCTAACACTTCCAGTTAAATTGGGTTTAGGAATTCTATTATCACCTAATAAATTAGAAGTCTGTGCTGTAATGCTTTCTCTATTAGTAGTATTAAATCCAACTGTTGGTAATTTAATACCTTGTGGACCTCCTGAAGCTAATGATGCTATACTTGCACTAATTTGTGCTATTTGTGTTGCTCCTAATCCTGATGATATGCTTCCAAACAACGAATTTAACCCTGTTGGTACGGCTGGCAAACTTGTTTTGTTGAAAGCACTGCTTACTGCTGAGTTAACAAGATTATTTACAGCACCTAATCCAGGTATTGAATTTACAGCGTTTGGTGCACGATTAACAACTGCACCGACTGACTTCAATCCACCAGGCATATTGCCTATACCACTTGCTAATATACTAGCAGCGGATGCAGCTCCGCCTGGACGTTTTGTTGAAGATAATAAATTGTTTAATGATGATGCAGTATTAAGAGCACCTGCTACAGCAGTTTGAGCTTGATTTAAACTTTGTAATTGTTTAAGATTTTGAGGTACCCCAGGTGTGAGAGGTTTCATCGCAGTTCGTATTGCATTAAATGCAGATCCTGATATTCCTTTCGTAGCTTGTAATATACCAGTTATTCCTTGTGATTTTCCTAATGCGTCAATAGATTTTGAAATTGAGCCAAAAGCTCCTGCTATATTTTGCACAACATTTATAGCATTATTACCAGTTGCAATAGCTTTTAAAACACCGTTAGTATTATTATTTGTCACTCCTGTAGCTTTAGTGATAGGTCCTAATTGTTTGATAACCGATGCAGTCGTTGCCAATCCTTGTTTTGCAGTTGACAACACAAGACCAGCTAATTGTGTTGGACTTTCTTTTCCTGTAACAAGACCAGCTCTTGTTAATGAGGACTGTGCTCTTTGTAAATTAGCTACTTGACTTCTAGCTTGTGCAGCAGGATTTGTGATAAAATTATTTAAATTTTCTGCTCCTGGTGCTCCAGTAAAAAGAATACTTGGTAATTGAGTTTTTGTATTTCTACTTTGACCTCTTGCTACTAAACTATCAACTAAAGTTCCTGAACCTGGTTTTAATACTCCAGATTTTTCTAATTGTGTGGGCGATTGTGCAAATGTTCCTATTTTAATTGCCAATTTACTATTTTCTGTTACGTAACCTACTCCAGTTTGAACAGCTATAGGGGAAACATTAACACTAGCATCCTGTGCCATTGCGCCTAATACAGCTCCTGTTGAATTAATATCAATTGAGTCACTAATTGGTTCTGTTGAGGGAATGGTTGACGCTTGTGCTATACTAGTTTGTGTAATTGCAACGGCTTCTGCTTGTTTAGTTAC